>WNFI01032209.1_pt1 | contig 22502 bp, 18 predicted proteins | sample 5400471 | NCBI WGS metagenome assembly WNFI01 (sample SAMN13153348, study PRJNA577476) | soil metagenome | isolation source: 100 cm saprolite on Douglas fir-dominated hillslope | place: USA:California | collected 2013-09-17
CAGGGCTCCGAGAGTCATCTCGATCGGGCGGTTGACCACTACGCCGAGCGCCCCCTGGTCATTGTGCTCGCAGATGAACGTCAGGGTGCGGGCAAAATATGGATCGACCATGTTGGGCATGGCGATCAGGAAATGGTTGGTGAGATTGACCTGGGCCATGGAGGCGAGCTCCTATTGTAATCCCTCGGCAGGGTCGCGCACAATTTCGCGCCGCGCCCAGGCGTGCGAGCGCGGGATTTTCAGGCGGCGGCCCGCCGTTCCCTGAGAAACCCGGAAATCTTCTCGATGAGATCGTCTTCCTGGTAGGGTTTGCCGAGGAAATAGCTGACGCCGATCTCTTTCGCGTAGTTCTGGTGCTTGTCCGCGGTGCGCGAGGTGATCATGATGATCGGCACCCGGGCGAGGCGCTTGTCCGCTCGAACGTTGCGCGTGAGATCGAACCCGTCCATGCGCGGCATCTCGATGTCGACCAGCATCACGTCGGGGACGACCTCCAGCAGCTTCTCCATCGCTTCGACGCCGTCGCGCGCCGTCACCACGAGATAGCCATGGCGCTCGAGCAGCCGCCCGGTGACTTTGCGCACGGTGAGCGAATCGTCGACCACCATGATCGTGGGCTGCGTGGCCGCAACCTGCGGCTTGGGCGCTTCATAAACGATCGCCGGGCGAGCCGCCACTTCCTTCAGCGCGAGCAGCACCGGATTCAGGATGAGCACGATCTCGCCTGTGCCGAGCACCGTGGCGCCCGTGATGCCCGCGACCCGCTGCAGCTGCGGACCGATCGACTTCACGACGATTTCCTGGTTGCTTCCGATCATTTCGTCCACGTGCAGCGCGATGGCGTTGGTGCCGCTGCGCAGGTACAGCGTCGGGGAGAAGCGTTTCTGTTCGGCGACCGCGTCGGATATCCCGAGGAGGTGCGGCAGGTAATGGAACGGGTAGCGCCGATCCTGCCATTCGGTCTGGCGCGACGCATAGGCGGAGACCAGTTGCTCCTGCCTCAGTTGCAGCACCTGCTCGACCATCACCGAGGGAATCGCGTAGGTCCTGCTGCCCGCGCGCACCAGCACGGTCTGGGTCACGGCAAGGGTAAGCGGCAGGTAGATGGTGAACCGGGTGCCCTGCCCCCGCGTGAAGCGCATCTCCACGCGTCCGCCGAGCGCGGCGACTTCGCTGCGCACCACGTCCATGCCGACGCCGCGCCCGGCCACCTGTGTGACCTCGGTGGCGGTGGAGAATCCCGCGCGGAAAATGAAATCGGCTATCTCCGCCTCCGAGAGTGTCGTATCGGGCCCAATGAAGCCCTTTTCAATCGCCTTCTCGCGGATTCGGTCGATCGCGAGGCCGCCGCCGTCATCGGACAGCGAGAGCTGCACTTCGTTGCCTTCCTGCTTCAGGTCGAGACGAATTTCGCCGATTTCCGGCTTGGCCGCGGCCCGGCGTTTATCCGGCGTTTCGATGCCGTGCGTGACAGCGTTCCGCAACAGATGCTCGAATGGTCCGGTGATGCGCTCGAGCACCGAGCGGTCGAGCTCGACCTGCGTGCCTTTGATATCCAGATTGGCGCGCTTGCCGGTTTCCTTCCCGGTCTGGCGCACGACGCGATAGAGGCGTTCCTGGAGGCTGCCGAACGGCACCATGCGCACGCGCATCAGGTCCTGCTGCAGGTCGCGGTTGAGCCGCGCCTGCGCGAGCAGCGCCTTCTCGGTTTCGTCGACCGCGTTGACGAGGTTTCCGTGCACGGTCGATACGTCGCTGACGCTCTCGGCCATCAGCCGGGTCACTTCCTGGAAGCGGGTGAAGCGGTCGAACTCGAGCGGGTCGAATTCGCGCATGGATTCCCTGGCGAGTTCCTGGCGCGATTGCATCTGCGACTCGGCCTGGATTTCGATCTCGCGCAGCTGCGCGCGCAACCGTAGGACGTTGTCGGTCAGCTCCTGCATGGCCCCCTTGAGCGCGCGCATTTCGCCTTCGATCCGGCTGCGCGCGATGGCGACTTCGCCCGCCTGGTTGACCAAGCGGTCGACGACGTCCGCGCGCACCCGCAACAGCGCCTTCGGCTGTAGCTCGCGCTCGGCAAGCGGTACCGGCTTCGCAGCAGCAGCCGGTGCCCCGGCCAGAGGCGCGGGCTCGGGCACCCCCTCGGGCGCTTCGAGGGCGACTGCCGCCGGCTCCGGGGGCGCCGCGAAGGCGGGCAGGTCTCCTTCCGGCGCGCGGGGCTTTTGCAGCTGCTCGAACAAATAGCCCATGCGGTCCCAAGACGTCTCCAACTCCTCGAACAGAGCACTCGGTAGCGTCTTGACCGACATGGCGTTCTCGACCCGCGCCTCCATGTGGTGCGTCAATTCCCCCAGCGCCATGGCTCCTGCCATGCGCGCGCTCCCCTTCAGGGTATGCAGCACGCGTTGCAGCGCTTGGCCGAGTGCCGAATTGGCCGGACTGTCGCGCCAGTCGCGCATGGCCGCGCCTACCGAGGGGACCAGCTCCTGGGCCTCGTCGATGAAGATCTGCAAGAGCTCGGGATCGAGGTCGTCGTCGAGGCGCCGCTGCCGGCGCTCGAGCGTAATGTCAAGATCGAGGTCATCCAGGGAGCTGTCGCCTGCCTCGGTCTCGGCGAGCTCCTCGACCGCTTCGCGGGACAGCGGGGACTGAGGGGTCGCTTCCCTTTCTTCGGGTGTCGTCGCTTCCCCAGACACGCCCGCCTGCTCCCCGATGTGCTCCAGCCGCGCGACGAGCTCCGGGACGGCTCGCGGCACGCGCAATTCGACCACGCTCGCAACCATGGTCTCGATCGTGTCGATCGCTTCTCCGACCAGCGACTGTTCGTCCTCGGAAAGCTCGCTGGTCGCGAGTTTCTGCAGCGCCTTCTCCAAAGCATAGCCAAGATCCGAAAGGGTCGAGATCTTCACCGTCCCCGACGTGCCCGCGAGCGTGTGTACCGCACGTAGCAAGCCGTCGCTGACGACGCCGTGCTGACGCAGGGTCTCGTGTTCTTCCCTGATCGCGATAACGTGCGCGCGCGCCTCCCCGCTGAAAATGGCGAAGAGCGTCGTAGAGACCCGGTGTTCTCCGAGTTGGACGAACTCCTCGGGTTCTGCCGGCGCGACCGGGACGCGGGTCGCGGGCGCGAGCTCGGCCTTTGCCGACGCGGCAGGTTCCGCCGCCGGGGCCGAGGGAGTTCCGAGCGCCTCTTGAGATGCCTGTTCCGTGGCTTCGCCCCGACGCACGCGCTCCGCGGCCGCGACGAGCGAGCGCTCGTCGCTCGAGACTCCGCCCGCCTTGAGGCGCTTGACGTTGTCGGAAAAGTATTCGTGCGCCTGCCCGATCAGCTGCAGCAGCGCCGGCGTCGCAGCGCGTTCTTCCTGCACCCACGCGTTCATGGTCTGCTCGACGGCCCACGCCGCTTCCCCGAGGCGCATGAGGCCCACCATGCGTCCGCTGCCCTTCAAGGTGTGGAAACCGCGGCGGATCGTGGTGAGCGCTTCTTTGTTGGCGTGCTGCTCGCGTACCGTATCGAGGTGTTCGCGGATCATTGCGAGCACCTCGTCGGACTCCTCCAGATAGACTCCCAGGAGCTCGGCGTCGATCGCCTCGGCGCTTGCGTCGATGAGCTTGGCGGCTTCGGGAGACGGAGAGGGCGCCGCCGCCGCGGTGATTTTCTCGATAGCTTCCCTTAGGAATGGCGTAAGCGGCATGGTGCTCGTCTTGTCGAGCGCCTTGAGCGCCCTCCCCGCGGAATCTTCTAGCTTCTGGTCGGCGATGAGTCCTGCGTCTTTCTGGAGTGCGGCGAGGTTTTTTTTCAGTTCGGCCCGAAGGACTCCGTCCTCGGGTTTAGTCTTCCATTCCTCGTACAGACTCGCCGTCTCGCGCTGCTGCTCGGCGACCTGTGCCTCGACGGTTGCGAGGGGTTGGGCAGCGTCGGCTTCTTCTTTTCTTGCCGCCGCGATCGGCTGCATCGCGGCGTCAAAGTCGATCTTGCCGTGGGCCAAGCTCTCGATGTAAAAGCCAAGGCCCGAGAGGGTCTGTGCGATATGCTCGAAATCCTGCGGACTCGCGCTGTGGGCCGCGCCGGAGAAGCGGTGGATCTCCTCCGCGGCCGCAGCCAGGGAATCGCGCGCGCGCTGCTCGCCCAGCATCTCGAGCGCCCCGAGCAGTTGGTGCACGGGCTTGTCGAGCGACGCGAGCTCATCGCGTTTCGCTGTGTCGCGGAAGAAGGCGTCCAGAACCTGCTCGATCGTGCGCAGGTTGGCACGCATTTCCGAGACAACCTGGTTCATGAGCAGCCGTTCCTGCGCCTTGCGCGACATCTCGTCGAGCAAGGGGATCTCCGGTGCGCTGCGCCGGAGCTTGCCGAGAATGCAATCTTCCAGGCGCGAACGCAGAAGCTGCGCCTGCTGGGCAAACTCGCTGGAAAGATGCGCGAAGCCGGCAAGCGCATTTTCGAACAGCAGGAGCGCCGTTGCGACTTCGAGCGCGACCGCCTCGCTCATGTTTTCGCGGTTGGAAGTGAGCCACGCGGCGACCTCGGCGACTTCGCCGGCGAGCGCGGTGAGGTCGGCGTTGCCCAGTCGGTCCGCCTCACCCTTCAACGCGGATGCACTGTCACGGAATGCGAGCAGCGACGGGGGATTACCTGATGCGAACTTGTTCCAAGCATCCTTCGCATGAGTGAGGTGCTCGCGCGCCGACTTCAGCGCTGGATTTTCTTCGACCGTGTCGCCGTCGCTCTCGGCCGCCGGGATGGTCTGGTCCAGATGATAGGCTTCCTGAACTTCGCGCACGCGCGCGGTCGCCGGCTTGGCGCGAGCCACGTAGTAGAGGACTTCGCGCATCAGCCGCTCGGCGACGCTCGGCGTGCCTTCAAGCAGACGCTTGATCTGTTGCTCGATGCGGTTGCACAGGTGTTTGGCGTCGAGATCCTGGGGCAGTGCCTTGTGCGCGAGGGCATCGAAGAAGGCGAGCGATACCCACCAAAAGGCGCGCTGAGAAGCAGGACCCTGTACCGCCTCGATCGCATCGATGGCGGCGCGCATTTCTTCGGCCCCGCTGGCATCGTTCTTGAGCCACTTGAGGAATCCGCGCTGGTAGCGGCCGCGCTGCTCGCGCAGGTATTTGTCCGATTCGGCCGCCTTCGGTGCGCCCGCAAGCTTGTGACGCTTGGGCGGGCGGAAAGTGAGATTCGGATAGTAGAGATCTGTCGGATCGGCACGCCCGCCCCGCGCTGTAACGACATCGCGGTACAGGGCATAGAGCCTGAGGGGCTGATTGGGGTTGCCCGCCATCAGCTGGTCGAGGTAGGCGCGGATTCCGTTGAGGGCGCGCTCGACCAGCCGGAAGATCTCGTTCTTCCTTAGGGAAGCCTCCTTTTCGATGCCGGCAAGAAGCCCTTCAAGCTCGATGGCGTGGTCGATCTCGCCCTTGACCCAGGAAAGGGGCCCGACGTCGAAATCGGCGCGCGCAGTCATCGCTCCCGACCTGGCTCTCCCGCCTCAAACAATCTTGAAGCCCGACACAGAACCTTTCAGCTCTTTGGCGAGGTCGGCAAGCTGGCCGATCGACACTGCCGTGCGCTTGGTGCCCTCGGTGGTCTGCTGAGTGATGCTCAGAATGTCCTGCATGCTGGTCGCCACGGTGTTTGCGGATCTGGCTTGCTGTTCGGTGGTCATCGTGATGCCTTCGATCAGGTGGGCGAGCTGCTGCGACACCGATCCGATCTCCGAAAGCGCCTGGCCCGCGGCGTCCGAGAGCTTCGCGCCCTCGACCACACCCTGCGTGCTCTTCTCCATCGCGGAGACGGCATCCTGCGTGTCCGTCTGAATGGTCTTGACGATCGCACCGATCTGCTTGGTCGCCTCGGCTGAGCGCTCCGCAAGCCGCTGCACTTCTTCGGCCACTACCGTGAAGCCGCGCCCGGCTTCACCTGCCGAAGCCGCCTGGATCGCGGCGTTCAGAGCGAGTACGTTCGTCTGCTCGGTAATATCCGAAATCAGCTCCACGATCTCGCCGATTTCCTGGGACGATTCGCCCAGCCGCTTGATGCGCTTGGAGGTCTCCTGGATCTGCTCGCGGATTTCGTTCATGCCCGAGATCGAGTTCTGCACCGCCTGCGTGCCTTTTTGCGCGGCCGCGAGGGATTGACGCGCCACGCTGGCCGACTGCGAAGCGCTCTCCGACATCGCGTCCATGGCCTTTGCCATGCTGAGAACGGAAGCGCTCGTCTGGCGAATCTCGACGGACTGCTTTTCGGCGGCGGCGAGCAACTGCGCGGAGGTCTGCTGCGCTGACTCCGTGGCGCTCGTCACCTGCGCCGCGGCGGCGTTGATCCGCCCGATGAGGGTTCTCAGCTCGTCGATAGTGAAGTTCACCGAGTCGGCAATGGCGCCCGTGATCTCCTCGGTCACCGTCGCTTTCACGGTGAGGTCGCCTTCCGCGAGGTTCCCCATTTCGTTCATCAGTCGCAGAATTGCGTCCTGGTTCGACTGGTTGGTGCGCTCGGTCTCGGCGCGTTGGTGCTCGGCCGCTTCGGCGCGCCGACGCGTGTCGCTCAAGTACACCAAGACGATCAACGAGATCACGGCGATCGCCGCGAGGATCAAGAACGCGAGTACTATGAAATTGGTGGTGCGCTCCCCAAGTTCCAGCTCATAGGCATCGGCAAGTTTTTGCGACGCGGCGAGCAGCGGTTCGGAGTCGTCCACGACCTTGCGGCCGGCCTGCTTTGCATTCACCAGCGACTGCAGATTTCCCAGGATCGAGGCCACCGCCCCCTGGAATTCCTGGTAGGCCTTGTCGAGTTCCGCAAGCTTTCCCTGCTGCTCCGGGTCCTTCGCTGCGGTAACGCGAAGCACGTCGCTGCCCTTCATCAGGCCCTGCAGCAACTCGCGGACGGGGGCCTGGGACTGCAGCTTGAGCGCCTGAACCTGCTCGGCAAGATCGAGAAGTAAGGGGTTGTTGGTGTTGATCAGGCGCACCGCCGCAGCGAGTCCGATGAGGTTCTTGCTTTGCGCGAGCACGAGCTGCACGCTACGGTCGGTCTTTTCCCATTCCTTGGTCAACGCATCGAGCTGCGGTTTCACGGTGTCGGATGTCGATGGCAGGGATACGTCGCCCGCCTGCCCACCTTGCGCGAGTAGCTTCAGCGCCGCGATGAATTCATCGCGCGACTGCTGCAGCTGCGTGAACGCCTCGGGGCTGCCGATGAGCCCGGTTTGCGCCGCCTTGGCGATGCGTTGGGTCAGCATGCGCATCTGCGCGGACGTGGACACGTAGATCGTGCCGTAGGTCGCTTCGCGGTTGTCCTTGAACACGATGAACGCGGCTGCGGCAAAGAGCACCGCAAATGTCGCTCCGAGAATCGTGTACTGCCGGCCGACGCGGACCGTTCCGAGACCGGCCATCCGCTGCTTCGGCCCTTCGATGACGGTTGTCGGGCCGGGTGCGGACCTGGTTGCGGGCTTGGGCACGGCTCGAGGGATTGCTCTCGGAGCCTGCGTGGTGGGCGTCCCGTCCTTGGTTCCCGTCTTGGCTGGAAATCTGAGAAATGCCATTGGTCCCTCCTGTGTTCGGATTGGCGTGGATGCCCGCTAGGCGCCCACCTGAAGAAAATCGTCGTGCGCCACGAGCGCGGCCATGTCCAACTCGTGCCAGAGGCGGCCATCCTCGTCGTGGTAGGCGGCCCCGACCCAGGACTTTTCGGTCCCCTTCTCCGCCGGCTGCATGGTCTGCACGTTTTTAAGGCCGAGCATGCGGCTGATCACCAGTCCACTGAACGAATGGAAGCGTTCGGCGATCAGCAACAAGCGGCAATCGGGCGTACGCGCCGTGTGCTCCCCCCCCATGAAGGCGGCGAAATCCACGACGCTCGCGAGCACTCCGCGGATGTTCGCCAGGCCCAGATACCAGGTCTTGGTGAGCGGAACGCCCGAAAACTCCGGCAGCGGCAGCATCTCCCCGGCATCGTCCAGCTTGAGCAGCCAGTTCCCGCTACCCGCTTGGACCGCCAACCTCGAGGTGGGCTCGGTTTCGGTTTGCGCCTCCCGCAACCGCTGGGCGAGTCCCTGCTGGAACTCACGTAGGCTGATCTGTTTTGCCACGGTCTAGACCTATTTGATCGCGGCGACCTTCGCCAGCAACTCCTTGGCATCGATCGGTTTCATCAGGTAATCCTTCGCGCCCTGACGCATGCCCCAGACGCGATCGGTTTCCTGGTTCTTGCTCGTGACGACGATCACGGGGATGTGCTTGGTCGCCTCGTCGCGCGTAATGGCACGCGTCGCCTGGAAGCCATTGGTACCCGGCATGACCACGTCCATCAGGATGAGATCGGGCTTCTCCGACTTCGACTTGGTGATGGCCTCATCGCCGTTCTCCGCCGTCACAACCTGGTACCCCTGCTTGGACAGCGTTTCCATGAAAAACTGCCGGTCGGTCGGCGAATCATCCACGATCAAGATCTTCTTTACCGCCATGGCGATCTCCTCAGGTACGAACGGGCGCGTGCGCCCCAATGGTTTTCAAGAGACTATCCTTCGTAAATGGCTTGGTCAGATATTCGTCCGAGCCCACCATTCGGCCACGCGCCCGATCAAACAGGCCGTCCTTGGACGACAACATGATCACCGGCGTGGTGGCGAAGTGTGTGTTTTTCTTGATCAACGCGCAGGTCTGATAACCGTCAAGGCGAGGCATCATGATGTCCACGAAGATGATGTCGGGCTGGTGGTCGGTGATCTTGGCGAGCGCGTCGAAACCGTCCTCGGCGAGGATCACCTTGCAACCGGCTTGAACCAGGAAAATCTCGGCGCTCCGGCGGATAGTGTTCGAATCGTCGATCACCATCACTTTGACGCCGGCAAGATTCGCGGTTTCGCTCACGACCTTCACCCCCGCAAACGTCCTGTCTTTCTCGTATTCCGACAGTTTCGTCGGCCCTCATGGGCGGTGGCTTGACTCCACCTCGTACACGTTCCTACACTATACAACCAAATCCAGTCAAAACAAAGCCTTGTGCCGCGTATTTCAGAAGCGCTATCAGGATCGCCAGGTCGCTCATCGCTACTCTAATCGGATGTTGCAGGGGGTATAGCAGGGGTCATGCCCGAATTTCAAAGTTCGACCATCTCGAAGTCCTCCTTCCGGGCGCCGCATTCGGGACAAGTCCAATTCATCGGGACTTCCTCCCAACGGGTCCCGGGCGGAATTCCCTCCTCGGGGAGGCCCTCCGCTTCGTCATACAGGAAGCCGCAGATCAAACACATCCAGGTTTTGAAATCTTGCTTTTCCGTCATCAGGTTGGGATGGGTTACAATGAATGGGCCCGCATCATAACCTAAAGCGACGAGCCGCCTGCCCGCTAGCGCCGGCTCTTCGCTGCCCATGTCCTCCGCTACCCTTCCCCCTATCGTGCTTGCGTTTTCCGCTTCGGATCCGACCGGCGGCGCGGGAGTGCAAGCAGATCTGCTGACGCTCGCCTCGATGGGTTGTCACCCGCTCTCTGTAATTACGGCAATCACCGTCCAAGACACAGCCGGCGTGGAGAATTTGCAGGCCGTCGATCCAGAGTGGGTGGTGGACCAGGCGCGACTGGTGCTCGAGGATATGCCGGTCGCCGCGTTCAAGGTCGGAATGGTCGGCAGCATCGAAAACATCGCGGCGATCGCGGAGGTCGTGTCCGACTATCCTGACGTGCCGCTTGTCTTCGATCCGGTACTTGCATCCGGGCGCGGGGACGAACTTGCGACCGAGGACATGATTTCGGCCATGTGCGAGCTGCTTCTGCCCCAGACTACAATTCTCACCCCCAACAGCCGCGAAGCTCGGCGCCTCGTTCAGGGCGACGGCGAGGACGACGACGAGCTTGCCCTTCCCGGCGCTGCTGAGAAACTTCTCGGCCTGGGCTGCGAGTACGTGCTCATTACCGGCACGCACGAGAACACGCCGCAAGTGGTGAACACGCTCTACGGCCCGGAAGGCGTGGTGCGCTCCGACAGCTGGGAAAGATTGCCGGGAAGCTATCACGGATCGGGTTGCACGCTTGCCGCAGCGATCGCGGCGACGCTCGCCAACGGCCTCGAGCTGCCCGAGGCGGTGCGCGAAGCCCAGGAATACCTGAGCACCGGGTGATTTCACATGCGGGATTTCGCGGTCTGTACGCCGTGACCCCCGATGAGCCCGACGTCGGGTTGCTCGCTCGCAAAGTGAGCAAGGCGCTTGCCGGCGGAGCACGCATCGTGCAGTACCGCAATAAATCCGCTAGTGCCGGGCTGCGCCGCGAGCAGGGCGCGGCGCTGCTTGCACTCTGTCGCGAAGCGCGCATTCCGCTCGTCATCAACGACGATCTGGATCTGGCTAGCCGGATCGGCGCGGACGGCCTGCACCTTGGCCGCGACGACATGCCGGTCGCAGCTGCGCGCGCGCAGCTGGGAAAAGACAAGCTGCTCGGGGCTTCCTGCTACGACAGACTTGAACTCGCTCTCGCCGCGCGGGAGGCCGGTGCAGACTATGTCGCCTTTGGCAGCGCTTTCCCTTCCGCGACCAAGCCGGGAGCAACACGTGCGCCGCTTTCCCTTTATCGCGAGGCGAAGGGGCGCCTCAGTTCGCCCGTTGTCGCGATCGGAGGCATCACGACCGAAAACGCGCGTACCGTGATCGAAGCAGGGGCCGACGCGATAGCGGTGATCAGCGCGCTGTTCGACGCGCCCGACATCGAGGCGGCCGCACGGAGCTTCAGTCGCCTTTTCGACACGAAGAGCCCGTGAGCAAGAACGAATCGCTGTTTGCCCGCGCACAGAAAACCATCCCCGGCGGGGTCAACTCCCCGGTGCGGGCGTTTCGCGCCGTCGGCGGTACGCCCCGCTTCATCGTGCGCGGCAAAGGCAGCCGCATTTGGGACGTCGACGGTCGCGAATACCTCGATTACGTCGGCTCTTGGGGACCGCTCGTTCTCGGACACGCAGACCGGGAGGTCATCGCCGCCGTGCGGGAGGCGGCGGGCCGCGGACTCTCCTTCGGCGCCCCGACCGAGCCCGAGATCGAGATGGCCGAGCAGCTCGTGCGACTCGTCCCCGGGCTCGAGCTCGTGCGACTGGTCAGTTCCGGAACCGAAGCGACCATGTCGGCACTGCGGCTCGCGCGTGGATTCACCGGCCGGCCCCGCATCGTCAAGTTCGAGGGCTGCTACCACGGACATGCCGACAGTCTGCTCGTCAAGGCCGGTTCGGGCGCGCTTACCCTGGGCAACCCGAGTTCGGCCGGAGTGACGGCCGAGACCGCGGCGCAGACGCTCGTTCTTGCCTACAACGATGCGACAGGGCTTGACGCGGCGTTTCACGAGCTCGGCGATTCGATCGCCTGCGTCATCGTCGAGCCGGTCGCAGGAAACATGAACCTGATCGCGCCGCTACCCGGGTTTCTCCAGCGCATACGGGAGCTGTGTACACGCCACGGGGCCGTTCTGATTTTTGATGAAGTGATGACGGGCTTTCGCGTCGGGTTGCAAGGCGCCCAGCAGCTCTACGGAGTGCAAGCGGACCTCGTTACGCTGGGGAAGATAATCGGCGGGGGGATGCCCCTTGGGGCATTCGGCGGTCGTCGCGACATCATGGGGAAAATCGCGCCTCTAGGGCCTGTGTACCAAGCCGGAACGCTTTCGGGAAATCCGCTCGCGGTGGCTGCTGGACTTGCGACCCTCAAAAAGCTCGAAGCGCCGGGTTTCTATGAGCGCCTAGCCGGGAAAGCGCGCGCGTTCTGCGAGGGCCTGGCTTCGGCCGCGCGCAAGCGCGGCGTTGCGTTTTCGGCGCAGTCGGTGGGGGGCATGTTCGGTTTGTATTTTCGTGCCGTGCCACCTTCGACCTACGCCGAGGTCATGCAGTGCGACAAAGAGGCGTTCAACCGCTTCTTCCACGCCATGCTCGAGCGCGGCGTGTACCTGGCGCCGTCTGCATACGAGGCCGGCTTCGTCTCGGCTGAGCACTCTGAAGCGGATATAGAGACGACGATTGCGGCGGCAGACGCCGCGTTCCGTTCGACGCTTTAGGGCAGGCGCATGCTGCGTCCCGGGCGTTTCGCACACTGGCCGGTCACACCAGGAACAGCGTCGCCAAACCCAGGAAAATGAAAAACCCCCCGCTGTCGGTGATCGCGGTGATCAGAACCGAGGATCCGAGCGCGGGATCGCGCCCTAGCCGAATCATGGTGAGCGGGATCAGCACTCCGGCGATCGCGGAAAGAACGAGGTTGAGCGTCATCGCCGCCGTCATGACCAGACCGAGCGACACCTTCTGATACAGCCAATAGGCGATCAGGCCGAGCGCGCTGCCCCAGATGAGGCCGTTCAGGAGCGATACGCCCAGCTCCTTTGCGAGCAACTTCTTTGCGTGCTCCCTTTGCACCTCGCCGAGCGCGATCGAGCGCACGATCATGGTGATGGTCTGGTTGCCCGAATTTCCCCCGATTCCCGCGACGATGGGCATGAGCGCGGCGAGTGCCACCAGCTTCTCGATCGAGTGCTCGAAGGCGCCGATCACGCGCGAGGCGACAAATGCGGTGACGAGGTTGATGGCCAGCCACGACCAGCGGTTCTTCACGCTCGCCCAGACCGACGAGAAAACGTCTTCCTCCTCGCGCAGCCCGGCCTGCGTGAGGAGCTCGCTCTCGCTCTTGCTGCGGATGAAGTCGACAACCTTGTCTACCGTCACCCGGCCGACGAGTTTGCCCTGCTCGTCCACGACTGGTGCAGAAACCAGGTCATACCGCTCGAAGGCCTTGGCGGCGTCCTGCGCCTTGTCGCCCGACTGGAGCGTGACGACATCACTCACCATCACCTTTGCGACATTGTGCTCAAGTTCGGAGACGATCAGTTTGGAGAGCGGCAGCATGCCCCTCAAGCGCTCGTCCCGGTCGACGACGAAGATCTGGTCGGTATGGTGCGGCAGCGCGTCGAAGCGCCGCAGATACCGCGTGACGGTCTCGATCGCGGTGTCCTCGCGCACGCTGACCACGTCGAAATCCATGAGGGCGCCGACCGCATCCTCGGGGTACGACATCGCCGCGCGCAACTGCTCGCGTTCCTCGACCGGCAGGGCTTGGAAGACATCGTCGATGACCCCTTCGGGGAGGTCCGGCGCGAGGTCGGCGATTTCATCGGCCTCCAGCTGCTCGGCCGCGGCGACCAGCTCCTCCAAATCCATGCTGCGAATGAGCGTTTCGCGCACCGCGTCGGAGGCTTGAAGCAGGATTTCACCGTCGCGCTCTGCCTTGACGAGGTTCCAGACGACGAGCCGCTCCTCCAGCGGCAGCGATTCGAGCACGTACGCGATGTCGGCCGGATGCATGGAGTCGAGCTTCGCGCGAAGTTCGGCGACGTTCTGCCGGTGCACGAGAGACTCCACCAGCTCGTGCTTTGGCATTTCCTGGCGCTCCACCAGGCGCTCGACCAGGCGGTGCCGCCGCAGGAGCTCTTGAACCTCGCGCAAGTCGGCCTGGAGGTCTTCGAGCTCCTTCTTCGGGCTGAGGGTTTCGATCATGCGAGCCGGCCCTTCGCCGTGAATTGGTCCCGGGGTTTGCCGCAGACAACGCCCGACGCGCCGCGCGCGGCTGCGGCGATTCTAGCAGTCCGCTGTATGATGGCGATAGAAAAATCTCGCCCAACGGCGCCCCATAGTCCCCGCTTCGGTTGACGTGACGGCTTCAAATCGCTTTGCCGACGACGTGCGCCCCAGGGAGGTTTTCGCCTGGGCGATGTACGACTTTGCCAACTCGGGTTACACCACGGTCGTGATCACCGCCGTATTCAACGCCTATTTCGTCGCGGTGATCGCGGGCAACGCACCTTGGGCGACTTTTGCTTGGACGGCCGTGTTGTCGGCCTCGTACGCTTTGATTCTGCTGACTGGACCCGTCATTGGAGCTTACGCCGACCTGCGTGCCGCAAAAAAGCGCTTGCTCGTTCTCACCACGGTTGGTTGCGTGATTGCGACCGCCTTGCTCGCGCTCACTGGGCCCGGAACGCTCGCGCTCGCGGTGGTACTGCTGGTATTTTCCAATTTCTGCTTCGGCTCCGGGGAAAACCTCATCGCCGCGTTCCTGCCCGAGCTCGCCCAGGGCGAATCGCTGGGACGGGTATCGGGCTGGGGCTGGAGCCTGGGTTATCTGGGCGGGCTTTTGACTCTCGGTCTTTGCCTGGGCTACGTCACCTGGGCTCAAGCTCACGGCCAGGAACCGCAACAGTTTGTTCCGGTCACGATGCTGATCACCGCTGCAACCTTCGCCGCAGCGAGCCTGCCGACGTTCTTGGTGCTCAAGGAGCGCGCCCGCGCGGTGCCGGTCGCCGCCGGCGAAAACCTGGCGCGGGCGGCCTTTGCGCGCCTCGCGCAAACGCTGCGCCAAGCCGCGCGCTATCGGGACCTCGCGCGGTTCCTGGTATGCATCGTCTTCTATCAAGCGGGAATCCAGACGGTCATTGCACTCGCGGCGATTTACGCGGAACAGGCGCTCGGTTTCACGACGCAGGATACGATTGCCCTGATCTTGGTGGTCAACGTAACTGCCGCGGTCGGCGCGTTCGCTTTCGGCAACATCCAGGATCGACTCGGGCACGTGCGAACCATTGCTCTTACTCTTCTGCTGTGGATCGCAACCACCTTGATAGCCTGGTCCGCGTCGGCGTCCGGACTTTTCTGGGTGGCCGCCAATCTTGCAGGACTGTGCCTGGGTTCCTCGCAGTCGGCCGGCCGGGCGCTCGTTGGTTACCTGAGCCCCGCTGACAGGCACGCCGAGTTTTTCGGACTCTGGGGGCTGGCGGTAAAGCTGTCCTCGATTCTGGGGCCGATTACCTACGGCTCTGTGACCTGGATGACCGACGGCAACCACCGTCTAGCCATGCTGGCGACCGGTGGATTCTTCGTTGCCGGCCTTCTCTTGCTGACGGGGATCGACGTTTCCCGGGGTCGACGCGCGGCAGAACGGTCCTAGCAATCGCGGTCGGGGAAGATTAGGGGACCTGTGCGGCGGACATCTGCGCCAATATGCTCTCGCTATAGTTCGCGAGATAGGGTGAGCCGCGGTTGCGATCGTAATAGCGCGGGCGCGGAAGCATCGCGGCGAGGCGCGCAGCTTGCTCGGGTTCGAGGCTGGCCGCGTCAACACCGAAGTAGTGGCGTGCGGCCGCTTCCGCTCCGAAGACGTTTTCGCCCCATTCCGCGACGTTCAGATAGATTTCGAAAATGCGGCGCTTATCCATGGCGGCTTCGAGCATCGCGGCAAGAATCGCCTCCTGCCCCTTCCGCAGGAGACTGCGCTCGCCCGAAAGAAACAGGTTCTTTGCGACCTGCTGAGTAATGGTCGAGCCCCCGGCGACGAATTTCCCGCGGCGCTGGTTCTTGTCCATCGCCCGCTGAATGCCTTCCCAATCGAAGCCTTCGTGATCGACGAACTTTGCGTCCTCCGCAACGATGATCGCGCGCTTCAAGTGGATCGAAATTCTCTCGTAGTCGGTCCATTTCTGCTCGAGCGCCTTGGATTTGTTCGGTCGCATGGCCTCCAGGCGCGCATCCATGACTCGCGTCGTCGCGGGATTGTGCTCGACCCAGTACAGGATCTGCGCCAAAAACCAGAATTCGTAGACTGCAAGGCCAAGGACCGCCGCCCCGGCGGTATAGGAGAACATTTTCCACAATGAAACGAGCAGCCTCATTCTCTGCCAGCCGCCTTGCGCTACCTGGGCCGCTCAGCTCGCACTGCAGAAAGGACGCATCCCTTCCTAGTCACTGAATACCTTATCACCGCGCGCGAAATGCCAGGTGCGTGTGATCACTAGGATGTCGGTTTCCCTGCGAATGTCAGTGGGAAATTTGGCGTAGGGAGCCGCCAGTTGAACGATGCGCTGTGCGGCGGCATCGAGGATTTTGTATCCGGAGGATCGCTCGAGATCCATCGCCGCCAGCGTGCCGTCCGAGTTAATCGACACGGTGAGCCTGAGGCTGCCGTAGATTCTGCCGCGTGCACTCTCCGGATAGTTGAGATTCCCGATGCGCTCGACCTTCTGGCGCCAGTCCTCGACGTAAAGTGCGTAGCGAACTTCGGCGGCACGCGCGCCCACGAAGGTCTTACGCGGACGCTTGTTGTATTCCTCGATCTGACGCGCGATTTGCGCTTCCATCCGAGCGACGATCAAAGCGCTTTCGGCCAGATCCGCTCCGGACACCTGCGATTTCATCTCGGCCTGCGGTTCGGGCTCGGCCGATGCGATCTCATTCCGAGATTGCACTTGTGCGAGCAGTTGTCTTTGTCGCGCCTCTAGCTCCTGCACGCGGCGGGTTGCCTGCTTCAAGTCCGAGCCGCGCTCCGTCGGCTGCGTTACCGGAAGCGGGGATTTCGCCCGACGATCGAGATCGGTATCACCGCCCCCGTCAAGATTGGACTGCGCGTTGACCTCGGGGCGGGCCGGTTTCGAGCGGGTTTTCGAATTCACCAGCACTACCTCGAGCTGCGATGGGCTGAGCTTGCGTAGGGCGTCGGGCAACTTAAAATGGATCGAGAGCACGATCGCGTGGAGAACGATCGAGATAGACAGCGCCATCGCCAGCACGCGCGAATCGGGATCCAGCCTGGCAAGCGGCTGCGGCCACGACCACTCGAGGGCGTTAGAAACGCTCACTTTTTCCAACCCTAAAAGCTTGGAGAATCATGTAATTCTAGGTTTCAGTCACTGCGATTTCGACGCCCGTACCCGGAGCGAGTTCGGGCAGCGACGGCACCCTGGAGTAAAGGGGTAAGCCGTCGAACTTGACCAGATTTTCGCGCACCACTTCGGCCCCCGCAATATCGATCGCCTCCTGAAGCAGCCACCTGAGGCACCAGTAATGCTCCATGCGCCGCTGGAATTCGTCGTAGGCGGCGTAGGTCGTTTCAAAATCATGCACCGCAGCTAGCATAATGTCCGCATTCCGCGAAAACGGTGGCGCCTGCCCGTCGAGGAGCGCGAGGAGCTGCCACTGGTTTACCAGATCCACGTATCGGCGCAGGGGCGAGCTCGTCCAGGCATAGTGGCTGATTCCCAGGCCAAGGTGCGCCATGGCCGAAGTGGTCATCCTGACCTTGCCAGCCGACTGCACCCGGTAGATCGCCGCGACATCGTGATCGTCGAGCAGCCTCCCCCAAGTGCTGTTTACCGCAATCATCAGCTCGGCCACCAACTTGTCGAGCGGCGTACCGCGGCGACGCTCGATGATGTTGATGCGCACGTTTTCCCCGTGACCCTCGACGCGGAAGGTGTAGTCAGGACGTTCAGGCCCCGAAGAGGACTTGCCGCGCCCCCGCTCGAGCACGCCCGCAAACTTCCAGAGCGTGTTCAGTTCACGTGAATAGGGGATGTCTTCCCGCAACGTTCCGGCAAGAAAGGCCCCATCCAGCTCCTCGACCGCCTGATGGCGCAGGTTCGCTGCAATGCGCACCCGCTCGGCGCGGGTGTGCTGGGTCTCGATGGCAAAATCGTCAGTGCGTACATCGAAATAGAGGGAACACGCAGGGCGCTCGGCGCCTTCGGTGAGGGAGAACCGTTCGATCGCTTCGGGCGGCAGCATGGTGATCTTGCGGCCCGGCATGTAGACGGTCGAGAGCCGCTCGCGTGCCACGGCATCGAGCGGCGATCCGGGTGCGAACCCGAGGGCGGGGGCGGCAATGTGAATGCCGACGCGAAAGCGGCCGCCCGCAAGAGGGGTGAGCGAGAACGCATCATCGATTTCCGTCGTAGCCGTGTCATCCATAAGCTTCGCTGGCGACAAGCCGGTCTTTGCGCAGGCCTCCTCGAGCGCTTTGGTCTCCGCGCGATTGCGATCGGGCTTATACAGGAGCTGTTCCCGGAGCAGCCGGAACTCTTCCGGAAACACGCCGTGCTCGAGCTGCTCGGCCCAGGCTGAAATCTGTGCTTGCTGTTGTTTCTTCCTTTCGATGCCAATAAGCGCCGCACGCAGCGTCTCCGGCGGCGCAGCCCGATAGCGCCCCCTGCCCTTCCGGTAAAAGTACATCGGCGCCGAGTGCAGCTTCACCAGAATACCGGCTGCCTCCACGGCTGAAGGCGCGCGGCCGCAATATTCTTGCGCGAGGTCGACGAACCCGAATTCCTCCGCGCCGCAGCATTGCCACAGAAAATCCGCGTCGATTCCGCCCGCCAGCGCCTCGGCTTGCACCAGAAGATCCGCTGCGCTGGGCTCAGGAAACCGCAATAGCACGTCCTTCGACTTGATTTTGGCCCGCTTCCCATGCGGCGCCTCGACCTGAAGCGCGTTGTCGCTGTCGGCGAGCACCGTGGCGACCTTAAACGCACCGCTGTCTTCGTAGAGAACGTTCACGAGATGGAGCCAAACGGGAAGGAGCCGCGTCGCGCCGGCCCGATGAGTGCGATAATTATAGCGCAGCATCGCTCACGCTCACGCCGACGACGACGCCAAAGCCCTCGCCAAATGGCAAAGATCGAATCGATTGCCGTAGCAACCGTCCGAATTCCGCTAGACAAGGCAACCAGCTTCGCCACGCGCACGGTTTCGGCGCGCGACTACGGACTCGTCAAAGTGCGCGCCGGAGGCTTCGAAGGCATAGGTTTTTGCTACGCAGGCTCTTCCGGCGGAGCGCTCGTCGCGCACGCGGTGGAGCAGTTGCTTGCCCCGGGTCTGCTCGGTCGCGAAAGTCTGCTCGTCGAAGGTCTCTGGCAGCGCATGTTCGAGGAAACATTGCTGCATGGACGCGCCGGCAGCGTCATGCGTGCGATTTCGATCTTGGACTGTGCCCTTTGGGACCTGAACTCGCGCGCGTCGAACCTTCCGCTTTACAAGTATCTCGGCGCTGTTGTGGATGAAGCCGTGCCCGCGTACGCAAGCGGCGGCTACTACCTCCCCGGCAAGACGCCGAAAAAGCTCGGCGAGGAAATGGCTGGGTACGCAAAGACCGGTTTTCGTGCAGTGAAGATGAAGGTGGGACGGCTTTCGCCCAAGGAGGAGGAAGCGCGCGTAAGAGCCGCGCGCGAGGCGGTCGGGCCTGATATCGAGCTGATGCTGGACGCGAACAACGCCTGGCACGATTTGCCTACCGCGATGCGTTATATGGAGCGTTTCGCGCCCTACGATCCTTATTGGATCGAGGAGCCGTTCTTCCCCGACGACATCGACAACCACGCGCGCCTAGCGAAACTCACGCGCGTCACGGTTGCCACGGGCGAAATCGGCGCCGGGCGCTGGCATTTCAAGGAAATTCTCGAGAAGGGCGCCGCGCAGATCCTGCAGACGGACGCTCTGGTATGCGGCGGGGTTACCGAGTGGAGAAAAATAGCCGCCACGGCATCGAGCTACGGCGTCACCGTCTGCCCGCACTGGTTTCACGACCTTCACGCGCAGCTTGTGGCGGCAACACCCAACGCGCGCTACGTGGAGTTCTTCCCCGACGACCAAGTGCTCAATTTCCGGCGTCTCATCGATACCCAGCTCGAGGTCAGAAGCGGCATGCTGGTTCTGCCGAAAACGCCGGGCCTCGGGTTTGGGTTCGACGAGAACGCGGTCGCCCGCTACGCTCTCAAAGACGGAAAGTCGGCCTGGAAAGTACTCAAGTAGTCAATCCATTCCGGCGAATTCCAGTATCAGCGGGATTTGTTCGGGAAAGCTTGCAAGGCTGTGGTCTCCACCCTGCACCACAACCTGCTTCGCGCCTCTGTACTTTCTGACGGCCGCTCGGTAGTCGAGCACTTCGTCCCCGGTTTCCACGAGGAGCAGGTAGCGCTCGGGGTGCACTTTGATCACGAGGAGTTCTCTCCACCGCCGCAGGTGCTCTTCGGTGAGCTCGTAGCTCTCGCCCCCGTGAATGGCCTGTTGCAGGCCGAGGTAGGCGCGCAGGCCCACGTGCGGGTCGATCGCCGGATTGATCAGCACCGCGCGCACGTCGTGCTTCTCCGCGAGCCATGTCGCATAGAATCCGCCGAGCGAGCTCCCGATTAGCGTGATTCTCTCATTGGACTGTTGCGCCATTTTGGCCTCAACGACCCCCAATGCGAGATCCGGTCGGTGAGGCAGCTGCGGGCAGACAAACTCCGCCCCCTTGCCCCGCTCATCGAGGTATCGCTTCAAATACTGTGCTTTGGCGGACTGCGGCGAACTGTTGAAGCCGTGGAGGTAGACGATCATGCCCCGGTCGCCGGGACCGCCCGTGTTGAGAGCGAAGTGAGCAAGCGCTCATGAATACCCCCGAATCCGCCGTTCGACATGACGAGTACCTGATCGCCGGGCTGCGCCTCCGCGACGATCGCCCCGACGAGCCGCTCCAGATCGTTCTCGACGGTTGCGCGATCGCCCAGCGGCGCGAGCGCAGCGGAGGCATCCCAGCCGAGGTTCGCGCTATAGCAAAAAACCTTGTCCGCATGCTCGAGACTCATGGCCAGGCGATCCTTCATCAGACCGGCTCTCATAGTGTTGGAACGCAGCTCGAGGACGGCCAAAATGCGCGCGCTTCCTACTTTGTCCCGCAGGCCTGAAACCGTCGTCGCGATGGCTGTAGGGTGGTGCGCGAAGTCATCCCAGACTGCAACACCTGCAGGCCTGCCCCGCAGCTCCATGCGGCGCCGGACCCCTTTGAAGCGCGCGAAGGATTCGACGGCCCGAACCGGGTCGACCCCGGCAGCTTGCGCCGCGGCGACCGCCGCGAGCGCGTTCTGAAGATTGTGCCCGCCTTGGAAGTCCGAGCGCATAAGTCCAATGAGCCTGCCTTGATTGAATATTTCGAAACAGCCCGGGCCGACCACGCCCGCGCTCCACCCATCAGCCACGCCAAACCGCTCCACTGCGCTCCAACAGCCGCGCGCAAGGACGCGGTCAATCGTCGGGTCGGCGCCGTTGACTATCAGTTTACCGGACCCGGGTATCGTTCTGACGAAGTGGTGAAATTGGGTCTCGATCGCTGCAAGATCGGTGAAGATATCTGCATGATCGAACTCAATGTTGTTCAGAACGGCAACCCTAGGCCGGTAATGCACCATCTTGGAACGCTTATCGAAGAAGGCAGTATCGTATTCGTCGGCTTCGATCACGAAATGGCTTTGTTTTCCCAGCTTCGCCGAGACCCCAAAATTGAGCGGCACACCCCCGATGAGAAAGCCGGGGGCCAGTCCCGCATCTACTAAAATCCAAGCCAACATCGAGGACGTCGTTGTTTTTCCGTGTGTCCCGGCTACTGCCAAGACCTGCCTGCCGAACAAGGTATTTTCCGCGAGCCACTGCGGACCCGAAACGTAGCGATCGCCTCTGTCCAGTATGAGCTCCACGAGTGGATTGCCGCGCGTGACGACATTCCCAATCACCCACAAGTCCGGATTCAACGCGGCTTGATCAGCACCATAGCCTACGGTCAATTCGATGCCTTCCGCTTCAAGCTGCGTACTCATCGGCGGGTAGACGTTGGCGTCGCATCCTGTAACGCGGTGGCCCCCAGCTCTGGCGATCGCGGCGATGCCGCCCATGAAAGTGCCGCAGATGCCAAGGATGTGGATGTGCACGGGACGGGCACACACGCCCCGAATGGTTGAAGGGCGCACGGGCCGAAAAAAGGGAACAATTCTAGCCTACTTCGCTGCGTTTTCCGGCTGCGGTATCATGGCCCGACTCCCGCCTGTTTCTCCATGCCGAAAGAAAGCAAGCTCAGGCAGCAGCAGATGCGCACGCGCATTGCTGCGGCCGCCGCACGCATGATGGCCGAGGATGGTCTTGAGGATTTTGCGCTCGCCAAACGCAAAGCCGCCCGCCAACTGGGGGCAGAGGACACCCAGGCGCTGCCGAAAAACGAGGAGATCGAGGCGGAGCTGCGGGCTTACCAGTCGCTCTACCAAGGTGAGGAACAGCGCGAGCGTATCCACTACCTGCGAGAGCGGGCGCTCGAGGCAATGCGTTTGCTGGAGCAGTTCCGCCCTTACCTCGCCGGCGCTGTGCTGAAGGGCACTGCCGGGCGATATAGCGATATCGACTTGCAGTTGTTCACTGATGACGGCAAAGCCGTGGAGTTTTTCCTCTTGAGCCGCAATATTGCCTACGATATTTCCGACCAGCGCCACTTCGCAGGCGACCACGCACGGGCCGTGTCGGTGCTGAAGCTCGATTGGCAGGGCGTGCCTATCAATTTGGCGATCTACACCTTGAAGGAAGAGCGCGGCACGCTAAAGACGACGCCGGCTGGGCGCCCGATCGAGCGCGCCGGGATTCAGGCGGTCACACAACTGCTCTCGCCCCTAGGGGACTAAAGGGTTGCCCGCGTTCCCCTTTGGTCTGACCGTAGAAAAAACCGGGAGATTGCGCCGCTCCGAGCGAAATGTGACCTCTTTTGTGGTCAAAAAGTGTCAAGAATAGCACCCAAATATGCGTATCGTGGTGGCATTTTACGGTAACTACCTTTATTGTGCTTGATTCGTCTGTGGGCCGGCTTGATCCTCTGGCATCGTCGTCGCTCAGTCGATCTCTCGCCCTTTGATCCGCCAG
>WNFI01410323.1_pt1 | contig 22501 bp, 19 predicted proteins | sample 5400471 | NCBI WGS metagenome assembly WNFI01 (sample SAMN13153348, study PRJNA577476) | soil metagenome | isolation source: 100 cm saprolite on Douglas fir-dominated hillslope | place: USA:California | collected 2013-09-17
TCTCGATCTCTCCTTTCACCGCGGCATCCTTCTCGAGGCCGACCCTCTTGCGCATGAGGGCGATGCTCGGTTCGTCGAGCGCGCGGAGCATCTCCCGGACGGCTCCGAGCCGCACGGCCGGGTCCGGGCTCGACAGGTCGAATCGCCCCAGCGCGATCTTGAGCTGTCGGCGCAGATGATTGTTGGTTCCGATCTTGGCCAGGTCATCCCGGGCCGCGGAGCCGGCGTCCCTCTGGGAGACGGGATCGACGAGCTCGAGCGAGGCCAGGCTCTCGTCGATCGACTTGACGATGAGGATCCTCTGGTCCGACTGGCGGACGACGAGCCGGTCGTCGAGCCAGGCGGCGAGCACCGGCCGCGCGCTCGGGTGGCCGCCCTCGCCCAGACGCTCGACGATCCCCTCCTTGTCCGAAAAGCTGGCCTCCCGCAGCTCTCCGAGCGTGGCCAGGAAGCCGTCGTCCTGGGGCGACGCGAGCCCGGGAAACACGAGGACGAGCCCCGCCAGCAGCCAGAGCAGGGTCCGCGGGTTGGCCATGCCCGCTCCTCGACCGGACCGACGCCCACGCAAATGTCGCCGATCGAGGAGGGGCATGAAAGGTTACTTGTAGTTCTGTCCCGAGCAAACCTTCGTTATCGTGTTGTAGTTGCCGCACTTGAGCGTCACCCAGTCGGCGGCGATGTCCTTGCTGCCCGTCAGGTAGGGCGACCAGGCATCACCGGGAACCAGGGCCGTGGTCTTCCACACCACGTCGAACTGGCCATCCGCCCGCACCTCCCCGATGTAGACGGGCTTGGTGATGTGGTGATTCGCCAGGACCTTGGCGGTCCCCCCGGTGAGGTTGGGCACTTCCAGCCCCGGGAGGGCGGCAAGGACCTTGTCCACGTCGGTAGAGCCCGCCTTCTGGACCGCCTTCGCCCACAGGTTGAACCCGATGTAGTGCGCCTCCATCGGATCGTTCGTCGTCCGCTTGGGGTTCTTGATGAACGCATGCCACCGGTCGATGAACGCCTTGTTGGCGGGTGCGCTGTTGCTCATGAAGTAGTTCCAGGCCGCGAGGTGGCCGACGAGCGGCTTGGTATCCAGACCGGAGAGCTCCTCTTCACCCACCGAGAACGCGACGACCGGGATGTCCTCCGCGGAGATCTTCTGGTTCCCGAGCTCCTTGTAGAACGGCACGTTGGCGTCGCCGTTGATGGTCGACACCACCGCGGTCTTCTTGCCGGCGGAGCCGAATGCCTTGATGGCGGCCACCCTGGTCTGCCAGTCCGAGTGGCCGAAGGGGGTGTAGTTGATCGAGATGTCCGCGGGCGCCACACCCTTGGCCTTGAGGTAGGCCTCCAGAATCTTGTTGGTGGTGCGCGGGTATACGTAGTCGGTCCCTTCGAGCACCCAGCGCTTCACCCCGACTTCCTTCATCAGGTAGTCAACGGCGGGAATGGCCTGCTGGTTGGGCGCGGCCCCCGTGTAGATCACGTTCTTCGACGACTCTTCGCCCTCGTATTGTACGGGGTAGAAGAGCAATCCGTTGTCCTTCTCGAACACGGGCAGAACGGATTTCCTGGACACCGAGGTCCAGCATCCGAAGACCACCGCGACCTTGTCCTTCTCGAGGAGCTGACGCGCCTTTTCCGCGAAGAGCGGCCAGTTCGACGCGGGATCGACCACCACCGCTTCGAGCTTCTTGCCGAGCAGCCCCCCCTTCTTGTTCTGCTCGTCGATCATCATGAGAACGGTGTCCTTGAGCGTGGTCTCGCTGATCGCCATCGTGCCCGAGAGGGAATGGAGCACGCCGACTTTGATGGTGTCCTGGGCCGATCCGGCGCTCGAGAAGGAAAGCGCCAAACCAAGCGACAGGGTGGCCAGGAACAGGTGTCTACGACTCATGGCAAAACTCCTTTATGAAGCGGAATCGAGGACCCGAGACAGTGCCTCCGTAGGACATCCTTCTCCCCTAGATCTGCACCTGGAAACCAATACCGAACTGCTGGTCGTTCGGCTGTACCGCGCTGAGGTCCTTGTGGAGGTAGAACAGCATCACGCGCCCGTTGAATTCCTTGACCAGGTAGTTCACGTTGACTTCGATGGTCTTCTGGTCATAGTCGCGGTCCTTCGCGGTGAGGCCATTGCTGAAGGTCGCCTTCGCGAACTTGCCGAGGATCTCGAATCTCCGGGTCGTGCCATTCATGCGGGGGAAGAGATAGCTCGCCAATACGTAGCCACCCTTGTCCACGGCGTAGCGCGCCTGGTAGCCGCCGAGCCCGTCGTACTTCGCGTATTCGGCCTCGATCGAGAAAGCACTGCCGCCGCCCACCTTCTTCTCGAGCAGGAAGTCTCCGCTGTAGGCCTTGTTGCTGCCCGAGGCCTTGCCGCTCCCCTGCACCTGCCCGGCCGCCCCAAAAGCGAGGACGTTCTTCTCGCCGTAGTACGTGCCGTTCATGTAGTAGCCCGGCTCCGGATCCCAGAGATCGACCTGGACCCGGCCGGCTCCGATCAGCTTGCTGACCCCGGTGGCAGAGGAGCCGTCGTAGGCCCCGGCCGCGATCTTCACCTTCCCGAACTGGCCCCAGTACAGGGCGCCGTTGTCGCGACCGGTGGCGACGAACGGATAGCCGTCCTGGACGCCGTCGGTGTACACGGCCCAGTGGTTTGCGTAGTACGGGCCGTAGAGGTTCGCGCGGTCGCTCGGCGGCAGCATGCGCCCGACCCAGAAGTTGACCTGGTCCGACCACTCGAGGCGCGCGACCGCGTCCAGAACCGTCACGTGGTTTCCCGATCCGTCGTACTCGGTGTTGAACATCAGCTTGATCTTGCGGGTGACCGAGCCGTTCACGTAGAGACGGACGCTGTTGAGAAGAAAGGAATCTGTGGAGTTCCCGCCGTCCGGAGATTCGTGCTGGAAGCTGGTCCGTACGCCGGCTCCCACCGAGACGGTGGGCAATGGAGCATCCTCCGCGCGCAGCGGCGCGGCTGCCAGCAAACAGGCGCACGCGAGGAGAGCGGGTGCTCTATAGCGCGCGGACGCCGCGGAGTTTTTCCCGATGAAGTTATCGATCACGGTCCATCCTTATCGCGTGGGCGCGGGAAGGGCGAACTGGTAACCCCCGTGTCTTTCGGGCAGCGCGACAATGGAACCCTTGCCCGGTCCACCGAAGGTCAAGATCACCTAGCACGGGGCCGTCTCCCAAGAGGGCGCGGATGTCACGGAATTCATCACCGCCAGAACCCCATGCGCCAAACCGCCGAGGAACCGGCCGAGACACGCGCGCACAAAACCAAGAGTTGGACGTCGCCTACTCGGGAATGCAAGCTTGAGGCCGGACCGCCGCCGCGTAAGTGGTTGGGCTCTAATGCCAATGCCATGAGCAGGTTAGGGGGGCCATTGGACGGCAACCAGATGTTAAGACAAGCAGACATAATTGTTGTAGCATGGACTCTGGGTCACCTTTATGTTCCATTACGACCGGGCGGGGTACCCTGCCTATGGGACCCTTGAGTCGGCGCCCGAGGTCGCGAGCCCCCTCCGGGAACCCCGTTCCCAAGCCTGGACGCAAATGTGCGATGGGTTCGAATAGGTAACAGAAATGTCACAGAAAGCACTGCAGCCGGGGCCTCACTGGCAGGTCCCACCTTCAGGATGGCGTGGTCGAACACGACCCCCGGCAGCCAGTTGCGGCGAGCGGACGCTACTCAGTTGGTCGGACCCGAGTCGGCGTCTTCTCGCTGCGGCACGGACCCTAACTTCCTCCACTTGCCGGCACGGACTTGGCGAAAAGCGCGAACGACCCGCTCGGCGAGCTGGCTCCACGGAAAGGTGAGCCCATCGGGCGTGCGAAAGGACGCGCGGCACGCCGATTGCTGGTCGAGTCGAATCATTGGGGTACGACACCTCTAGTGTGCTAACGTCTAGCCCAATCTTAGACGAGGCGCCTGCGTGCATCTGACACCGCGCGAAATCGACAAACTGCTCATTTTCAGCGCGGGTGAGCTGGCTCGAAAGCGTCGCGCACGAGGCCTGAAGCTGAATCACCCGGAAGCGGTCGCGCTCATAACCTCGGAGATCCTGGAGCTCATCCGCGACGGCAAGTCAGTGGCCGAGATCATGAGCGTCGGCCCGACCATTCTTTCCCCGGATGCCGTCATGGAGGGCGTCGCCGAGATGATCGGCGAGATTCAGGTGGAAGGAACGTTTCCCGACGGCACCAAGCTCGTGACGATCCATCAACCCATTCGGTGAGGTCATGATCCCCGGCGAATACTTCCTCGCCCCCGGCCAGATCGAGCTGAACGCCGGACGCGCGACGAGACGCCTCGAGGTGGCCAACACCGGCGACCGGCCGGTGCAGGTGGGATCACACTTCCACTTTTTCGAGGTGAATCGCTGCCTGTCATTCGACCGCTCGGCGGCATATGGCATGCGCTTGAACGTCCCTTCTGGAACGGCCGTTCGCTTCGAGCCCGGCGACACGCGCGAGGTCGAGCTGGTGGCCATCGGCGGGTCCCGCGAGGTGATCGGCCTCAATCGCCTCGTCGAAGGCAGGCTCGATGACGACGCCGTGCGGCCACGGTTTACGGCGACGAGGCAAAATTCGGGGGCGGCAAGGTCATTCGCGACGGGATGGGGCAGTCGGCGACGGCCAGCCGCGGGGCCGGCTCGCCCGACCTGGTCATCACGAACGCGGTCATAGTGGACAGCTCCGGCATCCGAAAGGCCGACGTCGGCGTGCGCGACGGCCGCATCTCCGGCATCGGAAAGGCCGGCAATCCAGGCGTGATGGACGGCGTAACGCCCGGGCTGGTCATCAGCGCCTCGACCGAGGTGCTGGCGGGGGAGGGCCATATCCTGACCGCGGGCGCCATCGACACCCATGTCCATTTCATCTCGCCGAACCAGATTCCAGAGGCGTTCTACGCTGGCATTACGACCCTCATTGGCGGCGGGAGCGGACCGGCCACGGGAACGAAGGCCACGACGTGCACGCCGGGCGCGTGGAACATCCGCCGCATGTACGAGGCGGCGGAGGCGTTTCCGCTCAATTTCGGGTTTCTCGGGAAGGGCAACGCCTCCGGCCCGGAGTCGTTGCGGGAGCAGATTCGCGCGGGCGCGCTCGGCCTGAAGCTCCACGAAGACTGGGGCACGACGCCCGCCGCCATTGACCAATGCCTGTCCGTGGCGGACGAATTCGACGTTCAGGTCGCGATCCACACCGACACGCTGAACGAGGCCGGGTTTGTCGAGGACACCATCCGGGCCATCAAGGGGCGGACGATCCACACCTATCACACCGAAGGTGCCGGCGGTGGCCACGCTCCGGACATCATTCGTCTCTGCGGAGAGCCGAACGTGCTGCCGTCGTCCACGAATCCGACCATGCCGTTCACGCGCAACACGCTCGACGAGCATCTCGACATGCTGATGGTCTGCCACCATCTGTCGCCCCACGTCCCCGAGGACGTGGCGTTCGCCGACTCGCGCATCCGTCCGGAGACGATCGCCGCGGAGGACGTGCTGCACGATCTGGGCGCCATCAGTATGATGTCGTCCGATTCGCAGGCGATGGGGCGAATCGGCGAGGTGATCTGCCGCACGTGGCAAACGGCGGACAAGATGAAGCGGCAGCGGGGCCCGCTGGGCGGCGAGACGCCCGGAAGCGACAACCTGCGCGTTCGGCGCTACATCGCGAAGTACACCATCAACCCCGCGATCGCGCACGGCATCGCGCACGAGGTCGGGTCGGTCGAGGTCGGCAAGCTGGCGGACCTCGTGCTGTGGAAGCCGGCGTTCTTCGGCGTCAAGCCAGAGTTGATACTCAAGGGCGGTTTCATCGCGGGGGCGATGATGGGCGATGGCAACGCTTCGATTCCGACGCCGCAGCCGGTGATCGGGCGGCCGATGTTCGGGTTCTACGGGGGGGCGCTCAACTCGTGCAGCTTGCATTTCGTCAGCCAGGCCGGCGTCGCTTCGGACGCGCTGGCCGGGCTGCAGCGCCGGGCGGCCCCGGTCCGCGGATGCCGGACGCTCGGTAAACGCGACCTCGTGCTCAACGACGCCCTCCCCAAGGTAGAGGTGAATCCGGACACCTATGAGGTTCGGGCGGACGGTCAGGTGCTGACCAGCGAGCCGGCCGACGTCCTACCCCTCGCGCAGCGGTATTTTCTTTTCTAGAGGGCCCGCGTTGGCAGGCATCAACTCCCGCGCCACCACGGCAAGCGTGACGGTCATTGAACGGACACACCGCGAGGACTCACTGCCCGATGCGGCCGGGGGCTATGCGCGGGACACGATCACCCTCGGCTGGGAGGACCGTGTGCACGTGCACGGGCGCCGGCGGTCAGATGGCGGGGTGGAGTTCGGCACGGCGCTGCCGCGGGGGACGATTCTTCGCGGGGGCGACTCTCTCGTCGTCCACGACGCCCGCACGGTAGTGACCGTCGTCGAGCGACCGGAACCGGTGTTCGTCATCGAGCCCCATACCCCGCAGGAGTGGGGCGCGGGATCGTGTGTCCGGACGTTCCAGGCGTGGAGCAGTTGCTGGAGCAGCAGCGGATCCCCTACACGCGCGCGACGTTGCCCTTCACGCCGGCGACGGCAGTCGCCGCCCATCAACATTGACGATGACGCTCGTCGCCCTGCTGCATCTGTGCGATAGCCTGTTTCCGATCGGGGCCTTCGGCTACTCGGACGGCCTAGAGGCGGCGACCTCGGCGGGGCTCGTCCGAACCCCCGGCGACCTGAGGGCTTGGCTCGACGTGTGTCTCGACGAGACCCTGGGCCGCGCCGACGGTCCGACCATGCTTCAGGCATGGTCAGCGTTCACCAATGGGGAGTGGTCGGCGCTCGGCAGGCTGGACGACGAGATCCACGCCTTGCGACCAGCGGCCGCCGCGCGTCATTCGAGTCGAGCGATGGGACTGCGGCTAGTGACGACTTGGCACGGGCTCTATCCGCACAAGGGCCTGGAGCAGACGCTCCAGCTCGCCGCGCGGGGGGCCATTCGGCCGACGCTGCCGGTGGCGTTTGGCTGCGTGACGGCCGCGGCGGGCGTGCAGACGCGCGATGCGGCGGCGGCATTTGCCTACACGCGGCTCGCATCAACAACCTCGGCGGCCATGCGCTTGATGTCGATCGGCCAGACGGATGCCCACACCCAGCTGGCCGGCGTCCTCAAGCGCGTCCCGGCCGTGGTCGAGGCCATGGCAAAGCGAAGCCGGGCCGAGTCCTTTACGCCCGCTATGGACATCGCCCTCATGAGCCAGCGGCACCTCCATTCACGGCTGTTCCGGTCGTGAGCCGGAGCCCTCTACGGATCGGGATCGGCGGACCGGTGGGATCCGGCAAGACCGCGCTTGTCGACTCGCTCTGCAAAGCGATGCGCGAGCGATACCGGTTGGGCGTCATCACGAACGACATCTTCACACGCGAGGACATGGAGTTCCTCGTGCGGAGCGAAGCGCTACCCGCGGAACGGATCATCGGCGTGCAGACCGGCGGATGCCCACACACCGCCATCCGGGAGGACGCGTCGATGAACTTCGACGCCCTCGACGAGCTTGGCCGCCGGTTTCCCGATCTGGCCATCGTGTTCCTGGAGAGCGGGGGGGACAATCTCGCGGCGAGTTTCAGTCCGGAACTCGTGGACGCCTCGATTTACGTGATCGACGTGTCAGGCGGCGACAAGATCCCGCGCAAGGGCGGCCCGGGAGTAACACGGTCCGATCTCCTCGTGATCAACAAGATCGATCTCGCACCGCACGTTGGCGCCAGCCTCGACGTCATGGCGCGGGACGCGAAGCTGATGCGACGCGAGCGGCCGTTCCTGTTCACCAATCTCAAGAACGGCACGGGCCTCGAGGACGTGGTGACGTGGATTCGCCGGGATCTGCTCTACGAGAATGTCGCCGGCTAGTCTGCTGATGGGCCCATCAGCCGAACCGCTCGTCGCGGGTCGCGATCGCCGGTCGGTCACGACGGTCGGCCGGCACGCCCGGCTCGAGCTGCGGTTTGCCTGTCGGAACGGACGAACCGTTCTGGCGGAAGCTTACGCGGAGCCGCCGCTCCGAGTGGGCCGGTGTTTTCGTGAGGGCGAGGGCCTTCATTTGATTCTCGCCTCGTCCGCCCCCGGCGTGTTCGGTGGCGACTGCTTCGAGCAAAGCATCCGTGTGGAGCGGGGCGCATCCGTGCGGCTGACGTCCCAATCGGCCCTGCAGGTGCATCCGAGCGCGGACGGGGGAGTGGCCCGGCTGATGAGCACGTACCACGTCGGGCAAGATGCCCGGCTGCAGTGCCATTGGAAGCCGCTGATCCCATTTGCAGGCGCCAGGCTCGACCAGCGGATCGGCATAGACCTCGCGGACAGCGGCATTCTCTACTGGAGCGATGCGTTAATGAGCGGCCGGAAGGCCCGGGGCGAGCAGTGGAAGTTCGCCACGCTCGCCCACGAGCTGGCCGTGTCACGCGCGGGTACGTTGGAGTACCTGGAACGTTACCGGGTCGAGCCCAACGACGTAGACGTGGCTCGGCCGTGGGTCGCGAGCGACGCCTCCTATCTGGGAACGACACTGATGACAGGACCGCCAGTCGACGCGGACGCTGTGGAGCGCCTCCATGAGGAGCTCGAGGCCCTTGGGGGAATGCGGGCTGCGGTCGACGAGCTCGACCGCCGATTCCTGCTCGTACGCTTGATGGCGCCATCCGGCCCCCGCTTTCACGAAGCACGGACACGAGTAGGGCGGGCGTTGGCGTTGGCCTGAATCTGCATTGGGAAGGAACAGGGCCCGCGCCGCATGGAAGCCCCAGCCCTGACAGTTGATTTCCTCGTTCGACGGACACGGGTGGCGAGTCTCGCCCCCAAGGAAACGGTGCCACGGCCGCTCCGCCCGGCAGCTCTAATGCAGGGTGCTTTACGGACACTGCGCGCGGGCGCGAGTAGAATAGGGTAGACGGAGGGGAACGTCGTGAAGTTCAGGGTTGAGCTTGAGCGGGAAGACGACGGGCGCTGGGTCGCTGAAGTCCCGGAGTTGCCGGGTGTTCTGGCCTACGGCAGTTCGGCGTCCGAGGCCCAAGCCAAGGTTCAGTCGCTCGCTCTGCGCGTCGTGGCAGATCGTCTAGAGCGTGGCGAAGCTGGCTTAGACCTTCTCGACACATCCTTCAACACCGCGTGACTGCCTGGCCCAGCACCCGCTCGGAGCGGGTGCTCGCGGCACGCCTTCGCATCGGCTGGAGCATAAAGCGGCAGACCGCCTTACACCGTGTTCTCTCCCGGTCCGGCTCTCCTGCTTTGGTGTTTGCCTTTCACGACGGCGAGGGGATTGGCCCGAGAATGCTCGCCCGCATAGCGAGGCATACTGGCTTGAGGCCGGAGGATCTGTAATCTGGAAGGGACCGCAGAACGCCCATGGAACCGCGTCGAATCAGCGTCTTCTTTTACGGGTTGTTCATGGATGTTGAGCTGTTACTCTCCAAGGGTGCCCATCCCACGCACCCTCGCCCCGCCCGCGTCCCTGGGTTCGCACTCCGCATAGGACAACGAGCAACGCTGGTACCGAATGCAGAGTCGTTTGCTCATGGAATGATCTTTGAGCTTTCGCACGCCGACATCGAGAACCTGTATTCGGAGGCGAGCGTGAGTGCCTATCGCGCGGAGGCCGTGCTCGCCCAGCTCGCGGACGGATCGGACATCCCTGCACTGTGCTTCAATCTTGTCGTCCCGCCGCCGCAAGACGAGGCGAATCCAGAATATGCGGCGAAACTGCGTGACCTTGCTCTCCGGCTGAAGTTGCCACCTGAGTACGTCGATAGCATCCGTTAGGGTTCGCCCCTGATTACGCTCGTAAGCGACCGATGACTGAGGACCTGACGACGGTGGCGACCAAGTACGAAAAAGGCCGGCTCGGCCTCGACTAGGGCGACGCATGGACGTCCGCGAGTCGTTGCGCTCGCTTGGCGGGGACTCCGTAATCTCCGATAATCAGCCGCAAATGGATGAAGCCTCGCCTCCGCGGTCCGAAGGGAACCTTGGGGAGCAGGATTTGCCCGATCTGGTCCAGGACCTCAATCGGCGGCTTTGGACGGGCGTGCTGATCCTCGGTCGGACAGCTGTGGAAGTGCGTCTGAGCTTGAAGGACGGCAGGATGGTTTTTGCCTCCTCCTCCGATCCCGACGGCCGGCTGGGGACGCTGCTCATGCGGCGGGGCGCCCTGAGCCTGCGCCAGCACGTCGACGCGTCAAAGGCCATCACACCCGGTAAGCGCCTGGGGACCATCCTGGTGGAGCAGGGCACCCTTGCCCCCAAAGATCTGGTGCGGGCGGTCGTCGACCAGACCCAGGAGATCATCTACGGGGCGTTCCAGTGGACTGAAGGGCGCTATCGGCTCGAGGAGGGCGCGGAATCCAACGAGTCCATCACCCTGAACATCAACACTCCGAGCGTGATCCTCGAGGGCATAAGGAGGATCGAGTCCTGGACCCGAATAGAGCGCGCGGTTGGGGGACTGGAGGCTCGCTACGTGCGCTGCGGCGGCCAGGAGGCCACGGTCCAGCAGATGAGCCTCTCGCCGGAGGCCATGGAGCTCGTGGGCTTGCTGGGGGAGGCCCGCGACGTCGAGTTCCTCTGCGCGCAGTCCCGCCTTTCCAGCTTCGAGGTCTGCCGGACGCTATGGGCGTTCCGGGTCATCGGTGTCGTCAGGCGCGTCGCCGTGGCAACCGAGCGGCCGCTGGATGATGACGGCCTGGAGTTCGTGCTCGACTCGTGATGATGCATTCCGGTCCGGCTGGACCGGCTCCGCAATCAGGACTCCCAATTCTGTCCGCCTGATTGCCCCCCGCGCGGGGCGGCGCGCCATCACGACAGTTAGGACCTGCTTAGGGGAAGTACTTGGTCAAGGTATCCCAGTAGTGTTCCTTCCAACCTTGGGCGAGATGATCCTTCAACCCGTCCGGAAAACCCCTGTGATCCAGGATCACCCGGGTTCCTGAGCCCTGTGCCTTCAACTCAAACTTGACTATGGAGTACGCGCCCTCGGGCCAGCTGACGACGCGCCAGGCCTGGACAATCCGCTGGTTGGCCACCAGCTCGACGTTTCGTCCCACGATGTGGCCGCCGAAACACGAGAAGTCCCCGCCGGGTTCGCGACGGATCTCGGCGGGAAGGCCCGAGAACGTGCTGAACTGCTTGGCGTCCAAGAGCGCCTCGTAGACGCGCTGGGGACTCGCCTTGAGGTCGACCTCTTGGTGTATAGAGAGCGATTCTGAAGCCGGCTCGACGCCCTTGTCATCAGCCATGAGCTGAGGGCCAACTCCAAGGCCGACAACAGCCAGAGCACCGAGCATGATGGCTCCGGAGAGGAGCCCTCGTGACCTTGCGTTTGTGATTACCACCCCCGGCTTCTCGTTTTCAGGTATCAAGCGTTCCTCCCAGAGTTTCGGCAACAGTTCCTCATAACCTGTTTTCTGTCTGTCAGATGCGATCGCCACGGCCGCCGTTGACAAGGTTAACCATTCGGTTTAGGATTGAGTTTAGTGAGGTCTCCCGATGCTGTCAAGTGCTCCCTATAAGAGGTCCAAGGCCGAGGATCCACTCAACCTGGTCTTCCGGGCCCTTGCCGACCCCACCCGGCGGGCCCTCCTCGGCAGCCTCGCGCAAGGACCGGCCAAGGTCACCGATCTCGCCGAGCCCTTCAAGATGTCCCTCCCCGCGGTGTCCAAGCACCTGAGGGTGCTGGAGCGCGCCAGGCTGCTCGTCCGGGCCGTCGATGGCCGCATACACCGGTGCTCGCTCGGCGCGGAGCCCTTGCGGGAGGCCGAGCAGTGGCTGAGTCGCTATCGACCTTTCTGGGGAGCGACCCTCGACTCGCTGGCTCGCTACGTTGAGGAGGACAAGAATAAGCGAGACGGCGGTCGTTGACTCGCGGAGGAGTCATGGACAACGAGAATTCCAAGAGCGGTCCTCCGTTCCGGCCCCTGAGCCTGGAGGTCCGCAGGGTGATTCGTGCCACGCCCGACCGTATTTTCGAGGCCTGGACCGAGCCGGCCCATCTCCGGGAGTGGTGGGGTCCCCGTGACGTCACTTGCGTGGAGGCACAAATCGATCTGCGCGTCGGAGGCCGCTACCGCATCGGCAACCAGCACGCCGACGGGAGGATCGTGTGGATCGTGGGGGAGTTCGAGGCCATCACACCGAACCGCGAGCTGGTCTACACCTGGCGCCTGGAGCCAGATTCGCAACCGCCGGAACGGGTTCGCGTCCGCTTCGACCCACATGCCGATGGGACCGAGGTCATCGTCCTGCACGAGCGCATCCTTAACCCGAGCGTCCGCGATCGGCACCGGGAGGGGTGGCACGGCTGTCTCGAGGGGTTGGCGGAACACCTCGAGCGGAGGGCTGACCAATAAGTCCCACCGGCGCCGACCCTTAAGACGCCCGGGCATGCCCGCCCCGAGCTGCAAGGGGTCATAGACGAGCAGGCGGACCTCTAGGGGTGGCGAGTGCGCCAGCCTTCTGTCGCTTCCGACAACTACCTCACAACGCCTTGCGTCGAGGCTTTCTCGTGGCGCTCCCTTTCGCTGGGAGTGCCGTTACGAAGTCGATGCCCCGCTGAACCCATGACGCGAGTGCCGTCTCGGTCCGGAAGCCTGCGGGATCGACGCACACAAAACCGGCCAAGGATCGCCCAGCGAATTTCATCGGACGCACGTGAGGCTGGGCAAGCGCCCATTCCCGCGCTTCAGGTCCCACGCGAACCATCAACGCGGTGCTGGTGACGCCGCAGCACATGCTGCCCCTCACCATGAAGCACAGTCCTCCGACCATCCTCTTCTCGACGACGTCCCGCCGCCGGGAGAGTATCCGCCGCACCCTATCAGCGGTCTTGTTGTCGTAGGCCATCGGGCGGACTCTCCAAGTTCAGTCTTCGGTCACTCGTCTCCCGCGCGCGACTCGGGGTGGAGCTTTGTAAAAATGGAATCCCGGGCATCAGAGCGAGTCCGGCGCAGGGTCAGGGGCCGCACTCGGACTTTCGATCCACCCATCTGACAGCCTGACCGTCCAGCTGAACAATGTCGATCGGGAGCCCGACCGTCTCCGGGTGGGCAGTAGCGGCCCGATCCAGCAGCGCCCGGGCACCCTCGATGGGGTTCATACGTTCGACTATCGGATTAGCCTCCAGAAAGTTCCCCATCTCTCGGGCTTCGCCCAACAAGGCAAACCCCGGCCTCGAGAGCTCTGCGCCACCAACCTCTATCGACAGAACTTTCTGCTCCGACTCCCTCGCCCTGAAGTCTCTTACCAGGAACCTCGGCTTGCCGCCTTCATTTGCGAAAAAGGCCACCTCCACGAAGGCAGCGTGCCTCCGCTCGCGCCCACGGTAGTAGTCAGGAGCCGTATCACGAATCTGTACAAGCGCAGCCCTGAGAGGTACTTGCATGGCTTCCTCGAAGGCCGCAACCTTCTCGCCAAGAGTACCTGGCGCCCGGCAGGCGCGGGCGGCCAGGGAGGGAACGTCAAAGGCGCCATCCGTGCTTCTGCGCAGCCCGGCGACGGCGAAGAACACTCCCGCCGCCTCCTGGATCTTGCACGTGTTCGTGGACACGTCGGGTGCATCGAGTCGCGTGGTCTTGCTGTCCGCAGCCACGACCAGCACATCCTCCGTCCGAATGGCTACGATGGCCGTCCCTAAATGCAGGGTGGCTGCTGGAGCAAACCCCTCACGTACTGTGAACAGCGACAGGGCGCTGAGGAGGATCCGCCCCCAGACTTCGGTCATGGCGAGCCCCGCATCGAGGGGTCACCAAGCGGACGGCATGACCGCGGCGCCCCTATCGTGACGCCAGGCTATCGCCACAATCCATCCGCACTCAAGCAGAGAAAGTAGTACGAAGCCGGGAAAGCAGGCCAGACGAAACGCTCCCGCTCAACTGCGCCGGAAGGATGGGGAGGGGCCCGTTCCGGTCCCGATCCTGGGAAACCACCGGGCTTTCTTCATTCTTCCAATCCTGTCGAAGGCTATCCCCGAGACTCTGGCTCCAATCTCAGCACAACAGCCGGAGCGGCTCCGCGAGTACAAAGGGTTAGCCCGGCCTGATAATCATGACCTCGGTGGACTTGATGAGCGCCACCGCGATCTGGCCCCGCTTGAGCCTCAATTCCCGCGCGGCGTCCGCCGTGATGATGGAGTTGATGCGCTGGCCAGCAATCGAGATCGTCACCTGCGCCAGCAGCCCGTCGAACCTGACGTCCACAATCCGTCCCAGGAGTTGATTCCGCCCGCTGATCCTACGGAAGTACTTGCGCCGCGTCTCGAGGCTATCCTTTTCGGTCTTCCGGGGCAGAAGCCGATCGATCTCCGATTCTGGGATGCGGTGGTGTCCCCCCGGTGTCTTCACGGTTCGGAGCTTCTTGGCGTAGATCCATTGTTTGAGGGTCGTGTACCCCACGTGCAACACCTCGGAAGCCTCTCGAGGTGTCAGGAGCTTGGGGTCCCCCATTTGATTGTCTCCCATAGTTCCAGCCCGACAACTCGCCCCGCGGTCAGGGAAGCGTAGCATTCCCGGGGGCTCGCGGAAACGCATGCGGATCAGCACGGCATCTAAGGCGTCACGATCCCAGTGTGATTGTACCGGTGCTATCAGCTCGGGGCCAATTGAGCTCCACCGCCGCTCGTGAACCCGAGGCGTTTGCGGTCGGATGATGCCAGAGGTGGAGCGAACCACTCGCTCCCACCCGTCGCCTCCCACAGATGAGGAGGTCATCTCGTGACGCGCCCCAAAGCATGAGTCTCCGGTTACAGCTCGCTACCAAAGCAGCTTTAGCGCAAGCTGGATTTGCCTCGATGTCGTGGAGGTGCTCGTAACCTGCCCCGCCGTGGGTGATTGCACGGGCAAGGTCGCATTCGGCGGGGCCTGCAGGACATGGGTGATGAGATTAGGGGTGTTGAAGTTAGCCCCGTTCAGGAGATTGAAAATCTCCAGCCGGAATTGCAGGTTCATGTTCCCGCTTACGTGATTATCCTTGAACGCGGAGAAATCCCACGTCGCCAGCCCCGGACCCCTGTAGGCATTCCTTCCCACATTGCCATAGAAGCCGCTGTTGCTCGGTGGCGCAATGAAGGCGTTGGGATTAAACCACTGGTTCGGATTGCCAGTAACTACCGGTCCTGTAAATGCGGGATTGATAAAGGGCCGGACGGGATTGCGCGAATCGCCGTTGTTCGCCGGGTTGTAAGCCAGTTGTGGCGTAAACGGGAATCCCGACTGCGCGCTCACGACGGAGTTGAGTGTCCATCCGCTTACGATGCCGTTGGCGAGGCCGTGGAGGCCGCCCAGAAAGCGCCGTCCCTGTCCGAACGGCAGGGCATACATGACGTTAAGAGCGCCGGCGTGCCGAACGTCGTAGGTCGCCGGCCCCCAATCTGCACTCTTGTTGTAGGGGTTCGAGAGCAGGGCCACTGCATTGCTCGCCGCTGTGGCATTGAGGGAATCCCCATCGTCAAGCGCCTTGGACCAGGTATACACGGCGCGAAGGGACAGCCCTCCGCTGAACCGACGCTTCAGGTCCACTTGCAGGGCATTGTACGAACTATTGCCTTGGGAGACCCATGTCCATGTATTGGCAAGCGCGGTGTTTGGTTTCACGCTCGTGGGATTGAAATACGTCCCCTTCGGCACGGGTTGGCCGGCCAGGGCTCCAAAGAGAGGGAGGCCGGTCACGGGGTCCCGCGTCGTGGGGAACGTAGCGGGGCAGGGCGACGCGGGACAGACAACAGGAACGGGCGCATTGGCGTCCACTCCGATGAGTTGGTGATAACCGTGGCTACCGACATAGCCCACGGCCAGGGACGTGTGAGGGAAGATGTCCCGTTCGATCCGGAGCGAGTATGAGACAAGGGTGGGGGTGTACATGTCGGGTTGAACTCCCCCCGGCAGCAACAGTGCGGACGGAGTGGTCGGCGGCGGTGCGCTGCGCTGGATGGGGTTGCCTGCAGCGCCAAAGAGATTGGTGAGGCTGGTGGCGCCGATCGTATAGACCGGGTTCGCGGGCGCATTCTGGTCGGCTCGATAGCCCAACGCATCCTGCAGGTCGTTGTAGACGCCGAAACCAGCATGGACGACCGTCTCTTGGTCGAAGGGGCGCCAGGCGATGCCGATTCGCGGCTGCGGCAAGAACTTCGCGCGGTTGATGGTGAACAGGGAGTCCCCCACTCCCGGCAAACAAACGTTCTTGGCCGGTTGTGACGCGCACACCAGGCCCGAACTGCCGGCCGTGTAATTCGCAGCTCGCCCATGGGCCTCGTTCCAGCCCGTGCTGAACTCGTCGCGGAGGCCCAGCGACAGAGTGAGATCCGAGCGTACGCGAACCACATCCTGGACGTACCAGGCGCCGAAGAGCGAGCGCCAGTTCATCTCACTGGGCGCCGGGTCGTACAGGAAGCTCGCCGTGCCGGCCAAGAAATTTGGGAGTCCGGTAAAAGTCAGCTGCCCATACTGGCTCAGCGCGATCACCTCGTTGGATTGGAACGGTTGCAACCCTGCTAGGAAGCCCGGTACGCTGGCAGCGGGAGTGCCTGGCGTGGGCTCGCCCGTAAAGAAATATGCCGCGCGAGAGAAGCCGATGCGGGCCGTGTTGAGCAGCGTCGGCGAGAAAATGTGCGTCTCCTGCAGGCTAAACACCTGCTCCCGCAGGTTCAGCAAATCCGTGCTGAAGGGATCGAAAGGCGTTGCAGTGACGGCGCTGCTGTCATCAAGGGTGTAGACCGCGCTCGCAGAGTCTCTAGTGGAGAACACATGATCGACCCGCACCGTCCCGAAATCCTCGCGGATCGTCCGCAGAGGACTGCTGAGTACCTGGGCGACTCCGTCACCTTTGGCGTTGACCTTGAAATCGGGAGCGCCCGGCGGAGCCACCGGCCACAGGTTCAGCAGACCCATGTTTGTGACGATGGGAGCGGCATCCAGCCGGGCCTGCGCGTCGGGAACGTAGGCCACGGAGGTCTGATGCAGATTCTCGCGGAATCCCTCGTAGTTGAGGAAGACAAATGTCTTGTCCTTCTGGATGGGGCCGCCCGCCGAGGCGCCAAACTGGTTCCTCTGAAACGGCGGGGCGGAGGAACTGGCATCGAAGAAGTTCCGGGCGTCCAAGGCACTGTTACGCAGGAACTCAAAGATCGACCCGTGCCACTGATTCGTGCCGGACTGGGTCACGATGCTGACTTGGCCACCCGGCTTCTTGCCGTACTCGGCGCCGTAGCTGTCCCGCAGAACGTTGAATTCCCTCACCGCGTCGATGCCCAGCAATTGCCCGCTCGCGCCCCCGGGCGTCATATCGTTTTCGGCCGCACCCGTGAACTCCACGCCATTGAGCAGGAAGAGGTTCTGCTGCGGCCGGTTTCCCGAAACGGCGAACATATTGGCAGTCGTCGAATTGGAGATTCCGATCCCCCCTGTTTTCTCCGAGGTGAAGTTCACGACCCCCGGATTGAGAAGCGTGAGCAAGTCGTAGCTTCGGCCGTTCAAGGGAAGGTTCTTGATTTGCTGCTCTCCCACCAGGCCGGATATGTCCGCGGTCGTTGAGTTCACGGGTGAGAGTTCCGCGGTCAAGGTGACGTGCTCCGTGACTGCTCCGATCTGCAGGCTGAAATCAAGTTTCGCTTGCTGTCCCACGACTAGATGGACTCCGCTACGGACGGCGGTCTGGAAGCCATCCTTGCCGACGGTCACCGCGTATCTACCGACCGGCAGCTCAAGCAAGGAATAGCGCCCCGCCGCATCCGTCGCGGTCGTGCGGGCGGCAGCCGTTTCAACATTCTTGGCCGTCACGGCCGCTGCGGATATGGCCGAGCCGGAGGCATCGGTGACGACGCCAGAAATGGCCGCTGACACCTGAGCTGCTGCCCGCGAAGAAGTGGCGATGAGCACGAGGACGACACCGCACAATTGAAGCAGCCGGATGGAGCAGGAACGAGCGACGCGCATCTGAGCCTCCAGGAATGATGACCGGGTTGGGGCCCGGGAACCGGTATGGCGCCGCATGCCCCCACAGGATTCTTCAGCGAACATGAAAAAGGTCATGCGATTCAGATCGTTTACGATCGGCATAAATGAGCATATCTATACCCTTCGTGTCAAATGGCTGCGCTTCACCTTCCGCGACCCTGGTTATTTGCAGGGAGAAGGCTCAGGGGCGAGAGCCGTCGGACGCCTGCCGGAGCTGGGCGTGTGCTATTCGCTACCTAGCTGCGCAGCGGGGGCGGGCAAGATAGTTGCCGTGGAATGACCACCTTCCTACCGCGGCAAAGACGTGACCTCGTCGACGGCGACCGGCGTAGCCAGGCGAAGGAAGGTTGCAAAGATCCGCTACAGTCGCGACCATGCGGGGTTGGCGCCTGTCGTCCGGCTCCCCCTAGCTACGGGCCAGCTTGGAGGACCTTGAGAGCGTTCACCTGTCGCACCCACCCTGCCCAACGCTTCTCGTGCGGCACCACCAGGCCGGGAGCGAAGATGAGTGAAGAGAATCTCGCCGCCCAGATGGCAGGTATCATCATGAAAGCCTTGCAGAGAAGTCGACAAGAACCGATCTCACCGCACGGCGACAGCCGGCCCAAGATACCCGGCGCGCAAGGTCGCCCATCAAAATCGGGAGTGTTTGAGCAACAATGCGGGGGCGGCGCCCCGGGCGATGCCGCGCGCCCCGAGGGCCGCATGACCAGGGAGCGTCAAGCCTTCCGCCGCCGTGGCTTCTTGGCGTCGGTGGTCGTCCCGCCGCCTTGGTCTTCGGGCTCGTCCTCGCGTGGGCTTCCGGGTCCCGTATCACCGCACGGTCCAAGGGACGGCACCGACAGCTCGCGATAGACGGCTTGGCCGGCGTGTCGCCCTTCCCAAGCACGTTCCCTGTCGCATCGCGTCCCTCCACGGTAAAGCCGCACTGGGGCGCGCCCTGGTCGTCGAGGACGCGGCCGTAATAGACCGCCTCCGTTGCGCCCACGGTGACGGGCGGCGCCTGCGCGCGCTGCACCATAGCTTTCGTCTCGGCCGTCGCGACGGTGTGCATCTCGACCAGCGCCTGCGCCCGCTGCGCTTGCGGGGAGCCTTGGCCGTACTTCACGGAAAGCCGCGACGCTTCGAGAGTGAGCGCGCCTTGCCGCTGTTCGTGCGTGTCCTGCAGGCGCTTCAAGTTGGCGATGCGCTGCTTGTCGCTGTCGGACACCGCCCGCTTGACGTCATCGGGGAAGCTGGCGGCTACCGATGGGATGTCGGTCGAATCGATTGGCATGGCTCGATCCTCTCAGTCATCGCCCGAACAACACCTTGCCGAGCGCGGCGCCGAGCTTCCGGAGTTCATCGCAGGTCGTGGGGCTGACCAGGTCCACCAGCGCCTGGTTGTCGGTGTTGACGGTGCCGGCCGTGCCGGCGCCGATGGCGAGCACGCAGCGCGTGCTCTGGTTCTGCGCAGCCGCCGCGAGGAATCCCAGCACCAGTCCGGACACGAGCATCCCTTTTGCATTGCGGGGGTCAGTGACCCGGTTCTGCTCTGCCCGCGCGGTGGTGCCAAACATGAAGAGATCCGTGAGCAGGGTGTTGTCGACGAGCTGGCAGCGGATCTGGTTGCCGAGAGCGGCGACGTCGTCGAGAGTCAAGAGCGTGACGGCCGCGAGCATCGATGCTCCCTGCTTGTGCTGCTGGTCCACCAGCACCTGGTTCTCGGTGAAAAGCACTTCACCATCGGTGAATAGGGAGTAGTAGCTGTTGTCAGCAGGCTCCAGGCTCCTCATGTTCAGGTAGCCGGTGGTCGTCCCGAACATCTCCATGGTCCCGCCGAGGTTGCACACCCAGACAGCGCCAAGGTTGTCCGGGCTGCTCGGGCCACGCGACGCCAGGCGATTGCGCGCGATGGACATCGGCCCCAGCCCGGAGACGGCCAGCGCCGGGCCCTGCTCGTGCACCACCGCGTTGTCGTGCACCCGTAGCGCCTGCATGCCCAACGGCTGCGGGTGGTTCCTGGGCACGTTCGAGGAGAGCGCGGATCCGAATTCGAACGCGGGCAGAACCGACAGCGCCGGGCTGACGATCGCGGCAATGCCTCCGCGCGTCCCAGCCTTGGCGGGACCGGGCGTTATCGCTGGCGGCGCGTTCGAGCGGATGACGTTGCCCTCAATGAAAAGGCCTGCGCCGAGCTGGACGAAGACTCCGCAGATCGGGTCCGATGCTTTGACACCGTTCTCTTCGATCGAATTGCGCTCGATGGCGATCCGCTCGCCGGTAGCCAGCGCTATGGCTCCGTAGGCCGCACCGTCGCTGCGTTCTGCGAGCTCGAGGCGCAGACATTTCGAGATGCGGTTCTCCTCGATGAAGAGCCGGTCGGTGAGGATGGACTGGCCCGAATTGGCCGGGAACCAATACGCCACGCTGATGCCGGACTGGCCCATCCCCGAGATGTCGTTGTCCTCGATGAGGATGTCGGTGACCGCGCCCATCGACACTGGCACCAGCGGGTTGCCGTCGGGTCCATTGGGGAAGGTCGGGTCGACGCTGACCTGCAAGCAGCCGTTGTCGTCGACGAAAATCAGGAGGCCGGGCGACGCCATCACCCAGCTCGAGGAGATGGACTTGAAGTCACCCGAACCGGCCTTGGCTTTCTCGACCAGCGCGATGGAGCCGAGGGTGATGCCGTTGCCGGCGCCGCCCCGGATGCGGTTTCGGCGCAATTCGATGCGTTCGCTGCCACCGCCGATCTGGATGCCGCCGAGTGGGGCGCGCGCCAGTTGCTTGGAGGTCAGCGCGGTCGAGCCGCCGGGTGCGAAGAGGACGGTGTCTCCCAGGCCGGGCCCCAGCACGACGGTGTTCTCTTCGATCGCCACGTCGTCGGCCGTCACCAGGATGGCCGGCCACCGCCCCGCGTCCGAGCCCACGGCGACATCCCGGGCGAGCTGTGCGACTTGGATCTCGTTGTCCTCGATCGCAAGATCGACGCCGCCGAGCGCGACCAGCGCGCTTTGATCGCGCGCCAGGATGCTCAGCCCTTCGACCTCAATCTTGTAGAGGCGGAAGAGGAACAGGCTGCGCTTCTCGAACGCTATGGCGTCGGGCGCCCGCGAGGCGCCCTTCAAGAGCTCACTGAGCGCTGCCTTGCCGCCGGGCATCGCGCCGAGCTCCCTGAGGTGCCGGCTGTCGGCGAGCAGCACGCCGATGCGCGTGCGGCTCTCGATGGCGAAGCAGCGAAGCTGGATCAGCCTGCTGTCGAGCACGGTGACGACGGCGAGCGCCTTACCCTCCTTGGCGCCGGCGATCACGCTGCGGTCGCCGCAGCCCTCGATGGTGACGGCGGTTTTCCCGGCGATGAGCACGTCCTCCTCGAACCTGCCGGGCAGGAGGCACACCTTGCCCCCGTGCGGGGGCAGCGCATTGATGGCGTCCTGTATCTTGTCGAAGTGGCCGTGGGTGGTCTTGCCGTCGCCGACTGTGAAAGTACAGCAGCCTTTCTGGCGCGTCAGCGGATCAAAGACGTCTCGGCAGTCCTCGACAGTGGAGATGCCGCCGACCGACCAGGAGATTATCCCGAGCGGAGCGAAGAAGCGGCGGATGCCGTTCGGCCCGCGCCCGCCGAAGAGATCCCATGGCACCACCTTCTTCGGCGACTCGGGGCGCGCGGCGATCACCCAGTGGTCGCCGGCACGGAACTGCGTGCCGTTGAAGGTGACCGACAGGCCCGTGCCGCCGAGCGGTACAGCACCGCCGGCCGCAAACAAGACGGCGGGGTCGGACTTCTGGTCGTCGCCGCGCGTCCAGAAGCGGAGAAAGAAGTAGAGCGGCTTCGCGTTGCCGTCGTCGTCCTTCCCCTGCACATCGGCCAGGTCGGCGCGCTTTTTCCAGTCTTCGCCGAAGCCCGCGTCGAGCTTGGAGTCGAGCTTGAAGGTCTTGTCGTCCGGGTTGTACGACCCCTTCACGCGGCGGAGGGAGCCAGTCGTCTCGGCCAGCTTCTCGCCGTTCGAGAGCAGCGCCGACCACGGCAGTACCTCGACGATCTGCCCGGCTTGCGGCCAGTGCGCCTGGTCGCGCGGCAAGGTCTGTAGCGTCACCACGTCGGCCGAGATGGTGGCGCGGTAGAGGGGCGAGGCGTTGTCGTAGCCCCAGGTGAAGTGCGAGCCGTCGACGATCTGCACGCGTATGGCCTGGTTCTCGGCGCCGAGATAACCGCCGGCCACCGAGGGCGAGCAGAGGTCGCCCTTGTCGCCTGCGCTGTTGAACGTCACCGTGAGCGTGGCATCGGTCGTCAGCTCGGCGGAGGCGTCGTCATATGCATTGCCCTCGCCGTCCTTCACCATCGCGGCTACCTGATCGGCCCACGCCCCCTGGCAATCGGCGGCGCTGATCCCGGTTGCGAGGTGCACGCGCCACATGGTGCGGAGGCGGGTCGTGGTGTCGGCCCCGCCTAGAGCCGTCTCGAAGAGCTCCGCGTCCTCGACCGCCTCGATCGGCTGCTGCCACCCTTCGAGGAAGACCAGGTCGGCCCGCCC
>WNFI01699953.1_pt2 | contig 22492 bp, 25 predicted proteins | sample 5400471 | NCBI WGS metagenome assembly WNFI01 (sample SAMN13153348, study PRJNA577476) | soil metagenome | isolation source: 100 cm saprolite on Douglas fir-dominated hillslope | place: USA:California | collected 2013-09-17
ACGCGCCAGGTCTCGCTGTGCACGCGCGCCCACCCTTCCTGCCCCGCCGCCTCGATGACCTCGCCGCTCGCGCCGATCAGCTCTTCGCGCCCGCTCACCACCGGACGCTTGCGCGACCTCAGCAGCACCGCCAGGACCACGATGAGGAACCCGGCGCTGGCGAGCGCGAAGCCGCCGATGAGCGCGTACGGGACGCTGTAGCCGGGCACGTCGATGAGGATCACCGAGCCGATCACGAAGGCGATCACGCCCCCCACGCCGAGCGAGCCGTACGCCGGCAGGAACGCCTCGGCCACCATCAGCCCCAGGCCCACTGCGATGAGTGCCAGCCCCGCGTAGTTGATCGGCAGCAGGTGCAGGGCGTAGAGCGCGACCAGCAGGCTCACGATGCCCACGACTCCCGGCAGGACCAGTCCGGGATGCGCCAGCTCGAAGATGATCGCGTAGATGCCGAGCAGCATGAGCACGTACGCGATGGTGGGATCGGTGATGACGGAAAGAAAGCGCGTGCGCCAGTCGGGCTCCCAGGCGACGCGGGGAGCCGCGGCGGTTTGCAGCGCGCGCTCGCCGCCGGAGACGGACACCTTGCGGCCATCCACTTTCTGCAGCAGCTGCGGGACATCGGCCGCGATCACGTCGATGACCTTCTGCGCGAGCGCCTCCTCCGCGGTGAGGCTCACGGCCTCCCGTACCGCGCGCTCCGCCCACTCGGCGTTGCGCCCGCGCAGGGTCGCAAGGCCGCGAATGTAGGCGGCGGCATCGTGCACCTGCTTGCGGGCGAGCGCGCTGCCCAGGTCCATCGGTTCTTCGCCCTTGGCTGCTTCCTTCGCGTCCTTCTTCTCCGCGGGCTTGCCTTTCTCAGGAGCCGGAGACGAACCTCCGAGTTGCACCGGTGTGGCGGCGCCGAGGTTGGTCGCCGGCGCCATCGCCGCAATGTGGCTGGCGTAGAGGATGTAGGTTCCGGCGCTCGCCGCGCGTGCTCCGCCGGGTGCGACAAACGCCGCAACGGGCACGGGTGAGGCGAGGATGTCCCTGATGATGGCGCGCATCGAAGTGTCGAGGCCGCCCGGCGTATCCATGCGAAGAACGACGAGCTGCGCGCCCTCCCCCGCGGCACGCTCGATGCCGCGATGCACGTAGTCGGAGGTGGCGGGCCCGATCGCCCCGTCGATCGAGAGCTCGACGACCGGGGCCGGCGCCGCCAGAGTCGCGGCGGGCCAGAGGAGGAGAAGAACCCATGCGTGGAGCCAACGCATCGACGTACTCTAAACCTCTTACTGGACCTTCACCCACTGCGGGAAGAGCACATTGCTCCGGCGATGAACGACGAAGACGTTGGCCCTCGACACCCACGGAATCACCTGGCGATGCAGCGGGATCACGAGGACTTCGTCCTGCTCGATCTCGACCGCCGCGTCGATCATGCGCCGGCGCTTGCCCATGTCCATCTCGGTCTCGATGGCGTCGGTGAGCGCGTCGAGCCTCGCGTTCCTGAAGTTGCCGTAGTTCGAATCCCCGCCGCCCGAGGCGGTGCGGCTGTGGAGCACGGGCTTGAGCATCCAGATGGCGTCGGGCGAGCCGCCGCCCCAACCCTGCAGGAACGCGCTCACGTCGAGCTTGTAGACCTTCGGGAAATACTGCGCCTTCGGCATCGCCTCGACCTTCGTGTTGACGCCCACACGCGCCCACATGCCGGCGAGGGCCACGCAGATCTTTTCGTCGTTCACGTAGCGGTCGTTGGGACAGTGCATCGTGAAGCCGAAGCCGTTCGGGTAACCCGCTTCGGCCAGCAGCCTCTTAGCCGCCGCCGGATCGTAGGGAAAACGCTTCTCGAGCGAAGGCGATGCGCCCGCGCCTTTCGGGTCCGGGAGCGGAATGCCCGTCGGGATCGAAAGGCCGCGCATCACTTGGGTGCGGATCGCGTTGATGTCGATCGCTTGATAAAGGGCGCGGCGCACGCGCTTGTCCTTGAACGGGTTCTTTCCCTTCACGTCGCTGTAGAGGAGCTCGCCGCGGTCCTGGTCGAAGCCGACGAAGACGACACGGATGTCTTCGCCTTCCCAGACCCTGAGCGCCTTGTCCTGGCGCAGCCGCGGGACGTCCTGCACCGAGGGATCGAGGACGAAGTCGATCTCGCCGGACTGCAGCGCGGCCATGCGCGTGGCGGGGTTCTGCAGCGGACGGTACTCGAGCGTATCGACATTGCCGTCGAACCAGCCCTCCTTGATGCCCCACCACTCCGTGTTCTTCGTGTGCAGCGTCTTCACGCCCGGCTCGAACGAGACCAGCTTGAAGGGGCCGGTCCCCATGGCGTTACGCGACGGATAGGTGTTCTCGCTGTTCTTGAAGTCCTGCGGGATGAGCGAGTTGTTCTTCTCGCACCACTTCTTGCTCATGATCGCGATCGTGCCGATCGTCTCGCCCATGATCGGGTTCGGCGCGGGTGTTACGAACTCGACCGTCTCGTCGTCGATCCGGCGCGCGGTGCCGGCCATGCCCGCGTAGAGCTTGAACGCGGTGCCCGACTTGAGCGCGCGGTTGAAGGAAAAGACCACGTCGTCCGCGGTGAGCGGCGAGCCGTCGTGGAACTTCACGCCTTTGCGCAGCGTCACGACCCACGTCGTGGGGCTCGTCGCCTTCCACGAGGTCGCGAGCCAGGGGACGACCTTGTATTCCTTGTCGCGCTGCGTGAGGAATTCGTAGACGAGATTGTTGATGCCGTTGTTGAAGGTCTCGTTCTGCGCATGGGGATCGAGCGTGGCGGCGTCGCCCGCCGAAGCCCAGCGGAAATGCCTGGCATGCGCCGGCAGACACAAGGCAAATGCGACGAGGAAGGCGAGGAACGATCTCATGGGTCATCATCCTTCGGCTCGCGCGCCGCTATAAGATGCGCAACCGGCGGCGAGAACGAGGGTCAGTAGTCCAAGAATCGGTTTCATCGGCTGAAAAGGATCGCGATGGCGAAGATCAGCGGTTGGGCGGCGCTGGAGGCTGGAAAGCCACTCGTGCCCCATGAGTATGATCCAGGTCCGCTCGGAGCCGAAGAGGTGGAGGTCGCGGTCGAGCACTGCGGCGTGTGCCACTCGGACCTCTCGGTCATCAACAACGAGTGGGGCTTCTCGCGCTATCCCGTCGTTCCGGGACATGAAGCGGTCGGGCGCGTGGTGGCGGTCGGGACCAACGCGCGCGGGGCGAAGGTGGGCACGCGCGTGGGCGTGGGCTGGACCGCGGAAAGCTGCATGCATTGCCGCCTATGCCTCTCCGGCGACCAGCACATGTGCGCGCGTGCCGTGCCCACCATCATCGGCCATCACGGCGGATTCGCCGATCGCGTTCGGGCGCACTGGGCGTGGACCGTTCCGCTGCCCGATTCTCTCGACATCACTTCGGCCGGGCCGCTCCTGTGCGGCGGCATCACGGTCTTCAATCCGCTCGCGCGCTTCGGCGTGAAGCCCACGCATCGCGTCGGCGTGGTCGGCATCGGCGGATTGGGACATATGGGCGTCAAGTTCGCCGCGGCGTGGGGGTGCGAAGTGACCGCATTCACCTCGAGCGCGTCGAAGGCCGACGAGGCGAAGGCGTTCGGCGCACACCATGTGGTCTCGAGCCGCGACAGCAAGGCGCTGCGCGCCCTCGCGGGCAAGATCGATTTCCTTCTCGTCACCGTCAACGTCGCGCTCGACTGGAAGGCGATGATCGCGACGCTCGCGCCCAAAGGCCGGATGCACGTCGTGGGCGCCGTCCTCGAACCCATTCCCGTGGCCGCCTTCGACCTGATCGCCGCGGAGCGCAGCATCTCGGGCTCGCCCACCGGAGCGCCGGTGGACATCCGCACGATGCTCGAATTCGCCGCCCGCCACGGCATCGCGCCGCAGGTGGAGCACTTCCCGATGGCGAAGGTGAACGAGGCGATCGCGCACCTCGCGGCGGGGAAGGCGAGATTCCGGATCGTGCTGGATGCTTGACCGCTGAGTTTTCCTCCGCAGCCGCAAAACGAAAGAACTCGTCCCTGAGACGAGTTTTTCGTTTTTGTGCGCCATCTCACTTAACGCGCTCGATTGTTACCGGAACCCCTCCTTTGTTACCGGAGGGTTACCGCTGAAATCGAAAATGGCTGAAAAAGCCCAATAAAACAATGGGTTCTGTGACCGTTCGCACAGTGGTCCGCGGGGGCAACACGTACATTGCGTCCATCAAAACGAAATTCACTTAACCCCCTAGACCGAAAGAGAGACCGAACATGAAAACGAACCTCCGCAACGTCATCATCAAATCCGCTGTCGCAATCGCCCTCGCGGCTCCGTTCGCGGCGAGCGCCGAATCGAACTTCACCACCGGCGCCGGCTCACCGATCACCGCCACCGCCCGCCTCGATTTCCAGATCATCATCCCGAAGGTCCTGTTCCTGCAGGTCGGCACCGGCACGAACATGGCCGCCAACGCGACCATCAACCAGATCGCCTTCTCGGTTCCCGCCGCGAACGTCGGCGACGCTTCGGTGATCAGCGCGACGGCGGGCTCCGGTGACCTGGGCAACGGCACCGTCACGGCGAAAGTCGTCAGCAACAACGGCAACGTCACCTTCAGCTCGGCCACGCTCGGCGCGCTCGGCAACGGCGTCGGCGACACCATCTCCTACGCGCAGATCGCGACCTCGGTCGCGGTGAACACCAGCGCCACCGCCCTCGCGCACCCCGCGCTTGCCGATGCCGCGACCACCAACATCACGCTGATCCCCGCCGCCGGCAAAGTCATCAGCCGCGACGCGAAGTGGACCTACACGTACCTCAACTCGGCGGTCGTCGCTCCCGGCACCTACGGCGGCGTGAATGCAAACAACAGCCGCGTCACTTATACTGCGTCGATGCTGTAAGCGTCGCGCGACCGCCCCGTTCTAGGGGTGAGGTGCCCGCGTGATGTGGGCACCTCTTTTTTATGACGCGTTCCCTTCCGATCCTGAGAATCATCGCCGCGGCCGCCGCGCTCTGCGCGCTCGCGGACGCCTCGGCGTATGTCGTCAACATCGGCACCGGCACGCGCGCGATCTACCTGCAGGTCGGCAACGGATCGTTCACCGGGACTTACTCGGGCGGCGGCACTCCGGGCAGCAATGCCACCGTCAACCAGGTGACGGTCACCGTTCCCGCCGCGCAAGTGGGCAGCGGCACGGCGCAGCAGATGTCGAGCAACAGCACGCAGGCGGTGAGCTTCTACGACAACTTCACCTTCTGCAATCCGCCGGTGCAGGTGTATGTCGGCGGATTCTTTCGCCTGCCGGGGACCACGGGAACCGCGACTCTCACGGTGACCACGTCCGCCGCGAACCTCACCAACGCGACCGGCGACACGATTCCTTTCAGCCAGATCAGCTGGACCAGCAGCGGCATCGGCGACGCCGGCGCGGAACCGATCCCGGGCGGCACATTCACCGGCGGGACGCAAACACTCGCGACCTTTCCGGTGAACACGTGGCGCGAGAGCTGCCACACCTTTTCGTACGCGAACGCAGCCAGCGTGGCCTCGGGGACCTACACCGGGCGCGCCACGTACACGTTGAGCGCGCCGTGAAACTCCTCGCCGCCCTGCTCGTGGCGCTCGCGTCCGCGCCGTCCGTGGCGGCGACGTTCCGCGTCGACGATTCGCTGACGCTTCCCAGCGAGACGTCCACGCCGATGAAATGGCGCTCGCTCGCGCCCAACCGCGCCGCGGGACATGCGGTCGAAGGCTCGAGCGTCCTCACCATTCGCCTGAACACCGCTCCGTGGCTCAACCGCACCGGAAAGATCTACATGGCGCTGCCGGAGCAGCCGATCGGACAAGTGACGGCGGAGTGGACGACGCAGGGCAAGCTCCTTCCGGGCCAGCTCACTTCGGGCAATCGCACGCTCGTCTTCGCGGGACCGGTTCGCACGAGCCTCATCGAGGACACGATCGTGCTGCACCTCTCGGCCGACGGCCGGCGCCTCGTGGCGCCGCAGCGCCTGCAGTTCTATTTCGAAATCGACGTGGAATGAAACTCACGACCTGTGCCGCCATGCTCGCCGCCGCGGTTCCCGCGACGCTGCTCGCTCAAGGTTTCGCCGCGCTCGTGTCCCCGCCGCGCTTCGAGCTCGCCGCCAAGCCCGGCGAGACGCTGCGCGAAGTGGTGGAGATCACCAACGCGAGCGCGACGGCCGCGAAGTATCGCCTGCGCACCGCGGACTGGGTCTTCGAGGAAAGCGCCAACGTGAGGTTCGAGGACGCGCTGCTCCCGGGAAGCTGCCGTCCCTGGGTCGCCATCGAGCGCCGCGAGATCACCGTCTCCCCGGGCGGAAAATATCGCTATCGCTTCGAGATCGCGCCGCCCGCCGATGCGCCGGTGGGCGAGTGCCGCTTCGCGGTGATGATCGAAGGCGACGAGCAGAATGTCCAGACGCCCGGGGGGCCGAGCTTTCCCATCGCCGGACGCCTCGCCGTGATCGTCTACGTCACCCTGGGCGGCGCCGAGGCGAAGCTCGAGGTCGTCGGCAACAAGACGGCGACGATCAACGGCGAGGTGATGCCCGTCGTCCTGGTGAAGAACACGGGGAACGCCCATGGGCGCCTCGCCGGATTTCTCTCGGGCACGGACGCCGCCGGCAAGAAGCTCGAATTCTCTCCCTCCACCGCGCCGATCCTCCCGGGCGAGACGCGCCCCGTATCCCTCGTGCTGTATCGCGAGCGCGACGAGCCGCTCAAGATCACCTATCCCATCACCATTCGCGGCAACCTCGAGTGGGGTGACAGGAAGGTGCCGTTCGAGCAAAGCTTTGCGCGGTGATTGTGAGAGGGCTTCCGCCCCTCGTCTGCCTCGCTAGCCTCGCCGCATCTGGCGCCGATTTCCGCCACGAGGGCGGCCTGATCATGAGCGGGCAGATCGCGAGCCTCGCCGCGCGGGATTACGAAGATCGCATCATCGATCCGGCGCGCCTTCCGCCGCTGCCGCCGGATTCCGCCGATATCTCCTACAACTCCTCGGGCCCGGCGCGCTCGTGGCGCGTGGAAGGATTCGCGAGCCGCATCGATTCGGCCGGCGCGATCCGCAACGAGAACGGGCTGGTGATGAGCGGCCGCCTCGACACGCTCGAATACGGCGCCTTCAGCCTCGATGCGACGGTGCGCGCGAATCCGTCGAGCTCGAGCGTGTTCACGTTGTGGCAGCGCGCACTGCCCTTCGACAACGGCTGGCGCGCCAACAACGGCCTGGGCACGCTCAACACGCCGGGCCTCGAGCTCAGCCGCCAGCAGTACCGATTCTTCCTGCCGACGTTCCCGATCCTCGGCGTCGAGACCGAATGGCTGGGCGCCGGCGGGCTCCAGCTGCAGGCGAGCGCCGGAGCGCCGGGGACGTTCAGCGGAGTGCGCCTGCCGGGATTCGCGCGCCTGGGCGGCGACGTCTTCACCGCCGGCGCTCAATGGAATCCGTCTCCGCACTGGCAGGCCGGATTCCAGCTCGCCGATGCGCGCGACGTCCAGACCGGCCTCGACGCGGGCGACGCGAAGACCAACGCGCGCTCGTGGTACGCCGCGGGCGCATGGCAGGACGGCGGCGACCACGTGCAGGTGAACCTGATCGACAGCCAGGCCAGCAACTCCCGGCATAACATCGGCGGATGGCTCGACGGCGACTACCGACTCGCCCGCTACCGCCACAACTACGGCGTCTTCCGCTTCGATCCGCAGCTCTTCTGGGGCTACTCGCCGATCAACAGCGACCTGCAGGGCGGCTACTACCGCGTGAACTACCAGAGCCAGCAGTGGATCTGGGCCGCGGGGCTCGACAGCGTGAGCTCGGTCAGCGGACGCGGCGCGAGCGGCTTGTTCGGCACCGGCAACCTGCGCTACCAGGTCGATCGCACGCTCGGCGTCGGAGGCGGGGCGACGCTGCGCCACTCCGGAAGCGACGCGGCGGCGGCGTACGGATTCGCGGACGTGCAAACGTCGTACGGCGCCACGCGCTTGCAGGCCGACCTCGTCACCGCGAGAGGCGCGCAGCACAGCAGCCAGGTGACGGTGGACCACGCGTGGCCGACACAGGTGGGGCTGCGTCTCAGCACTTCGGTTTCGCTCGGCAGCGAGACTGCCGAGGGCAAGCGCGTCACGCGCTCGAGCTTCGCGACCTTCGGCGGCATCGACCTCACCAACAACCTCACGCTCGAAGGCAACGTGCGCTGGAGCGTCGAGCGCCCGACCTCGAGCGGCGTCGGAACCTATGCGAACGTGGGAATGGTGTGGAAGATCTCGCCGCGGTGGTCCGTTCTCGCGACCTACTACGACAATCGCAGCGCCGCGCCCACCTTCGCGACGCTCGCGCCGATCGTGCCGATCGAAGTGGCGCCGATCGTGCCGCGCGACCGCGCGATCTTCGTCACCATTCGCTACGAGGACCACGCGGGCACGCCGACGGCGCCGCTGGGCGGAGCGCCCGGCTCGGGCGCGGGAACGCTCGTCGGCTACATCTTCTACGACGCCAACGACGACGGCCGGCGCTCGGCCAACGAGAAGGGCGCGGCCAACCTTACCGTCGTCCTCGACGGAAGATTCGCCACGCGCACCGATTCGGAAGGCAAATTCGAATTCCCGCTCGTGGCCGCGGGCAGGCACGTGGTCACCGTGATTCCCGACAACCTCGCGCTGCCCTACTCGATCGGCGATGACGGCAAGCGCGATGTGGTGATTCGGACGCGGGAGACGACGATGCTGGAAATTCCCGCGAGAAAGCAGCCTTAGAACTGCTGCAGGGAGAGCGCGACCGGCCAGGAGTAGCGGCCGGGGACGGTGTCGTTGGCGAGCTGCAGCTCGTAGCTGACGGGATAGGGCTGCGGCTTCGCGCGTCCCACCATCGACGGCATGCTCGCGGTGGCCACGGCGCGGGTCGCGACGATCGGCGCGGGAAGGCCCGCGATGCGCACCGCGGCGAACGCGGTGCTCACGATTTCGGCGCGCACGACATAACCCAGGCGATCGTTCACGAGCAGGTCGACGCTCGGGCCGCTCACCGTGACTTTGCCGGCGGCCACGTCGTCCGCGGTCACTTCGAGCACCGCGGGATGGGCGATGAGGCGCATCTGCATGACGCGCGGGATCGTGATGGAGACGTCGATCGATGCGCGCGCGGAGAGAGCTCCGGCGCCCGAGCCCGCGCCGCTCGCGGCGATAGCGAACGGGGCGGGGAGGATCAATCCCGCGGCGATTGCCGCATGCGCGAACCGTCTCATGGCGCAAATCCTAGCCCTTTACGGCCGGACCGGCAACGCGTGGGGCCCGTATCCCGGGTTTATCGGCGCCGCTTCTTCCGGGTTGGAGGGGGCGGCGGGGCGGTGAGCTGGATGTTGATGCTCTCGACGAACTGCGGGTAGCGATCGGCGAGGCGCCCGACGATGTTGGTGAGGAACTGCCACTCCTTGCCCTCGTCGCGAGGCGTCCTGATCTCGCAGGCGATGACCCCCTCGGCGTCGCTCCAGTTCATGTGGCCCGGAGAACGGATGTGCACCACCCGGGTGCCGTGCTTCTCGAGGGAGAACGTGCGCAATTCCTTCGAGCGGATGGCGCGCTTGAGGAGGCTGAAGAGCCTGGCGCCCGGGCGCTCGACGATCTGCATCCTGACCATGGAATTCTCCTTTCGGCGGCCTCGGGGAAGTGTAGCGGCAAAACGGGAAACGATCCCGATGAGGTAGTGTCCTACACACCGCCATGGCCCAGGCCCCCCCTATCCCTACGCCCTCGGACGCGAAGCAGTCCCTCACCGAGAGGATTCGCTCCGAGCACAAGATCCCCGACGACCTGAAGCCCCTGCCGAAGACGGCGTCGGTGCCGCGCGGGCGCGAGGTCGTCACGCTGCTCGGCAAGAGCGCGCAAGAGGCGTGGATCGACGCGCTCGACATCGTCACCTTCGTCGGCCACGCGGCGAACGCCACGTTCTTCGCGATCATCCGGCCGCGCTACCTGCGGCTCGCCTCGATCTCGCGCCAGGTCGCCGACACCGGCATCAACGCGCTGCCGATCGTGGGACTGCTCGCGGTGATGATCGCCATCGTCATCGCCTACCAGGGTGTCGTGCAGCTGCGTCCCTACGGCGGCGAGGACCTCACGGTCAACCTCGTGTCGGTCTCGGTGCTGCGCGAGATGGCGGTGCTCATCACCGCGATCATCGTCGCGGGGCGCTCGGGCTCGGCCTTCGCCGCCGAGATCGGCGTCATGAAGGCGCGCGAGGAGGTCGACGCGCTCAAGGTGATGGGGCTCGACCCGATGGAGATGCTGGTGGTGCCGCGGATCATCGGGCTCGTCATCACGCTGCCGCTGCTCACGTTCTTCGCCGACGTCATGGGCCTCGTCGGAGGGGCCGCCGTCTCCCAATTCCTGCTGCACATCTCACCCTCGCAATTCTTCGACCGCGTCCACCACGCGGTCGACGCCAAGGACCTGCTCGTGGGCCTGGTCAAGGCGCCGGTCTTCGCCTTCATCATCGCGATGATCGGCTGCATGCACGGGCTTCGCGTCACCGGCTCCGCGGAAAGCGTGGGCAAGGAAACCACGCGCGCCGTGGTGAAGGCGATCTTCATCGTCATCTCCCTCGACGCGCTGTTCTCGATCTTCTTCGAGAAGGTGGGCTGGTGAAGGCGAAGGCGGCGAAGAACGGCGAGACGATCCTTTCCGCGCGCGGCATCGTCAACGCGTTCGGCAAGCAGAAGGTCCACGACGGGATCGACTTCGACGTCCGGCGCGGCGAGATCATCGGCATCGCCGGCGGCTCGGGTTCGGGCAAGACCGTCCTGCTGAAGACGCTGACCGGCCTGCACCGGCCGAACAAGGGAAAGGTGACGGTGGAAGGAAAGCCCGTCGAGTCGATCGACGACGCGCAGAAGGCGGCGCTCATCGGCGTGCTGTTCCAGCAAGGCGCCCTCTTCTCCTCGCTCTCGGTGGCGCAGAACGTGATGCTGCCGATGCGCCTGCATACCGGCCTCGAGCACGAGGAGCAGGAGAAGCTCGCGACGATGAAGCTCGAGCTGGCGGGCCTGTCGACCGACGTGGGCATCAAGTTTCCCGGCGAGCTTTCCGGCGGGATGGTCAAGCGCGGGGCACTCGCCCGGGCGCTGGCGCTCGACCCGCGCATCCTGTTCCTCGACGAGCCGACCTCCGGGCTCGATCCGCTCACGGCGAGCGGCATCGACGAGCTGATCGTGAAGCTGAACGAGGACCTGGGCGTGACTTTTGTCCTCATTACCCACGACCTCAACACGCTTTTCACCGTGTGCGACCGCGTGGCGGTCCTGGTGGACCGCAAGATCACCGTCGACACCGTGGACAAGCTGATGAAATCCGACCAGCCGTGGATCCACGACTTCCTGCATGGGCCGCGGGCGCAGGGCGCGATGAGCGCCGCGAAGCAAGAAAGCAAAAAAGGGCAGAGCCATGGAAGCTGACAAGCGCTATTTCCTCGAAGGCGTCTTCATTATCGTGCTCGTGGTCGCCGCGGCGTTCGCGTTCACGTGGCTGGCCAAGGCCGGCAACCGCGACGACGTGGTCTACCGCATCCATTTCTCCGAGTCCGTGAGCGGGCTGGCGCTGGGTGATGCGGTGAAATACCAGGGCGTCGACGTCGGTACGGTCAAGACCATGACCATCGACAATGCCGATCCTCGACTGGTGCAGGTCGACGTGCGGCTTCGCAAGGACACGCCGGTCAAGACCGACACCCGGGCGAGCCTGAAGCTGAAGGGCATCACCGGCACGCTCTTCGTCGAGCTGACCGCCGGAACCGCCGAGGCGAAGAACCTGCGCGACGTGACGCCCGACGGCCAGGTCCCCGAAATCCCCTCCGAGAAGAGCAAGCTCGCGAGCCTCCTCGATGCGCTGCCGAACATTGTCGAGAAGTTCTCCGCGATGGAAAGCAAGGCCTCGAAAGTGCTCGGCGACGTGGGCAAAGTGACGGGCACGATGAAGGAGGCCGCGGACAACGCGAAGGAAGCGACCGCGAAAGTGAAGGAAAATCCCTCGGTGCTGCTCTGGGGGTCGAAGAAGAAAGAGCCGGCAAAAGGAGAAGAGCGCAAATGAAGTGGCTATCGGCGGGCGTCGTGGCGGCCGCGTTGGTCTCCGCGCCGATGGACGCGGGCGCGCAGGGCTTTCCCCGGCGCGATCGCAGCGGCTCGCCGCGCGACACGCAACCCGCCCGCGACCGCGAGGCGAAGGATGCGAAGGGCGTGGCGGCCGCCTCGGCGGATCCCTTCTCCGCCCTCGAACGCGAGCTGCCGTCGCTCAAGGTCGACTTGATGCTCACCGCGGAGCAGGTTGCCGCATGGAGCGCCTTCGAGCGCGACGTGCGCGACGTGGCCGAGATGGGCCGCGCCCGCCGCCGTCACGTCATGTCGCTGCGCACCGCGGGTGAGAGCCCGCCGACGGCGGTGGCGATGATCGGCGCGCTCGCCGAAGACGACCGCCTCAAGGCCGAGGCGAGCGGGGACCTGAAGCGCCACCTCGAGGCGCTCTACGCAAAGCTCGACGACAGCCAGAAGCGCGTGCTCGACCGGCGTGTGGTGCTCTCGCAGACCGAGCCGCTGGGTCGCTGAAGCCCTCGTCATCCCCGCGCAGGCGGGGATCCCATTCACAAAAAAAGAGTAGATTGGGCAGCCTGCAAGGCCCAAATAATTATTCCAGGAGGACTCCCATGCTGAAAACCAAGAATCCGATCGTGGTCGGCGGCCTGGTCGCGGCCGCGCTATTCGCCGCCCAACCGGCGATGGCCGGCAAGACGTTGGATGCGATCAAGGCCCGCGGCCAGCTGGTATGCGGCGTGAACACGGGTCTCGCGGGATTCTCCCAGGCCGACAGCCAGGGGAACTGGACCGGGCTCGACGTGGACATCTGCCGCGCGATCGCCGCGGCCGTGCTCAACGACGCGAACAAGGTGAAGTGGGTGCCGCTCACCGCGCAGCAGCGCTTCACCGCTCTGCAGTCGGGCGAGATCGACGTCCTGTCGCGCAACACCACCTGGACCATGTCTCGCGATGCCTCGCTGGGCGTGCACTTCACGGGGGTGACGTACTACGACGGGCAAGGCTTCATGGCTCCGGTCAAGATGAAGGTCGCCAGCACCAAGAAGATCGCCAAGGGCACGACGGTCTGCGTGCAGACCGGAACGACGACCGAGAAGAACCTCACCGATTTCTCGCGCGCCAACAAGCTGGACCTGAAGCCGATCGTGTTCGAGAAGCAGGAGGCGGCCACCGGCGCGTACTTCTCGGGGCGCTGCGCGCTGTTCACGACGGACGTGTCGGGATTGGCGTCGATTCGCAGCAAGGATGCGAAGAATCCGGCCGAGCACATCATCCTCCCCGAGCTCATCTCCAAGGAGCCGTTGGGTCCGAGCGTGCGCCGCGGCGACGACGAGTGGTTCGCGATCGTCAAATGGGTCCCTTACGGGTTGCTCGAAGCCGAAGAGTCCGGGCTCACGCAGGCCAATGCCGACAAGATGGCCGCCGAAAGCCAGGATCCGGTCGTGATGCGCCTCACCGGAAAATCGGAAGACACCGGCAAACACCTGGGGCTCGACAAGGAATGGCTGGTGCGCGCGGTCAAGGCGGTGGGCAATTATGGCGAGATCTTCGAGCGCAACGTCGGCTCGAAGTCGCCCCTCAACCTGCCGCGTGGCTCCAACAACCTCTGGAGCAAAGGCGGGCTGCAATACGCCCCGCCGATTCGTTAAGAGGGAGGGTTGGGGAGAGGTTCGAGGGGAGGGTAAAAATGCCGGAACGCCCGCCACCGCGCCGACGCGACTGGTCCTGGAGAAGCCGGGCCTTCCGGGGCCTGGTCTACCAGATCCTCGCGCTCGCGGTGATCGGCCTCGCGCTCTGGTACCTCGCGCACAACACGGTGCTGAACATGCGCGCGCGGGGCATCCAGAGCGGATTCGATTTCCTCGGACAGCCCGCGGGATTCGACATCGGCGAGTCCCTCATCCCCTTCGATGCGCTCGATCCATTCTGGAAAGCGTTCCTCGTGGGGATCCTGAATACGCTGCGGGTCGCGATCGTCGGCATCGTATTGGCGACTGTGCTCGGGACATTGCTCGGGATCGGACGCTTTTCGCGCAACGCCATCGTGCGCGGGATTTGCTACGCGTACGTGGAGCTGTTCCGCAACGTCCCGGTGCTGCTGCAGCTGCTGATGTGGTACTTGCTGTTCACCGACATCCTGCCGCCCACCAACGAGCCGTTTTCGGTCGGCAGCCTGTTTTACGTGAGCAAGGGCGGGTTCGCGTTTCCGGTACCGGTCTGGGCGCAAGGCCAGGCGCTGGCCGCCTTCGGAGCGCTCGCCGGGCTCGTGGCCGCGTGGCTCTATCGACGCTGGGCCCTGCGGCAGTTCGAGATGACGGGCCGCGTGCGCAGCCTTTTCTGGGTTCCCGTGGCGATCGTCGTGGGGGGTGCCTTCGTCGGCTGGCTCGCGGGCGGCGCACCGATGGAGTGGAGCGTGCCGAAGCCGACCGATTTCGGGACCGAGGGCGGGGCATCGGCGACGCCTGAATTCCTCGGCGTTCTGCTGGGGCTGGTCCTCTACACGTCGGCGTTCATCGCCGAGGTGGTGCGCTCCGGAATCCAATCGGTCGCGCACGGGCAGGGAGAGGCCGCCGCGAGCCTTGGGCTCTCGGGCGGGCAGACGATGCGCCTGGTGACTCTGCCGCAGGCATTGCGCGTGATCATTCCGCCGATCACCAGCCAGTACCTGAACCTCACCAAGAACTCCTCGCTTGCCGTGGCCATCGGCTACCCGGACGTGGTGTCGATCGCCAACACCTCGCTCAGCCAGACCGGGCGCGCGGTCGAGTGCATCGCGATCATCATGGCCGTGTACCTCACCACGTCGCTTTCCACGGCCGCGTTCATGAACTGGTACAACCGCCGCTCGGCGATCAAGGAGCGCTGAAGAGTGGCCGCGGTCTTTCAACCCATCGCTCCACGGCCCGCGCCGGTAAAGACCTCGGGCTTCATCCCCTGGGTGCGCCGCAACCTTTTCGGCGACTGGAGGAGCACGCTTGCGACGATCGTGGTCGCGCTGCTCGCGGCGCGCTTGCTGCCGGAGCTTGCGAGCTGGGCGATCTTTCGCGCGGTGTTCGAGGCCAACGCCGCCGACTGCCAGGCTGCTCGGGGCGTGGGCGCGTGCTGGGGCGTCATTGTCGAAAAGGCCCGCTTCATCGTCCTCGGCCGCTATCCCTTCGAGCAGCAGTGGCGCGCGGAATTCGCCACGGCGCTGCTCCTCGGCGTGCTGATCGTCAGCTGCACGCGCCGCTTCTGGAAACCGTGGCTTGCGCCGCTGTGGATCGCCGTGCTGGTGGTCTACTTCATCCTGATGCGCGGCGGCATGCTCGGCCTGGCGGTGGTGCCGACCGATCTCTGGGGCGGATTGCCGCTCACGATCATGCTCGCCACGCTCGGCATCGTGCTCGCGTTCCCGATCGCCATCGTGGTAGCGCTCGGACGGCGCTCCAGCCTCCCCGCGATCCGCTCGCTCTGCATCGTCTACGTCGAGCTGATCCGCGGCGTGCCGCTGATTTCGGTGCTGTTCATGGCCTCGTTCCTGTTTCCGCTCTTCGTGCCGATGGGGATGTCGCCCGACGTGCTGGTGCGCGTGCTGGTGGGCATCACGCTCTTCGCCGCGGCCTACCTTGCCGAGACCATCCGCGGCGGACTGCAGGCCGTGCCCAAGGGACAGATCGAGGCGGCGGCGACACTCGGGCTCTCGTACTGGCAGACGCAACGCAAGATCGTGCTGCCGCAGGCGCTGGCAATCGTGGTGCCGTCGATCATGAACAACTTCATCGGCATCTTCAAGGACACTTCGCTCGTCACCATCGTGAGCCTCTACGAGCTCACGGGCGCGATGACGCTCGCGCTCAATTCCGATGCCGACTGGCGGCCGTTCAAGATCGAGGCCTACATCTTCATCACGCTGATCTACTTCACGTTCTGCTTCGCGATGTCGCGCTACAGCCTCTGGATCGAGAAACAGGTCGGTGTCAGCAAGCAACGCTAGGATAGAAGCCCATGGCCGAGCCCATCATCAGCTTCCAGAAGGTCAACAAGTGGTACGGCGACAACTTCCACGTGTTGCGCGACATCGACCTGAACGTGGCGCAGGGCGAACGCATCGTCATTTGCGGGCCCTCGGGCTCGGGGAAGTCGACGCTGATCCGCTGCATCAACCGCCTCGAGGAGCACCAGCAGGGGCGCATCGTCGTCGACGGCACCGAGTTGAGCGACGACGTGAAGGCGGTCGAGAAGGTCCGCAAGCAGGTCGGCATGGTGTTCCAGCAGTTCAACCTGTTCCCGCACCTCACCGTCCTGGAGAACCTGACGCTCGCGCCGATGTGGGTGGGAAAGACGCCCAAGAAGGCGGCCGAGGAGAATGCGATGCGCCAGCTGGAGCGCGTGCGCATCGCCGTGCAGGCGAAGAAATATCCGCTGCAGCTCTCCGGCGGCCAGCAACAGCGCGTGGCGATCGCGCGCGCCTTGTGCCTCACGCCGAAGATCATGCTCTTCGACGAGCCCACCTCCGCGCTCGACCCGGAGATGATCAAGGAAGTGCTCGAGGTGATGATCGAGCTCGCCAAGGGCGGCATGACGATGCTCTGCGTCACGCACGAGATGGGATTCGCGAAGGCCGTGGCCAATCGCGTCATCTTCATGGACCAGGGCCAGATCGTCGAGGAGAATTCGCCGGAGGAGTTCTTCCACCACCCGAAGAGCGACCGCACCAAGGATTTCCTCTCGAAGATCCTCGGCCACTAGTGGCTGTCATCCCCGTGTAGACGGGGATCCAGCCCGGCGAGCGCAGTGTTTTCTGGATTCCCGCCTTCGCGGGAATGACGGAGCGGTCATGAGCGATCCTCTAGGCGAAATCCTCGACGCGCTGCAATTCGCCGCGCGCAAGCATCGCGACCAGCGCCGCAAGGACCTCGAGGCCTCTCCCTACATCAACCATCCGATCGCGCTCGCCACCGTCCTCTGGCGCGAGGGCGCGGTGCACGAGCCCGCCGTCATCGGCGCGGCGCTCCTGCACGACACGATCGAGGACACCGAGACCACCGAGGCCGAGATCCGCAAGCGCTTCGGGGCCAAGGTCGCGCGCATCGTCTCGGAAGTGACCGACGACCAGGCGCTGCCCAAGGCGCAGAGGAAACGGCTGCAGATCGAGCACGCGCCGCACATCTCGCGCGAGGCGAAGCTCGTGAAGCTCGCCGACAAGATCTGCAACCTGCGGGACATGGCGGCATCGCCGCCGAAGACCTGGCCGAAGAGCCGGGTGCGGGAATACTTCGATTGGGCGAAGAAAGTGGTGGACGCCTTGCGCGGCGTCCACCCGAAGCTGGAGGCGATCTTCGATGCCGCCTACGCGCTGAAACCCTGACGCTCTCCCCGGCCCTCTCTCAACGCAGAGGGAGCCATCAGATCATTCCGAGCAGCACCATGATCACGACGATGATGACGATCAGGCCGACGGTGCCGCTGGGCGCGTAGCCCCAGCTGCGGCTGTGGGGCCAGCGCGGGATGGCGCCGACGAGGACGAGGATCAGGACGATGAGGAGGATCAGGCCGAGGGTGGACATTTTGGGTTCTCCTTTTCTTGGCGGTGGCGTGTCGTTAGACCGTGGTTGCCTGGTCCCGTTCTATTCGCGCGCGTGCTCGACGGCGCCGAAGCGGTCGTGGCCGATGAAGGTGTAGAAGAGGCCCAGGGTCTGGCGCTTCTGGGTGCGGCCGCCCAGGTCGGGGTAGGAGGCGTCGCGACGGTTGCCGAGGTACTTGATGGTGACGCCGTGCTGCTTGTGGACGCGAATCGTGAGCGCCACGTCGGCGCGCCCGATGTTCTCGTGGCCTCCGTGTTTCGTGGCCGCCACGCGGCTGATGTAGTACTCACGCGCGGTCACGTCGAGCGCCGCGGTGTCGCCGAAGATGAAGCGCAGCGCCCCGAGCACGCTCGGCGCCACCCCGTAGTTGAACTCGTTCTCGCCGCCGCGGATCGTCCCCGCCGCGGTGTAGCCGCCGCCGGCCATCGCCGTTCCCACCACCGCGGTCGAATTCGACAGCCACCACTGCGCCGTCGTGCCGAGCGAAAGCGAGCTGCTCGAGACGCGGAAGAGCTGCGGGGCGATGTAGTCGTAGCTGCCGTAAAGCCCCCATACGCCGCGATAGTTGCTGCCCACCGTGTACTCCTTGCCGAGGAGGATCCCGCGCGTCATCGCGTTCTCGAGCTTGTTGGCGCTCGTGGCCGTCGCCTGGAAGCTGAAGTAGTCGAAGGGACGCGTGTAGGGGTAATCGGGCTTGCCGGGAAGACCGTAATCGATGAAGAAGTCCGCGAGCGCTTCGTTGCGCTTGAGTCCCACGGTCGGGATGCCGGTGTCCCGCTCGCTGCCGCTGAAGCCCACCTGCAGGCGCGTGAAGTAGAGGGGATCGTGGCTCGCGAACGGCCGGCGGAAGCGATCGCCGAAGGCGTAGCGATTGAATCCCACCGGCGGCGAGATCGCCGCGGCGGCGGCCTCGCGCAGCCACGCGGGCGTGTTGCTGCCACGCTCGAGGACCAGGTTCGCGATGCGGAAGAGCGCCTCGCCGAGGAACGCGCCGCCGAATCCGGTGGTGATCTGGTCGTTGATCGACGGCGGCGTGTTCTCCCCGGCGATCTCCCAGAAAGCGCTTCCGGCGAAGGTGTACGCGAGCGACGGCCAGAAACCCAGGCCCGAGGCTCTCGCGGCGCCGTGGTACATCGCGCCCTGGTACGGGTGCCCGAGCTGGTTCACGAGGAAGGGATCGCGATCGACGTCCCAGCGGCTGTGCAGGTTGCGCCGGATCGAGTCGAGGGTGACGTTGAAATCGCAGCAGCCGTAGTGATAGCGATCCCACCGGTTCAACAGGAAATCGCCGACGACGATCTCCGCGGCGGGAATCACATAGCTCTTTTCGTTCTTGCGCGCCTCCATGTCCGCCGAGAAATCCGGGAGCTCCGCGGCAAATGCCCCGGCCAACGGCAGCAAGCAAAGGGAAAAGGCGACCAGCGGAAATCTTCTCATCGGGTCCGTCCCTGGGAATCGTCCTAGCGGCAGACTGGGCGCGGACGCCGAAGTTCACGCTACCATGGCATCCGAATCGCGAAGACTCCGGGAGAAAACGTGAAGCAACGGTTGGCAAGGGCGATAGTGGGTGCGGGCGTGCTGCTGAGTCTATGCGCCGGCGCAGGTGCGGCGGAGGACTGGAAGGTGGCGACCGACGCGGGCTACGCGGCCTTCCGCGAGAATCGCCTCGCGGAGGCCGAGAAAAACTTCAAGCTGGGTCTCGCCCTCGCCGAGAAGGAGGGCGCCAAGGCGGGAATCACGAGCAACCTCGGCAACCTCGGCGTGGTCTATCGCCAGCAAGGCAAGCAGCCCCAGGCGCGCGAGCAATTCGCGCGAATGCTGCAGATCCTCGAGGCCGGCCTCGGGAAGGACCATCCCGAGGTGGGCAACGCGCTCACCCTCGTCGGCGAGACCTACCTCGCGGAAGGCAAGCTCGCGGAGGCGCAGCCGCGGCTGGAGCGCGCCGTGACGGTGCTGTCGAAGGCCGGCGCCGGCTACCAGCGCAATCTCGCCCTGGCGTTGAACAACCTGGGAACGCTGCGCGCCCACCAGAACCGCTTCCCCGAGGCGGCGCAGGCCTACCGCCGCGCGCTCGACATCAACATGAATGCCGCGCCGCAGGACCCAAGCACCATCCGTCGGTGGGCAACACCCTCTATAGCCTGGGGGGCGTGTACTCGTCGCTCGGCCGCCACGCGGAAGCGGCGGAGGCATTCAAGCGCTCGCTCGCGATCATGGAGAAAGCGCTCGGGCCGGATCACCCGGTGATCGCCAGCATCCTCGAGGGCTACGCGGCCGCGCTCGATGCGTTGAAGAAGAAGCCCGAGGCCGACGCGATGCGCAAGCGCGCGAAGGCGATCCAGGACAAGCGCCGCTAGCGCAGGCCCGTGTAGAGGCCGATCATGATGCCGAGGCTGGCGACCGCGCTCAGCTTCAGCATGAAGAGGACCGGATCGAACTCGGTCCAGTTGCGTTCCTCGCCGTTGGGCGATGCGTCGTGGTTCCTCGGGTCGTCCACCATGTCGCCTCCTTGATTGAATCGGAGAGTCAGAACAGCTCGGCCGGCAAATGGATGGCGAGCACCGAGAACATGGCGCCGATCACCATGGCCAGAAGCAACGCGGCGCACGCCATTGCGTCCCATCGGGGATCGAAATTCGCGACTTCATGGGCTGCATCCATTGCGGGCTCCGGGGTGATTGCAGGCGCGGGCGGTGAATCCCGGAGCCGCGCCTGTTCCTGGCGCTATTTCGCGTCATCGCCGCTTGCCAGCATCTTGTGTTGGCATTCGGCGGGTATGGACACTTCGGGTGACGAGTCGCCGTCGGTGAGCTCGAGCTGGCGGTAGAACCAGGCGGCTTTCGTCGCCTCGGCGCAGCTCAGCGGCGCGGTCTCGGCGCTCTGGTTGTATCCGTTGTCGGCGACGTTGACGTTCTCGTCGCCGGCGCGCGGAGCGGTGGAACCGAACGCGAGCGCGGTGAAGGTTGCGAGGGAAAGCAGTTGGGCACGCTGGTTCATGTTCATCTCCTGAGCTGTTGTCGAGGGGTGCTGCGGAGACGAACTTTCTGCCTCGAGCGCCCCCCAGTCCTTTAGCGGTCCTAAAACGTTCTAAAATCGGCGCGAAAGGGGGCTCTTGGCGCTTTCCTACCGCTTCGGGCATGTCGAAATCCGCCCGGCCGAACGGCAGTTGCTTGTCGAGGGCCGGCCCGCGGCGTTGGGGGCGCGTGCCTTCGACGTGCTGATGGCCCTCATCGACCACCGCGATCGCGTGGTGACCAAGGACGAGCTTTTCGACCTCGTCTGGCCGGGGCTGGTGGTCGAGGAAAACAACCTGCACGTGCAAGTCTCCACGCTGCGCAAAATCCTGGGCGCGCGGTCGGTGGCGACCGTCCCGGGACGCGGCTTTCGCTTCACGCTCCCGATCGAGGCGGCGGAGGCGGCGGCGGTCGCCTCGCCCCCGCGCAACGACAACCTCCCCGCGCAGCTCAACGCTTTCATCGGCCGGGAGAGCGAGCTCTCGGAGCTGAAGGAGATCCTCGCCGCCTCGCGCATGGTGACCCTCACGAGCGTGGGCGGCACCGGCAAGACGCGCTTGTCGCTGCAGCTCGCCGCCGAAGTCGCGGGCGAATACCCCGACGGCGTGTGGTTCGTCGAGCTGGCCCCGCTTGCCGGCGAGTGGCGCGTGCCGCAAGCCGTCGCCTTCGCGCTCGGCGTGAAGGAGGAAGCCGGGCGCCCGGTGCTCGAGGCGCTCGTGAAGCATGTGCAGGACCGGCACCTGCTCCTCATCCTCGACAACTGCGAGCACCTGTTGCACGCATGCGCCGAGCTCGCCAAGCAGGTCTTGAAGGCGGGCCCCAAAGTGAAGGTCCTCGCCTCCAGCCGCGAGCACCTGCGCATCGCCGGCGAGAAGACTTATCCCGTTCCGGCGCTGGCCGCGCCGGATTCGCGCAAGGTGAGCCAGGTGGAAGCGCTGGCGAAGTACGACGCCGTGCGGCTTTTTGTCGAGCGAGCGACGGCCGTACAGCCGGACTTCGCGCTCACCCCGCGCAACGCCGTCGCGGTCGCCGACATCTGCCATCGCCTCGACGGGATTCCGCTCGCCATCGAGCTGGCGGCCGCGCGCATGCGCACGCTCTCGGCGGAGAAGATCGCGGATCGGCTGGATCAATGCTTCCGCTTGCTGACCGATGGCGATGCGACTGCGTTGCCGCGCCAGCGGACGCTGAGAGCCTCGATCGACTGGAGCCACGACCTCCTCTTCGCCGCCGAGCGCGCCCTCTTCCGCCGCCTGGCCGTGTTCGCCGGCGGCTTCACGCTCGAGGCGGCCGAAGCGGTGTGCGCCGATTCGATCGACGACCAGAGCGAGGTGCTCGACATCCTCACGCACCTGGTCGAGAAATCGCTCGTGGAGCTCGACGTCGCGAGCGAGCGCTATCGCCTGCTGGAGACGGTGCGGCAATACACGCGGGAGCGGCTCGATTCCTCGGGAGAGGCCAACGAGATCCGAACGCGGCACCTCGACTTCTATCTTTCCTTCGCGCAAACGGCGCGGCCGCAGCTCATGGGACCGGCCCAGGGCGAGTGGCTCGCGCGCGTCGACCTCGAGCGCGACAACCTCCTCGCCGCGCACACCTGGTGCGACCACGCGGACGATGGCGCGGAGCTGGGACTCAAGCTCGTCACCTCGACCAAGATCTACTGGATCAGCCGCGGCTTGCTGCAGCTGGCTCTCTCCACGACCGTGGAGGCGCTCGCGCGCGCGCCGAAGCGCAATGTCTCGCGCTGCCGGGCGCTCCACAACTCCGGGCAGCTCGCGTTCTTCATGGGCCGCTACGCGGAGGCGCAGTCCTATCTCGAGGAAAGCCTCTCCATCGCCCA
>WNFI01702490.1_pt1 | contig 22476 bp, 19 predicted proteins | sample 5400471 | NCBI WGS metagenome assembly WNFI01 (sample SAMN13153348, study PRJNA577476) | soil metagenome | isolation source: 100 cm saprolite on Douglas fir-dominated hillslope | place: USA:California | collected 2013-09-17
CCCCATGCTCGAGCAGATCGGCAAGTACAAGATCCTCGAAAAGATCGGGGAGGGGGCTATGGGCGAGGTCTACAAGGCCCACGACCCCGTCCTCAACCGCTTCGTCGCGGTCAAGACCATCTCGGCGGAGCTCGGCGCGGATGACACGCTGCGCAAGCGCTTCGAGCGCGAGGCGCAGTCCGCGGCGCGCCTGAACCACCCCAACATCATCACCGTCTTCGATTACGGGGAGGAGCAGGGCAAGATCTTCATGGCCATGGAGCTGCTCGACGGCTCCGACCTCAAGCAGGCCATCGCCCGCCGCGCCCCCCTCTCCCTCGACGACAAGCTCTCGGTCGTGGATCAGATAGCGGAAGGCCTCGCCTTCGCGCACGCGCACGACATCGTTCACCGCGACCTCAAGCCCGCCAACGTCCACCTCCTGAGCAACGGGCAGGCCAAGATCATGGACTTCGGGCTCGCCCGCCTGGGCGGCTCGGAGATGACGCGGGTCGGGATGGTGATGGGCACGCCGCACTACATGTCGCCCGAGCAGGTGCGCGGGGAGCGGGCGGACGCGCGCTCGGACGTCTTCGCGCTCGGCTGCGTGTTCTACGAGCTGCTCACCTACCGCAAGCCCTTCGACGCCGACTCCATGCATTCCGTGCTCTTCAAGGTCATGCAGGAGGAGCCACCTTCCGTCCAGGAGCTCACGCCCGGGATCCCGGCCGTGCTCGCCCAGGTGGTCGAACGCGCGATGGCCAAGGACGCGGCGCAGCGCTTCCAGAACGCGAGCGAGTTCCGCTCGGCGCTGCATCGCGCGATGCAGGCGGGCCTCCGCCGCGGGCGCGTCGCGCGCCTCGTCGGTTGCGGGCAGCCGCGCGCAGCCGAAACCAGCGCCGCCGGCCCCGCGCGCGTCCAAGGCTCCCCTGCTGATCGGGGGCGCGCTGCTCCTGGTGGCGGTGGCCGGCGTGGGCGTGCTCGTGGCGCGGCGATCCGAGCCGGCCCCCACTCCACCTCCGCCCACGACGCGCCCGGCTCAGGTGGACGGCCTGGCCCAGGAGCTGGCGCGATCACAGGTCGAGCTGGCCCGGCGGCGCGCGGAGGCCGGCGATTTCCGTGATGCCAAGCGCCAGGCCGAGCGCGCGCTGAAGATCGATCCCGCCAACAAGGACGCGCAGGGGATCTTCGCCAAGGCCAAGGCGACCGAAGACCAGGCCGACCAGGCGGCGGCGACGGCGCGCCAGGCCGCGTCGGCGGGCGACAACGCCCGCGCCGCGGACGCGCTGTGGACGCTCCTCGGCGTCGATCCCGGAAACGCGGCCGCGGAAGAGGTCGCGCCGAAGGTCGAATCCGCGTTCCGCGGCCGCGCGGACGAGGCGCGGCGCGCCATGACCACGGCCCGCCAGGCCGCGGAGGCATCGAAGGCGGCCTCCGCCCTCGACACCTTCAAGGACGGCGTGGATCTGGCACGGCAGGCGGAGACCCAATACAAGGCCAGCCGATTCGCCACCGCGGCCCGCCGCTTCCTCACCGCGCGGGAGCGGTTCGAGCGCGCGTTGCGCACGACGCGCTGAGCCGCCGCGGCCCGGGTCTTCGGGCTACTGCACCCCGAAAGCCTGGATGGACCAGGCCCCGCCGGACTGGGCCAGATGGAAGACCTGCTGGATGATGCTGACCTGCTGGGACTTGATCGCTTTGAAGTTTTCCTGGAGGCGCTTCTCCTCGTCCGGGGTCAGGTTGGGCTTGACCGCCTTGAAGAGCGCGATGTCCTTGCTCTCGATCGCGCGGCCGTAATCGGCGATCACCTTCCGGATGACCGGCTCCTGCGCCGACGCGAGAGGCGGCGCGCCCGGAAGCGTCGGCGCCGAGAGGGTGGCCCCGGGCGGATTCGCCGGCGGGATCGTGATCGGGGGCGGCAGGTTGCGCGAGACCAGGGTCGTCGGTACGGAGGCGGGTGCCGCCGCCCGGGCGGCGGCGGCGGCAGCAGCGGCCGCAGCCGCTCGCGCCGCCGCGTCGGCCGCGCGTCGCGCCCGCTCGTAGCCGTCGCGGGACTCCAGGAACTTCTGCGTCGCGACCGCGAACTCCCCCTTCTGCAACGACGCGGAGGCCTCGCGGGCGGCGCGATCGGCCTGCGCGAAGCCGGACCCATCCGGGGCGCTGGCCCGGATGGCATCGGCGTCGCGCCGTGCGTCGTCCGCCATGCGCCGCGCGTCCTCCGCCTGCTTCCGGAAGTGCACGTTGAGGGCGGCGGTGAGCTCGCTGGCGATGGGATGATGCGGGTCGAGGGCGAGCACGCGCGCCAGGGCCCGGGTCGCATGGTCGGTGTCGCCCGCGTCGAAGGCGCTCTTCGCCTCCAGGGCCACCGCGTCGAGCTCGGCCGCCGTCCGCTGTGCCTGGTCCCGCACTTGCCGCGCCTCCGCGCTCGAGGGATCCAGGGCCAGCGCGCGCTCGGCACGCCCGATCGCCGCCTTGTAGTCCTTGTTCTGGAGGTCGACGCGCGCCAGCTCGACCTGGTTGCCGACCAGCGCCTCCTTGAGCGCCCCCACCTGCTCGGCGTTGACGTCCGTGGGAGTCGGCGTCGCGGTAGGCACGACGCGGCCCCTCAGGGCCAGCACTCCGCCCACGGCCACCACCACCAGGACCGCCGCCGCGCCGACGTACACCGGCCAGCGCGAGCTCGCCGCGGCCGCCGTCGCCGCCGGCGCCGCCGCCGGGCTCATGCGCGTCCGGGCGCGGCCGTTGAGCGTCTTCGCGCCCTTCAGGGTCTCGCCGGCGGGCCTCGCCATACCCGTGAGGTCGAGCGCGGCCGCGCCCTTGGTGGCGGCCCGCGCTGCCGCGTTCGGGTCGAGCACCGTGCCCGGCGCCATCATGGTCGGCGCCGCCGGATCCGCCGCCAACTCCGCCATGGTGGCGTCCGCGTCACCCGCGGGCGTGTACTCACCGGAGGCGAGGGCTTCGCGCACCTTGCGCAGCGCGTCGCGCATCTCGCCCGCATGCTGGTAGCGATGCTCCGGCTCCTTGGCCAGGCAGCGTTCGACGAAAGCCACGAAGGGGCCCGGTAGCCCGGGCACCCAGTTGCGCACCGGTTCCGGCTCCTCCTCGAGCACCTTGTACAGGATCGTGTGCATCGAGTCGGCGTTGAACGCCTTCTTGCCGGAGAGCAGCTCGTAGAACACCGCCCCCAGCGAGAAGATGTCGGAGCGGGCATCGGCCTTGGTGCCCCGCACCTGCTCCGGGGACATGTAGTTCGGCGTGCCCATCACCATCCCGGTGCGCGTCATCTCCGAGGTGCCGATCCGGGCCAGGCCGAAGTCCATGATCTTGACCCGCCCGTTGGGCAGCACGCGGATGTTGGCGGGCTTGAGGTCGCGGTGCACGACCCCCTGTTGGTGCGCGTAGGCCAGCCCCTCCGCGATCTGCTCCATCACGTCGAGCTTGTCCCAGAGGTCGTTGAGGCTCCGGGCGGCGATCAGCTCCTTGAGGTCGGCCCCGTCGAGCAGCTCCATGGCCAGGTAGAACCGGCCCTTCTCGCTGCCGAAATCGAAGACGGTGACGACGTTCGGATGGTTGAGGCGCGCGGCGGACTGCGCCTCCCGGTGGAACCTCTGGACGAGCTGGTCGTCGGACGCGTAGAGCTCGGCCATCGTCTTGACCGCGACGTCACGGTTGAGCGTCCGGTCGTGGGCGCGATAGACGTCGCCCATGGCCCCCGAGCCAATCTTGGCGACGATGAGGTATTTCCCGACCTTCTGACCTTCCATAGACATATTCAGGGGGGTCGACACCGCGAACAAACCCCCCTGCGCCTTCGGCTACCCCCCACTCGCTCGCGTCGACGTGAAGTCGCCGCTCGCTGCTTGAGTGCTCGCCCAGTGGTGGTGCCCAAGTCCCTGGTCGAGCACGAGATGGTAGCACGGCGGGCCGGTCCCACTCCCGAGCCCTCGCTCACGGCGAAACGCCGCCCTGGGCTACACTTACCTGTTCGATGAGCAAGGACCCGACCTTCCGCGTGCTGGGCCAGGCGCCCACGCGCTCCGAGCGCTATCAGGCCTATCGCCGGGAGTGGGAGCGGCGCGAGGCGGACATGGACGCCTCGGACCACCCCGTCCACGTCGACATCGAGACGGTGGCGGTGTGCGACCTGCGCTGCGGCAGCTCCGAGGAAGACCCCCAGGGCTTCTGCCAGATATGGACGCACGAGCACATCCGGACCCAGGGCTTCGACGAGCACACCTATCAGCGCGGCTACATGGACCCCGTCCTCTACGGCCGGCTGCTCCAGCAGTGCGCGGACCTCGGCGTGAGCTCGATCAAGCTCAACTACCGCGGCGAGCCCTCGCTCCATCCCCGTATCGTGTCCTTCGTGCGCGAGGCCGCCGACCTGGGCTTCCCCGACATCATGATGAACACGAACGGCAACGGAGGCGCGCGCAAGAACCCGGAGCTGTTCGCGCAGCTCGTGGAGGCGGGCATCACCGACCTCATGTTCTCCGTCGACGGCTGCGATCCCGAGATGTACCTGAAGCAGCGCGTGGGCGGAAGCTGGGAGATCCTCCTCAACTCCGTGCGCACGGCGGTCCAGGCCCGCGCGGAGGGCAAGGGCGCCCCCGATTGCCGCATCCGGGCGTCGGTGGTCCGGACGCACATCAACGCGGAGGCGGTGGACAGCGGGCGCATGGAAGAGTTCTGGCGCGGCAAGATGGGCGTCGACTGGATGTCGATCAGCGAGTGCTATTTCCCCGCCGGCACCCAGCACCACTGGAAGGCCGCGCACTGGCGTCAGATGGCCGCGGACGAGTTCCAGTGCTCGGATCCGTTCCGCCGCATGGTCGTGACCTGGGACGGACGCCATACCATGCCGTGCTGCCAGGGGTTCACCTTGGAGATCGACGGAGGCCCCGTGGTCCGCGTACCCAACTACCCGCTGATGAAGTCGCTCAAGGAGACCTGGGCCAGCGCGAACTTCGAGCGCCTGCGGCGCGCCCACCGCGATCGCACCTGGTCGGACCCCTTCGCGGGCGAGGCCATCTGCCGGTCCTGCGCGGTGACGAAGGTGCCCACCCGCCTGGCCACCCCGCAGCGCGTCTCGCTGCGCGTCAAGTAGCGGGATGGCGAAGGGCTCCCGGCGTCCCGACATCGCTCCCCTCGTGCGCGACATCCTCGCCGGCGTGGGCGAGGACCCCGACCGCGAGGGGCTGGTCAAGACCCCCGAGCGCGTCGAGAAGGCGCTGAAGTTCCTGACCCGCGGGTACGAGCAGGACCCGTGCGAGATCCTCAACGCCGCGCTCTTCACCGTCACCTACGACGAGATGGTGGTGGTGAAGGACATCGACCTCTACTCCCTGTGCGAGCACCACCTCCTGCCCTTCCACGGCAAGGCCCACGTCGCCTACCTGCCCAACGGCAAGGTCGTCGGCCTCTCCAAGATCCCGCGCCTCGTGGACATCTACGCGCGGCGGCTCCAGGTCCAGGAGCGCCTCACGGTGGAGATCGCGGAGGCCATCCAGAAGACGGTCAAGCCGCGGGGCGTAGGCGTGATCATCGAGGCCGAGCACTTCTGCATGATGATGCGCGGTGTCGAGAAGCAGAACTCGGTGGCCGTGACCTCGTGCATGCTGGGGGCGTTCCGGGACCAGCAACAGACACGCGAGGAGTTCCTGTCGCTGATCCATCGACGACCGAACGGACTGCGCTAGCAGGCGGCGGAAAAACCCTGCGCCGCGAGAGTCGGCGGTCTTGCGGGGCGGGTGTCTTCCGAGGGCGAATGACTGTACTCAGATCGCGTACAATGGTCGCCCTCCTGAGGAGATCGCTCTAGGAGCCTCGTCTCGCCGCCGAAATCGCCCGCCGGGGCTTCACGAGACGCGGTTGATGTTCCGGAGGGTCTCGCCGGTCCCGCGCCTCTTCCAGAGGCGAACCGTCGTACTCAAATCGCGTACAGTCAAACGTCCGCGAGGCCGACCTCCAGGGGGCGAAGCCGTTGTAGCCGCCCGCATGTGACCGCCGACCTGGCCACAACCCTATCCTGCTAACCGCGCCGATCGATTTTCGTTGCTCTGCCGCGGATCGTTCTATCGATCCTCTGTGCGATCTCTTCGTTCAATAGAGATCGAATCGTCTCCCACTCCGCCGCCAGGTCCTCGATGGTGTCGACGTCGCCGATCGTCCGCAGCACCCTGACGCTGAGCCCGAGCCGGGCCGCACGGTCGAGCGTGGTCGTGAGCACGTCCGGCGTGCTCCAGGGCACGTCGCGCAGCAGCTCCGGCTCGGGGCGCTTCAAGGCCAGGAGGTAGTAGCCGCCGTCCGTGGCCGGGCCAACGGCCACATCGTGGTCGTCCAGGCTCTCCAGCGCGCCGCGGACGTCCTCGCGTGAGAGGGCGGGAACATCCGTCCCGATGAGTGCCACCCGCCGCGCCCCGCGCCGGAAGAGCTCGTCGAACACGCGCTCCATGCGCAGACCGATGTCGCCCGTCGGCTGCGGCAGGAGCGCGCCCGCCGTCACCCCCAGCCACTCCCCGATGGTCGCTCCCGCCGACGGAGGGTCGAACGCGACGATGCGGTCGTACTCGTCGCGTCGCGGCGCCGTTCGCCGCATCGCCTCTTCGGCGATGGCGCGGTACACCTCGGCCGCCGCTTCGGCTCCAAGAGCGGCCGCCAGCCGCGACTTCACCGCCCCCGGGCGTGGCTCCTTGACGAAGACGGCCAGCACGTCGGCGCCCATGAGGCCGGCCATTTCCCGATGCTAGACCGGAACTGGCCGCGCGTACCCCGCTGCTAGACTCGCGGAGCCTCCGGTCCCCGCGGAGGCCCAAGCGCGAGGTGAAATGCTGCGTTCCCTGTCCGTGCCGGTACTGCTGGCCCTGGCCGCCGTCGCCGGCGCCCAGGAGACCCCACAACCCGTCTACCAACAGCAGAAGTCCAGCAGCGCCTTCCACCTGGACGGCGTCAGCCGGCAGGAGTGGACGGACGAGGTCACGTTCATGGCCAAGAGCCGCCGCCTCATCCGGCTCAAGCCGCGCGGCGAGTTCAACTCGAAGTGGCTCCAGATCGGCCTGGGCGGAGACTTCAACTACAGCTCCGACCACAACACCGACCCCCCGGCGGGGATGGCCACGCTGCCGCTCCTGCGCGACAACTACAAGTCGCGCGACGCGCGGCTGGACCTGGCCTGGGTGCGCCTGAGCCCGATCCACGCCTTCAGCGTCCAGGCCGGCCGCTTCGCCATGCCCATCCGCTTCACGGAGATGATCTGGGACCGAGACCTGCGTCCCCAGGGCGCGTCCGCCACCATCGACTTCGGCGCGGTGGGACCGCTGCAGAAGCTGGCCGTCACCGGCGTGTACGGGCGCGGCAGCCACATCTTCCCGGAGGGGAACGCGTTCGAGCTCACGGACCGGGACACGGTGTGGATCGGGTCTGCGACCATGACGTTCTCGGCCGGGGCCAAGGACCGGGTGGAGCTCATCGGTTCGTTCCTGAAGTTCGACGATCTCGGCTTCGTGGACACCCGGCTGCGGCGTCAGAACACGCGCACGGGAGGCGCCCTCGTCCTGCCCTACGAGGTGCTGGACCTCGTGGCCCGATACCACGGCGAGGGTCGGGTGTCGACGACGATGGTGGCGGACTACAGCAAGAACACCGCCGTCGACGCGAACAACCGCGGCCTGTGGCTGGCCGTCGTCCTCGGCTCAGTGGTCACGGCGCGCGGCAGCCTCGAGTACACGTACGCGCAGGTGGACAAGGACGCCACCCTGGCCGCCTATACGACCGACGACTTCGTCTGGGGCACGGGTTGGGCCGGGCACCGTCTGGACCTGGGCGTCCGCATGAGCGACCGCGCGTCCAGCCACGTGGTCGGCCAGCTCCAGCGCTTCAAGGACAGCCCCATTGAGGCGGATCGCGACACGTACCTCAAACGGGTGCGGGTCGAGGTGCGGTTCGCCTACTGAGCGACTCGTCGTCAGGAAGGGCTAAACCCGTCTCCGTCCGTTGAGCGATTCCTTCTACTGTGCGGACGGCGGGGGTGCGGTGGCCGCCCGCTTCGGCTGCAACGAGTCGATCACCTCGTAGGGCACCCGGGCCGCCACGTGCACGCGCGAGGCCTCGGTGGTCACGCTGATGGCGGAAGCGAGCTGCTTGAGCTCCGGCTTCTGATTGGCCTGCAGCGTGGCGAGGGCCACGAAGCCGCGCACCACGTCGGCCAGGTTCTTCGCCGCCGGCTCGTCCGCGGCCTCGCCCGTGATGTCGAGGCTGACCTGCGGATCGAGATCGCCGGTCACGGTCAGGCTCTTCAGCGCGGGCAGCTCGATGCTCTGGCTCGTGCCGGGCCCACCGGGACCGGGAATGGCCTTGGGCATGTTGCTCAGCAGCGTCTGGTCGCCGACCATCCAGAAGGTCGAGCCCGGGCGCACGCCTTCGAGGAGCGCGAGCAGCGCCGTGTTGCTGCGCAGCGGCGCCTCGCCCTTGGCGCGGGCGATGACCGTCTGCTCGACGCTGGCCTGCGTACCCATCACCAGCGTGTTGTCGTCCAGGAAGGCCGTGGCTCCGGCGGCCCGGCCCGTCCGGTCCTCGCTGAAGAGATAGGCCCGCCACGTAGACCTGATCGAGGTCGCGCTCCGGGTTCAGCCCGGTCTTCCGCTCGAGCTCTTCGAAGGCCTGAGGACGATTCGCGGCGCGGGCCGCCGCGTACTTGGTGTACAGCGGGCTGGCGACGAAACGCTTGACGTCGAGACCCATCACGTAACGGGTGCCGGCAGGAAGGGAGAGGGCCTGGGGAGGCAGGGGGCCGACGGCGGCGCGGGCGGGATCGAGGTACAACGCGCCCAGGGCGGCCATCGCCCCCACGGAAACGACCACGGCCGCACCGGCCACGACCAGACGGCTTCGCGTCATCGCAGACCTCCCCTATTGATCCAGTACGTACTCGCGGGTGGAAAAGGTCCAGGCCGCCCCCGCGAGGAACAACACGATCATGGCCCCCACCGCCTCCAGGCACAAGGCGGTGGGCAGGACCTGGGCGAAGATCTCCGCCATCCCTTCGTCGGGCGGCCGGTGGTGGATCAGGGAGCGCAGGTAGGCGGTGATGGTGAAGCGTGGCAGGTAGCCCGGTGCGTTCGCCAGGAGCTCCCATACGAAGAGGAAGAGGAGGCCGGGGATGACGGGCCGGCGCAGGAGCACGCCCATCAGCGTGAAGAACGCGCCGTAGGTGAGCAGGGTGAGTGTCATCACGGCCATGTCCCGGAAGAGGTCTCCGCGATGAGCGCGGTCGCGTAGAAGAGCGCGGCCAGGGGTAGCGCGTTCCGCACGTAGTAGAACGCGATCACGATGCCGTAGAAGTCGAACCCGCCCACGCGCGACGGCAGGCGCGTGATGAAGATCCGGAACAAGAGGGCCAGCGGCGCGGGCAGGCCCAGGAGCAGGATCATCAGGAGGCTGCGCCGGCTCCAGACCATCCCCTCCAGGGAGAGGTCGAAGACGGCGCGCGCCGCGCGGAAGAAAGGGACGGGACCCTGGTCGCGCGTGTCCGCCCCGGGCGCGGGCGGAGCGGGGACGGACGGCGTGGACGGAGGCGCGGCCGGGGTCGCGCTCACCTGGCCACCAGGTACTTGAAGACGGACTCCAGGTTCTCGTCCGGGGAGTACATCTCGCTGACTCCCGCCTCCACCGCCGCGTCCACCACCGCCGAGTAGAACTCGTCGGGGCGCGCGGTCTGCACGGTCACCCACTCCCCTTCCGCGCCGAAGGTGAGGGAGAGGACGTGCGGCGCGCCGACCACCGCCCGCGCCAGCGCGCGCGGATCGCGGGCGCGCAGGGCGACGGTGTGCGGGTGCTCGTCCATGAGGTCGCGGATCTCGCGCACGTCCCCTTCGGCCAGGATGCGGCCGTTGTGGATGAGGAGGACGCGCCGCGTCATGGCTTCCACCTCGTGCAGGATGTGGCTGGACACGAGGACGGTGCGGCCCGCGCGGCCCAGCTTCTTCACGAGGTCCACCGTCCGCCGCCGGTTCACGGGGTCCATCCCGCTGAGCGGCTCGCCCAGCAGCAGCACTTGAGGGTCGTGCGCGAGCGATTGCGCCATCTTGATGCGCTGGCGCATCCCCTTGCTGTAGCCGCCGATCTTGCGGTCGCGCGCCTCCGTGAGGGCGACCTGCTCCAGGGCTTGGTCGGCGCGGCGGCGGCACTCCGCGTCCTCGAAGCCGGTGAGACGCAGCAGGGCCATCAGGAACTGGAGGCCGGTGAGGCCCTCCCAGAAGGCGTCCGTCTCCGGGCAGACCCCGACGCGGTGGAACAGCTCGGGCGACCCCCAGGCCGCCTTGCCCAGCACGCGCACCTCGCCCTGGCTCGGCGCGAGCTGGCCCGCGGCCAGCTTGAGGAACGTGGACTTGCCGGCACCGTTCGGGCCGAGCAGGCCGGTGACGCCGGGCCCGACGGTGGTGGTCACGTCGTTGAGCGCGATGACGGGACCGTACCAGCGTGAGGCACGGACGTACTCCAGCGTCGCCGTCACCGCACGATCTCCACCGCGCGCACCCGGGCGCGCAGGATGGCCAGGCACACGAGCGCGACCGCGAACAGGACGAGCGCGGGATAGGCCCACGGGAGCTGGAACGCACGGTCCGTGATCCCGAAGAGCGCATTGCCCAGCGACTGCAGGTCGGCCTGGACGGAGAGCAGCGCGGACTCGGGCCGGTCGTAGAGCGCGCGCAGCACGCCGCGCACGATCTCCAGCCCGAAGACGAGGCCGAAGAACCCGAGGCCGGCCACGCGCGCGCTGCGCGAGAGCGACGAGACGGCCAGCGCGATCAGGCTCATCACCAGCGACGCCACCGCGGACTGCAGGACGACCGCGGGTCCGATCCAGGCCAGGCTCCACTGCGCGAACTGGTCCGGGGCCAGGGCGATGGCGATCAGATAGAGCAGGAGCCCCGGGACCAGCGTCACGGAAAGGTTCAGCGCCATCAGCACCCCGAGCTTGCCGAGGACGTAGTCGCGGCGGGTCAGCGGCCGCGAGAGGTAGACGAGGATCGCCCCCGTGCGCAGGTCGTTGGCGATGAGCCCCGCCCCGCCGAAGATCGAGAGGAGCAGGGTGAAGAGGGTCTGGATGCCGAGGAACTGGCCGAACATGCGGCCGTCGATCGGGAGCACGCGCCCGGCCTCGGGCAGGCGCGTCACCACGTAGATCTGGATGACGCGGAACAGGAACTGGCCCCAGGCCACGAGGAGCAGGCCCAGGAAGGCGCGGCGGGCCAGGATGAGGCGCAGCGCCTCGCGCGTGATCGGCCAGAAGCGCAAGGTCCGCAGCGGCGCCCGCGCCTCGTAGCGGCGGTAGGTCTGCTCGTAAATCGGCATGGCTTAGACAGTTCGGGGGGGTACGGGAACCATCCACCCCCCCGCGGCTTCGCCTCCCCCCCCACTCGCTCGCGCGCGAGTGAACCGCGCGCTCGCTGCTCCGATTCTCACGACTGCACCTCGTGCCCGAGGGCGCGCAGGAACACGTCTTCGAGGCTCTCCGCGCCCGGGCGCAAGTAACGGACCTGCACCCCCGACTGCCGCGCCGTCTTGAACAGCAGCTCGGGGCCGGTGCCGTCGGTGAGGAAGACGCGATACCCGTCCTCGCTCTCGCGCCACTCGCAGCCGAGGTCCTTGAGGTCGGTGAGGAAACCGGCCGCTTCGCCCTTGAGCCGCACGTCGTAGACGCTGCGCCGGGGGCCGGTGAGGGCGGCGATGGGACCGCGCGCGGCCACCTTGCCCTGGTTGAAGACGATGACGTTCTCGCAGACCTGCTCGACGTCGCGCAGCAGGTGCGAGCAGAGGATGAGGCTCATCTGCCGCCGCCGCGAGATGTCCTGGATGAGGGCCAGCATCTCCTCGCGCCCCTGTGGGTCGAGGCCGTTGGTCGGCTCGTCGAGGAGCAGCAGGTCGGGATCGTGCACGAGGGCCTGGGCCAGCTTCGCGCGCTGCTTCATGCCCGTCGAATAGGTGTCGACGGCGCGATAGCGCGCCTCGCCGAGCCCGACGTAGTAGAGCACCTCGTGCGAGCGGCTGATGGCTTCGTCACGGGGCATGCCGGACAGCTCGCCCGCGAAGGCCACGAACGCGGCCGCGGTCATGGACGGAATGTGGCAATCCACTTCCGGCATGTAGCCGATCCGGCGCCGCACCTCGAGCGGAGACGTCGCGGGATCGAGGCCGAAGGCCACGAGCCGGCCGGCATCGGGCCTCAAGAACCCCAGCAGCGTCTTGAGCAGCGTGGTCTTGCCCGCTCCGTTGGGACCGAGGAGCCCGGTGGGGCCGGGAGGGAATGCGCCCGTCACTCCGGAGAGGGCGACCAGGGAGCCGTAGGAGACGGTGAGATCGCGGAACTCGACCAGGGGAGCGCTCGCCACTCCTGATAGGGACGCGTCGGGGACGGCCGGAGTTCCGCTCATTGCGAGAATTCCGAGTCTAGCGCATCCGCCGCGAACCCCCGGTACGATGGACCAATCGCATGGCTGCGCGCGCGACGTCCAACCGGCGGTGGATCGAGCGCCTGGCCCGCTTCGGCTTCGCCGCGCGCGGGCTCGTGTACATCCTCGTCGGCGTGCTTGCGGCCGAGGCCGCCGCCGTCGGCGGGCGTGCGACGGACGCGCACGGCGCGATCCAGGCCATCGGGCAGCAGCACTTCGGCACGGTGTTCCTGCTCGTGGTCGCCCTCGGCCTGGCCGCGTACGCGGTGTGGCGGTTCGCGCAGGCCTGGCTCGACCTCGAGCGCAAGGGAACGGACGTCCAGGCCCTGGCCACGCGCGCCTCCTTCGTGGTCAGCGGGCTCGGGCACGCCGGCCTCGCGATCAGCGCCGTGAGCCTCGCCATCGGGCTCCAGGAGGGCCATTCCAATGCCGTCCGCACGTGGGTGACGCGCCTCCTATCCGCTCCCCACGGACGCTGGGTGGTCGCGGCCGTGGGCCTGGCCGTGATCGGCAGCGGCGTCTACCAGTTCTACAAGGCGTACACGGCGGGATTCGAGGATGATCTCCTCACCTCGGAGATGAGCGCCGACGCGCGGCGGTGGTTGCGGCGCGTGGGGCGCGCGGGCCTCACCGCCCGTGGCGTGACGTTCGGCGTCATCGGCTGGTTCCTCCTGCGCGCGGGTCTCGACGCGAACGCGCACGAGGCGCGCGGCGTGGCCGGCGCGCTGCGCCTCCTGGGCCGGCAGGACTCCGGCCACTGGCTGCTCTTCGTGGTCGCGGTCGGACTCACCGCGTACGGGCTCCTCTCGTTCGTGGACGCACGCTACCGGCGCGTCATCTGACGCCGGCGTCGAGCACCCTCAGGCCCAGCGCCACCGCGCCCGGCGCCTCGACGCCGATCCGCTGGCGCCAGAGCGTCTCCGTGACGCCGCGCCGGCCCTGAAGGACGGCGACCGCGTCCATCGGGAGATCGACTTCGAGCCCCGCGGCCGGAATGGGCAGGGGCGGCCGGCCGGCGAGCCGCAGCACGCCCTCCCCCTCCGCGCGCAGGCGCAGCGTCCCGCTTCCATCGCGCGTGCGCAGGAGGACGGCGTGCTCGCCGGGATCGACCCAGGCGCGCTCGCCGTCGACGCGCGCGTCCTCGACGAACGCGGTCGCCCCCGGGCCCACCTCGACCGCGTCCGGAAACCGCGGCCCCACCCGGCCCGTCGGCCAGCGCTCGAGAAGGGCGGCGGCGGCGAGCACGGTCGCGGCCAGGCCGAAGAGGGCGGCGGCCGGGCGCGCGCCCGCGCGGCCCTGCGCGGCGCGCCGCAGCCAGGCGGCCAGACCCGCCCCCAGGCACGTCCACACGAGGATGCGCGCCCACAGTCCCGGCGCGCCGTCCGACCAGGCGCGGACGAAGAGGTTCGGGATGTATGCGCTGCCGTCCGCGATCGCGCTGCGCGCCAGCAGCAGCGCGCAATCGTTGGCGGCGTGGGGGTCGTTCCACAGGCGCACGGCGATCAGCGCGCTCCAGGCGGCAAAGGCCAGGAAGAGGGCGTGCACGCCGCGCCGGCCCCGGGCCCGCGCGAGCACGAGCGCGACCAGCGCGAGCGCGTACGGCAGCGCGGGCATGATGTAGCGGCCGAGGTTGCACACGGCGCCGCTCCAGTTGTCGGCGGCCGCGACGGTCAGGTAGTAGACGAGGACGGGGAGAGCGCCCCCGCGCTGCACGCGCCCGGCCGCACCGGGCAGGACGAGCCCGCCCAGCGCGAAGAGGTAGAGGGGCACGTAAGGCAGGAGGCCGTAGCGCGCGTCGAGGGCCAGGCCGAACAGCCCCTGTCCCCATCGCGCCGAGCTGACCCCGCCCGGTCCCCAGGCCAGATAGAGCGCGTCCGGACGAACGCTGCCCGTGATCCCGAAGTTGTAGAGCGCGAGCAGGTACGCGGACACCAGCTGGGGCAGAACGAGGGCGGCGAGCGTCCGCGTCGTCACCAGCGCATCCACTGCGCGCACGACGGCCATCGCCACCAGCAGTGCCCACACGGGCAGGAATTTCTGGTGCAGCCAGGGCAGGAAGGCGAGGAGGAGGCCCAGGGCGAGCGCCCCGCGCGCGGAGTCCGGGGGCCGCAGGAGGATCGCGCGCAGGCCGAGCGCGAGCGCGAGCGCGCCCAGCATCTCGGGATAGAACTGGTACGAATAGAACAGCAGCGGCGGCAGCGGGGCGGCCACGCCGGCGATGGCGGCGGCCGCTCCCGCCCCCGCCCCGCCGTCGCGGGCGAGGAGGAAGACCGCCGCCACCAGCGCCGCCGCCAGCGCATTCCAGAAGAGGACCGTCACCGCCAGGCGCCCCGGCGTGCCGCGCGCGAGGTTCAGCGCGCGGTCGAGGCGCAGCACCGGCGCCAGGAGGAGCGACGGCCCGGGGGCGAGGACGGTGAAGACGCCGCCCTCCTTGCCGCGGATGGTCTGGCGGGTGATGCGCGTGGCCCGAATGGCGGAAGCGCCCACCGCGCGCGGACCGTGCGCCAGCGCCGCGATCATGCGCGCGGATTCGCGGGCGAGGCCGCCGGCCGCATCCGCGGCCGCGGAGAGCAGCGGTCGGGGGCTCAGCGCTTCCATGCCCGCGCTCACGCCTTCGACGTCGAGGGTGAGCCCGTGGCCGAGGGCCACGGCCATGCGCAGGGTCTTGGGCTCGTTGCCCGGATGGCCCTCCCAGCGACGCGCGGACTCCGGGGTGAGAAGGGCGTAGGCGACGAGCGCCATGAAGGCGAGGGAGAGCGCGCCCGGGGCGGGGAGACGAGGAGACGGCAGGTGGGCGGCGGCCAGCGCGGCCAGGATCGCGGCGCTGACCGCGATCGAGAGATCCTGGCCCAGCGCGACGGGCAGCGTGAACGCGTAGGGATAGGTGGGCTGGAGGGCGAGCGCGACGAGAGCCATCGACGTGAGGAGCGGGCGGAGGAGGAGGACGACGAACGTGGACGCCGTCGCATCGAGGGCATCGAGGAAACGGACCGGACTCGACCAAGAACGGATAAAGGCCAAGACAACCCAAACGGCACCGCCAATGACAACAGATATGAGCGCGTGACGGGCCAGGTCTGCGGGGTTCAACAGGGAAATTGCGCGGCGGACGAAATCGGGCAGGTCCAGGCTGGAATGCAGCAGCACGCCGACCGCCGCATCCACGTCGCGCGCGAGCGAGTAGAGCAGGAACGGCAGCAGGGCTCGGAGCGGGAGCGCAGCGCCAGGGCGAGGCACGAGCGCGGACATCGTCGGATTGTAGTGGCTAGGCGACGAATCGCCGCCGCGCGAGACCTTCGCGCGTGGGTTGCGGCAGGAACCCCAGCGGACTCCGCGCATGACGCGCCCACAGCGGCAGGTACAGGCGCGCCCGGCGCCGGGCCACGATGAGGGCGGCGTGCGGCGGCAGCCGCGCCGCGTCCGTGGGATCGACCTCGACCCTGACGAAGACGAGATCGCGCGCGTAGTCGAGCTGCGCGCGCTCCCCCGCCGCCTTCAGGAGGGCGGCCAGGAGCACGGCCGGAGCCGCCTCCGGCCCGGCCACGCGGAAGAGCACGTCCACGCCGTCGCGGAGCTCGACGGTCTCGTCCCCGCCCGCGCCGAGCTGGGACACGAACGTGAACAGGGCGGCGATGCGCCCCAGCCGGTCGCGCGCATCGAGCGCGCGCACCACGCGCGAGGCGGCGAGGACGACGCGCGCATGGCGAGCCAGGGCCAGGCAGAGACGATGGAGAGCGCGGCGGCGGTGGAGGTGGAAGGCGGGAGAAACGACGGCCGTCCGCGGGACCGCGGCCCCGCGGGCGGCGAAGGTCAGGCCGATTCCTCCAGGAGCTGCTCGAGGCCGTTGGTGAGGGCGGCGAAGTGGCCTTCTCGAATCTGGTGCGCGTAGGCGATGAGGAGGCGGACCTCCTCGTCGCTGAGAGTGTCGATCAGGTCGTGCGCGAGCTGCCGGACCTTATCCATGCCCCTCCTCAATGCGCGTCAGAAGCCCCAGGATCGCCCCGGAGCGGCATGACGCAGGTACGACGCGAACCAAGCCACCCCGCGCTCGGCCGCGGCCAGACGACGCGCGGCGGGCCCGCCCTGCTGCAGCTCCCATACGTCGCGGGGCGCGCCCAGCCGGGCCAGAGCCAGCTCGAGATCACCGTCGTAGTCGAGGCCGACCTGCTCGAGGGCGGCCATGCGATCCGGGCCTAGCTGCACCCGCTCGTGGAGCCGCAGTTGGAGCAGCGGTAGCAGCTTCCGTTGCGGGTCATGATGCTGCCGCAGTAATGGCAGGAGGGCGCGTCGGCCTGGCTGCGGAAGGTCACGCTGCTCGCGCTGGCGGTGGTGCCGGGTGAGGCGGCGGCCGGACGCGGCGTCACCGGCCCCGTGCGGGGCTCCACCGCGGCCGTGTGGTCGTTGCCCTGCACCCCGACCGCCTGCGCCTGCTCGCTGGACAGGAACTTGGAGGCCAGCCAGCGGAAGATGTAATCGGTGATGCTCTTGGCGTAGGGGATCTCGGCGTTCTTCGTGAATCCGCTCGGTTCGAAGCGCACGTGGGAGAACTTCTCGACCAGCGTCTCCAGCGGCACGCCGTACTGCAGCGACATCGAGATCGACGTCGCGAAGGCGTCCATGAGGCCGGAGATCGTCGAGCCCTCCTTGGCCATGACCAGGAAGATCTCGCCCGGCTTGCCGTCCTCGTACATGCCGACCGTGATGTACCCCTCGTGGCCGGCGATGGAGAACTTGTGCGTGATCGAGTGCCGCTCGTCCGGCAGCTTCTTGCGGGCCGGGCGCGCCTCGGGCGCAGTCGCCGCCGCCACCACCGGCGCCGGCTTCTCGTCCTTCGACGTGCTGAGGGGCTGCGAGCGCTTGCACCCGTCGCGGTAGACGGCGATGGCCTTGAGGCCGAGGCGCCAGGCTTCGGCATAGGCGTGCGCGATGTCCTCCGGCGTCGCGTCCGACGGCATGTTGACGGTCTTGGAGATCGCGCCGGAGAGGAACGGCTGCACCGCCGCCATCATCTTGATGTGGCCCATGTAGTGGATGGAGCGCTTCCCGTTGGCGGGGGGGAAGGCGCAGTCGAAGACGGCGAGGTGCTCCGCCTTGAGGTGGGGCGCGCCCTCGATCATCTCCTTCTCGTCGATGTACTTGATGACGTCTTCGATCTGGCCCGCGCTGTACGCCATCCGCTTGAGCACGCCGGGCACGGACTGGTTGACGATCTTCATCACGCCGCCGCCCACGAGCTTCTTGTACTTCACGAGCGCGATGTCGGGCTCGATGCCGGTGGTGTCGCAGTCCAGCTCACGCGGCACCAGAGTGGAGTCGATCATGCGCGCGCTCTGGCGGTGCTTGTCGACCACGCGCAGCATCGGCTCCGCGTTCTTCGCGTAGCCGGCGAAGGGACCCATCGCGCCCGCGATGCGCGCGGACTGCGCGTAGGCCTCGCCGTGCATGAGCGAAGTCACGGCGGCGGCGTAGGTGCGCCCGGCCTCCGAGTCGTAGGGCAGCCCCCGGTCCATGAGCAGCACGCCGAGGTTCGCGTAGCCGAGGCCGAGGGGCCGGTAGTCGTGGCTGTTCTGGTCGATGGCCACCGTCGGGTAGCTGGCGTTGTCGACCAGGATCTCCTGGGCCGTGATCACGGTCCGGCAGGCCGCCCCGAAGGCCTCCGCGTCGAACTCGCCGTCCGCCTTCACGAACTTCATGAGGTTCAGGGAGGCCAGGTTGCAGGCGGTGTCGTCCAGGAACATGTACTCCGAGCACGGGTTGCTGGCGTTGATGCGGGCCGTGTTCGGGCAGGTGTGCCAGTCGTTGATGGTGGTGTCGAACTGCATGCCGGGGTCGCCGCACTGCCAGGCCGCGTCCGCCATCATCTTCATGAGGTCGCGCGCGCGGTAGGTGTCGGCGACCCCCCCGCCCATCACGTGCTTCGTCTGCCACTCGCGATCGTCCAGCACCGCACGCATGAACTCGTCGGTGACGCGCACGGAGTGGTTCGCGTTCTGGAAGAACACGGAGTCGTAGGCGCCGCCGCGCACGTTGAAGGAGCCGTCGTAGCCGGCGTCGATGAGGGCCCAGGCCTTGCGCTCCTCGTCCGCCTTGCAGGTGATGAATTCGGTGATGTCGGGATGGTCGGTGTTGAGGATGACCATCTTGGCCGCGCGACGCGTCTTGCCGCCGGACTTGATGACGCCCGCGAAGGCGTCGTATCCGCGCATGAAAGAGACGGGCCCGGAGGCGGTGCCTCCGCCGGCCAGCGGCTCCTTGGAGGAGCGGATGGACGAGAGGTTCGATCCCGTGCCCGAGCCGAACTTGAAGAGCATGCCCTCGGTCTTGGCCAGGCCGAGGATCGAGTCCATCGTGTCCTTGACAGAGTTGATGAAGCAGGCGGAAGCCTGGGGATGCGGCTCGATGCCGACGTTGAACCAGACCGGGCTGTTGAAGGCGGCCTTCTGCTGGACGAGCAGGTGCGTCAGCTCCTCCGAGAAGTTCGTGAGGTCCTCGGGGGTCGCGAAGTAGGCCTGCTTCTCGGCCCAGGCCGTGATGGTGTCCACGACGCGCGAGATGAGGCCGCGCACGCTGCTCTCGCGGTCGGGCGATTCCATCTGCCCGCGGAAGTATTTGGAGGCTACGATGTTGGTGGCGGTCTGGCTCCAGGCCTGCGGGACCTCGATCCCGTGCTGCTCGAAGACCGGCTGGCCGCGCTCGTCGTTGATCACCGCCGAGCGGTGCTCCCAGGTCAGATCGTCATACGGATGTCTTCCCGGCTTGGTGAAGTAGCGGGCGAAGGTGAGGCCTTTGGAGGTGGCGCCTTTGTGGGCGCGGGGCTCGGGCTTGCTGTTCTCGATGGGGTGAGTGGACATGTACGCCTCCGAAGGTCGATCCGAGTTCTATCCCTCGCCCGGGTTGCCCCGAGCGCGATCCGCTCTTGGTGACGAGTGGCGAGATAGTGCGCCCGTTCGCGGAAGCCTGTCAAGAGGAAAAGTACAACAGGTAGTGGGGGTCCGCGACCGAGGCAACAACCCATTGTCGTCGACGGGACGACGACATGCAAGTGATGGAAGCGGCGGAGTTTGAGGCTGAAGGGAGTCTAGCTCGGCGCCGGGACGGTGTAGGTCTCTTCGTGGAAGGGCCGGAAACCCCGGGAGACATAGTTCGGGAGGGCGGCGGCATCGTCCAGGCTGCAGGTGTGGAGCCAGACGCGGCGGGCGCCCAGGGACCAGGCGCGCTCCACGGCCTCGGTCAGCAGATGCTTGCCATAGCCGCGCCCGATGAACTCCGGAAGCAGGCCGAAATAGGCGATCTCGACGGATCCATCAGGGGCGGCCTTGAGCGAGATACCGGTAGAACGAGGGCGGGCACGCCTCGACGCGCTCGACGTGAGCGGCCGGGTCCGCGCTCCGCGCCGGCCTGAGGTCGGATGGCGCCGTCATCTCGAGGTACGTGCGCTTCACCTCGAGGATTCGCGAGTCCGCCATCGGAAGGGGAGCATATCGCGGTCGCCCTCGTCGCCGGGCACGTCTTTTTGCTTGACCCTCGAACGAGTTCGACGGTCTATCGTCCGGTCAGGGGCAAGGAGGCGTGATGAGGCGATCGGGCGTAGTGATGGTCCTTGGTCTGGCCACGGCGGCCAGCCTGTGGGGAACGCCTTCGGCGCGCGTGGCGCAGGCGCACGACCATGCGAGTTGTCCGCACATGGCCAAAGACGCCCACGCGGCCGGCGTCGACCACCGGCACGACCAGACGACGGGAATGGCGGCCGACACATCGGTGCATCACTTCGACATCACGAGCCGGGGCGGCGTGATCCGGCTCGAATCGGCGGACGCGGCCGACGACGCGGGTCGCGACCAGGCGCGCGAACATCTCGAGCGCGTCGCGGAGTCCTTCGCCGCCGGCGATTTCTCGATGCCGATGTTCATCCACGGACGGGTTCCGCCGGGCGCTTCCGCGATGGCGCGGTTGCGGGACGCGATCCGCTATCGCTACGAACCCACGGATCGCGGCGGCCAGATCACGATCGACACGTCGAATCGTGAGGCGCGGAGGGCGATCCACGACTTCCTGCGCTTCCAGATCCGGGACCACCGGACCGAGGACTGAAGGCCCGGCGCGCGTAAGATCCGGAGTGATGACGACAGGGATGCGCCGTGCGGGCGAGGTGGCCCGGCTGGCCGGAGTCAGCACCGACACCATCCGGCATTACGAACGCAAGGGTCTCCTGCCGCGCGTCGCGCGATCGTCCAACGGCTATCGCGAGTACCCGGAGGGAACGGAGCGCACGGTCCGCCTCATCCGCAACGCGCTGGCCGTCGGATTCAGCCTGGAGGAGCTGTCGCGGATCCTGGCCGTCCGTGCCCGGGGCGAGGCCCCCTGCCGGACGGTGCGCGCGCTCGCCGGCGACAAGCTGCGCGCGATGGACGACCGGCTCGCGGAGCTGCAGGGCGCGCGCGACCGCCTCCAGGCCGTGCTCGCGGACTGGGATGCGCGCCTGCTGCGCACGCCCGCGGGGCAGCGCGCGGGACTCCTCGAGGCCCTGGCCGGCCTCGTCGACGAGGGCGCGCCCCCTCCATTCCTGCCTCCCGAGCTGCGACGGGGCCGAGGGCGCACCCGCCGCTAGCAGGCTGCGCCACCTCAAGCAATACTTGAAGCAACTCGTTCTGGAACGAGTAGCCCACCGCGGTCGCCTGCCTCAAGGAGCTGCTCGCGCGGGTCGCTCCGTCGCGGGTGCGGGGCGGGATGCCTCGCGAGGCAAATGACTGTACTCAAATCGCGTACGATAGTCGTCCGCGTCAGACCATCCCGCCAAGATGCCCCTACCGCCGCCGGATCGCTCATGGGGGGCTCACAAGACGCTTTTGATGTTCCGGGACGGTCTCGCAGGTCGGGCGTCTCCCCACGGGGCGAACGATCGTACGCAAATCACGTACAATCAAAACCCTCGCGAGACGGGTACCCTCCTTGGCCGCCTGCCAGGGCCGAGCCCGGCGCCGAGGCGCGCTAGTCCGCGAGCCCGCTGAGAGCCGCGCTCGCGAGAAGGCGCGCCGTCGCCTCGCCCGCGGACGGAACCTCGGGGACGCGCTGGGTCAGCCACCGCTCCGCGGCCAGGGCCGCGCGTTCCCCGCGGCCGTGGGCGAGCGCCCAGGCGCCCTGCTCGGCCAGCGCGACGGCGGCGGAGAGGCCGGCCAGGCTCAGCGCGATCCTTCGTCCCGCGGACTCGGCCACATCCGGTCCGGCCGCGGCCAGCGCGCCCAGCGCGCGGGGGACCTCGTCGATGCGCCGGCGCATCTCTCGCGCGCCCTCGGCCAGGGGCGAGGAGGCGAGGGCCTCCAGCCGGCGCGCGGCCTGGGCGGTCCAGGGCTCGAGAACGCCTTCCTGCGCCACCGCCCGCAGCGCGTCGAGGCTCAGGACGTTCGTCGTGCCCTCCCAGATGGGCAGCACCTGGGCGTCGCGCAGCCAGACCGGCAGCCCCGTGTCCTCGACGTAGCCCGCCCCGCCGAATCCCTCCAGCGCTTCGGAAGCGACCGCGACCGCCTGGCGCGCCGTGAGCAGCTTGCACAGCGGCGTGAGCAGCCGCAGGGTCGCGCGCTCCTCCTCGCTCGCCTCTCCCGCCTCCGCCTTCCCGAGCAACCGGGCGCAATCGAAGGTGAGGGCCAGGGCGGCCTCGTATTCGACCTGGAGCGTGGCCAGCGTCTCGCGGTGCAGCGCCTTCCGCGCCAGCGGAGACCCGAAGGCGACGCGCCGGCGCGCGTAGTCGCGCAGGAGCTGCAGCAGCCGCGCCATCATGCCGCAGGCGCTGATCGCGTTGTGGAGCCTCGTGATGTTGAGGAGGGGCGTGATCTTCTTGACACCGCGGCCGAGGTCGCCGACGGGCTCCGCCACGCAGCCCTCGAGCGCGAGCTCGGCGGTGGGCAGCGCGCGCGTGCCGAGCTTGTCCTTGAGACGCAGGATGCGGATGCCGTTGCGCGTGCCGTCCGCCTTCCGTTGCTCGACGAGGAACAGGGAGAGGCCGGCCGAGCCTTCCGCCGATCCCTCCGGCCGGGCCAGGGTCAGCGCAACC
>WNFI01230036.1_pt2 | contig 22463 bp, 28 predicted proteins | sample 5400471 | NCBI WGS metagenome assembly WNFI01 (sample SAMN13153348, study PRJNA577476) | soil metagenome | isolation source: 100 cm saprolite on Douglas fir-dominated hillslope | place: USA:California | collected 2013-09-17
CCCCAGGTAGACGAGACTACGATGGCCAAGCAGGTTGAAGAAACCTTTGCCAAAGTTATGTCAACGAAGGAAGCTGCAGAGGTCGCTTTCAACGCCCTTCTACATGGCACGCGTCAATAGTCGGGGAACCGATGAAAACGAACGAAGCTTTGCTGCCATATTTCTTCATGATTTCATGCAAAAGCCAAGACCATGCTCATCTCCTGCGCGTCTCCTACGAAGCATGTCAGGGGTATAGCGAGCGCCATGAACGGGGTTTAGAACTACAGGCTGAGTAATGAAGAAATACATTAGATGATGGAATAGGTGGGTAATTGGGGAACATCAACGGCAAGGGCGAGGGCAAGGCCCACCTTGTGAATGACCCATATCTACTTAGTATCATGCAGGGTCCGGTGTTGACAGCTGGGCCAGAATTGCAGATCCAGTTTGAGGTGCTGCCACGTCACTGTAACAATAAATTGTTTTTCAGCCGGGTGAAAGTTTGTAGTTCGCAAACCTAGCTGACTTTAGAATATCACTATCCGAACCGACAACTCATGCTGACTGTGCTAGCTTGGTTCTGGTATCACAGATGCGGATTTCGACCCATAGATAAAGAACCTACGATGAGCTAGAACTGGGACCGGTGTTTGTAAGGTCCCATCATGCAACGGCTTGGCTGCCGAGTTCTGATTCACAGACAATGGTATTAATATATATATACCGTCCAAGTTGATGCTTGGTGCAATATTCGCTGAGGATGGGGGGAGATCAAGTACGCGCCCGTCCACTAGGTCTTCGAGCCGATTCGTGAGCCCGCATTTTTTATCCCAAGTTCGTTCAATCGACATCTGGACGTTAGTTATAAATGTACTATGTAGATATCATATGCTACTCGACAACGCTCTCCAGCCCTTTATCGACGTCAATCCAATCTGACTCGCCTTCGGCATTCCCTTCTCCACTCTCTTGCGCTCTCTCCTTCCCCTTCCCTTTCCCCCTTCCTTTCCCACTTGCCCTTCCTCTTCCCCGCGCTCTAGATCCCCGCGCACGTCCCCTTTTTCCGTTTCGTTGCCAAGGAGGCACGCTTGTACCCTCCCCGGACCCCCCGTTCCCCGATCCCGCGTCCGAGAAAGTTTCATGTACGATAGAAAGGCTGCCTCCTTCCCCCCTTTCCCTAGCCTCTTCTTCCATCTCCTCTCTACTCTTCAGGATTAAGTGGTTAAACCGGATACGTTGCTCAGAAGTGATTCCTTGTGGGACAATGATTTTCTTGCCCCGCTCCTTTGAATCTTAGCGTAACAGTCGCATGGTTTTTTTCTTTCCACGGTTGAGTTGAGGAAGTAGCTCTCACCAGGATCATCTTTGAAGAGCAGTTCAGAACCAAGAAGCGTCTCGTGGCGACCCTTGAACATATTTCCTCCTAGCTGGAGAAAAGGTGTTGTCGTATCTAAGCCCTGCAGATTGAGAACCACTACATCGAAGATCTCCCGACATTTCGGTGTTTATTACGCACGATGAGACGATAAGAGTTGGCATTAGGGATGATGGTAGGATCGGCTTGACCAAGGTCTAGCGTGACCAGCACAACCTAGCCAATTTCGTCATGACCATAAGCATGTATTGGTGCTAAGTGCATACTTCTTCCTCGTAATCATGTTGGAAGTCTTCAGAGAACTTATCCACAGACTTGTAGCCTGGAATGAGTCCCTTTGACATGCTGATTACAGTGACAATGAACCCGAGCGTGATGTGACATTCCTTGCGGTATCGACTTCATTCCCTAACTTCCTTTTGGGCCACTGCGTCTCTCTCCCGATTTAATACACGAATTTCACACCACTAATCGGGACAATAGCGCGCGACATGTATACAGACCGCCCGCCTCTGCATTCGCAATGCTGCTGGAGGCGAAGCAGTTGACATATGTACATCGTCAATCTAATATACGCTGCTTCTATTGCACGTTTATGCTTGAATCGCGCGCAAAATGACGGGGGAGACCACAACCCCCCGTCTCTAGCGCCATCGCGCCCGCGCTTCGCTTGACTGATAAGTCGCGACTAAGCGCGGCAGGGCCATAACTCACATGAGTAGCTCAAACGTACAAATCGCTATCTCCTGACAACGTCGCGCTTCATGTAAGACACAAGCCTTAAGCACCACAAATATATCCATACATGCGCGGTCGAGTCGCGCGACCCTTCTGCTCACCTTTTTGGAGTCGTGGCGCGCGCAATTTACCTTGCAGACTATACAAGGCCAACCCACTAACTCGTGGTCCATTGTTCGATTAGCCCATAATTGGACGTGCCTAGCGCTTGCCTTCGCCCAACGTCCTCTACCGCTCTATCGCCAGGGGAGGTTCCGATCGGGTAGTTCTATCCCGTCTTGTATATTTAAGCCCTGTAACGTACATTCTCGCTCCCTGCTGTGAGTACGTTCCCCTGACGGTTGGCTGTTTCCCTCCTCTTCTTGTAACCCTTGCCATACCCAGGCCCCTCGGGTTCCCACCTGTGGAGGCCGTTGTCACGTAATCTCGAGCACAGCTTGGTATGCATACACGAATCAAGGAAATATTGTAACTACACATGTAATTCTCTATACTAGTCTCGACGTGTCCAATCACCACTCATCCCTCCCGATTTGTACACCACCTTGATATCCCCGATCTTGTGAAGATCATCAATCAGAATAAGAACTGGGAGAAACTTGAGGGGCAACTCACTGTCATTTCTTTCCCTGCGACGGCCTTCATCATGTCCCACACAGTGAGTAGACTCACGGATACAGCAGTGAGAGCCTCCATCTCGACTCCGGTTTTCCCGTCGCAGGAAACACATGCTTCGCAGACTATCTTCCGGTCCTCCGGAACTGTCAGAAATTTAACATCCACTCGGGTAAGTGGTAATGGATGACAGAGTGGGATGAGGGAGGATGTAGCTTTTGCAGCCATGATACCAGCAAGTTGGGCTACCGTCAATATGTCGCCTTTCTGCCGTGCTTTTTCTTTCTGGCGTTCGAGGTCATTGACTATTGTAGTACGATTTACCGAAGCCGAAGAGTTGGACTCTTGTGGCAAGACAAGGTCGAGAGCGGAGATGGGGAGTGTGATTGAACCTGTAGCAACGGCTAGTCGGCTAGTGATAACTTTACTTCCCACGTCGACCACACGTGGCCTTCCGGACTCATCGATGTGGGTGAGCCCTGGCGTGCGATTCACAGAAGTGAAAGAACGCCTAGCACTCAGATGAAGGAGTCGAAAGCTGTTACGGGTACGATGGTTCGGAAGTAAATGCACTGGATAAATACCGGTAGAAGCAGCCTTGGAAACAAGCGAGCGAAGCGATGCCATTGATGATAGCAGCGTGTTGAGTAGTTGATATGTGGTAATATGAATTGCCTGTCTGGAATCTGGGCGTGAGAAGGAATGCGTGGTGAGCTTAGGCGACTCACCCGTGTGATAAATGGGTAACTCAACCTCCTATCAGTATCATTGGCCGATTATGGACAACATCTATATTTTCCATTCCTGCGTGTTTTTCTTTTTTATCCTTTACGGCAAGCCCAATGGCGGCTGCTAAATCTTCATCACTACCGCCACTGCGCATAATATCTCGAAGGGAAACTTCCTTCGCATCAAAAAGGCACACCTACGCGGAATTGGGATCAGACATGTATTTCAGTTGGAAAGGAGTCAGGAATCTGTGCACCTTTATCATACCGTCCGCAGTCAGTCTTAACCTGTTGCATGTCCCACAGAAGTGGTCTGACATGCTACTAATGAAGCCTATCGAGCCAGCATGACCAGGAATCTGGTATAATTTCGCAGTCTCGTTCGGTTGTTCGTGGGTTTTTCCTATGCCAGGATATTGTTCGGAAATTCTTCCAAGCAGATCCGCCGACGGCACCATTTTATTTTCACTCCATTTATTGCCTGGACAATGGTTGGTGAGGGAACAGGCAACAGTTCCTGGTCTGTACATACCAGTAAACGGCATGAACTATGGAGCGGGAAGTTGACGAATAAGCGATTTATATGGAAAGACGGAACAGTACCCACTTCAATGAACCTGACTGAAACATTCAGCTCCTTAGTAAGGTCAACGAAGTCGAGAACTTCGTTATCGTTCACACCCCGCATGATAACTACATTCAACTTGACGGTCTTTATTCTTGGATTCTGCAGGGCAGCTCTGAAGGATTTCAGGACAGCATCGTGTCCACTTCTTCGAGTGATGAGCTCGAATTTGAAAGGGTCGAGAGTATCAAGGCTCAAGTTCAAATGTGTAAGGCCATTATCAACTAGGGTTGGAAGTTTCCGGTGGAGGGCTATGCCATTCGATGTGATACCGATAGATTGCAATCCTAGAGATCGTAACTTTTTGAGTCGACCTAAATCCACAATCTAATCCATCAATCTGATTTCCAGTGCCTGGAAGTAACAGGAGCAGGCTAGGAACGTACCCACTAATTCTACAATATTCTTTCTTATCGTTGGTTCACCCCCTGTTAATCTGATCTTGGTAACACCATTTCTCACGAAAAGGGTAGCAAGTCTGACGATCTCTTCATCTGAAAGGAGATGCTCATTAGGAGAAAGATCGGTGCCCTCCTCCGGCATACAATAGAAACCTAAATCCCCGGATCAAATTTCCGTACTTGATCAGTGAAAGGCGCGCGCCTTGACGTACATCGAAGATTACATTTCTCAGTTAGCGAGATGCGCAAATAGTCGTGTTTCCGACGAAACGTGTCGATAAGCGTGGGAGAAATCGGTGACCCCTGTTCAAGCTGTTTAATTCTTGCCTACCGTGCCGCGAACGGGCAGAACATCAGGAGAATTCACAAGTAACCCGGAACGTTAGTAATTCTCCTCACTTGCACATCCCTCCTGAGCACTGCAGCGATCGTGGGCGGTGCACTCACGGCCTCTCGGAGAATCTGACGATCAAGGCTGAGAGCTGTCGATGACAGCGAACGCAATATGATAGGGGGTACCATGTTCAGGAACACGGGGCTGTGTGTCAGTACATAGGCACATGATATCATGTATGACTGTGCAGACCAAGAGTCACAAGTTATGAAAAACAAGCGCACGAACTTCCGAGTCGAGTCACCGAGAATAGGGGCTGGATTTGTCACTTTGTTCATCGGAATTACAATGAAACTAGTAAAGTAGGGGACAAGCAATATTGTGTGATGGGAATGACTCTAATAACGGAGATGAGAGGGGGGATGTCCGGTAATACAGCATCGTATAGATTGGGCTCGGGGAGTGGCAAATGGGTGAAATGGGTCAGCGATGATAATTAGGGGGTTATACTCTACGTGAACGAAGGTCCATATGAAGAAGAAAGGAGGGATAAATAAGGTTCTCTGTGGCTCCAATTACCAATACCCCTTGATAGAATTCTCGAAACCCAATTCCAGAACGTCTTCCACGCCAACAGGACGCTCCTTTCCCTTGAGTCCCAGGAAACCTACACGATCGTAGACTGTGGAGGCAGGGATGTTGTCGTGAGCGACATAGAGTGCAACTGCATCATATGGCTCGATGTCGGAGGCAGCCCTACCAAAGCGGCTTCCCTTCTCGAATAGTAGGTGACGACACACCTCTCTGACAAGCGTCTCGGCGTATCCCATGCTCCGGAAATCATAAGAGGTATGAACCTTGGTTATGGTGGCATTGCGTCTCGTGTTGCGGGTAACGGCACAGATGGAGGCAAGGCGACGTTCTCCGTTAGGGAATTCGACCTCACACACGTACATTTGCCCGCGTTTAATGTAAATAGATGCCTCCCGTATAGAACGCTCGGGCGAGAGCTCAAAGTCAGAACCAAAGGCAAATTCATAGCACTGGCTGGCAACGGCTGGTACGTCGGCCAGTGTTGCGCGTCGAATGATTGGTGGATAACGGTCTCGCGAAGGACGTGCTGGGCCCTCCTCCCGTAATGTCTCTCGGGTCATAAATGTCAACGCAGCCGCGTAGTAAGCCTTGGGGTACGTAGGAATACCGGTCTCCGCGAACCAGGCATCGGCGAAGGCCTTCGTGAGAATGTTTGGGCCAAAAACGGAAAACACACGAGAGGTAGGGACTAGCGAATGGATGAATTTAGAGATAAAGGTGAAGCGGGGGACTATAAATGACTTGGTAAGACGAATGGTGTCGACGGAGGACCAAAGAAAGAGAGGGAGGTTATCGATGTCAGAGTGGGTGACGGTAACCACAAGATCGAGGACAGGGGCAGCTGAAACAGAAAGCTGCGACCACTGTGTGATCCATAGTTGCTCGTGGAATGGTTGGGTTACGTCGAGGGATGCATGATCGGACGAAAGTGGCGATGAACTGCTAAACTCGAACGGTGCAACTGAAGGCTTTAAACCACGTCCTCGCTCAATGTCTCGGTACTTGCGTGCATGTGGAAGTATACAATTGGTTTCGCGTTCCCGACTTTCTAGGGCACGTTCGGCGACAGTCAAGAAGTCGGTTGCATTATAGTGGACTAGAGTGAAGATGTCGAGAGTCTGTGACCTCACAGGCATCGTGAGCGACAAATCAGGCATGATGATGGTTGCAACGATGAGATGATGTGTTGAGGAAGATAGTTAATCGGCAATAGGACTCGAGGAGTAAGAGGCTGGTGAAGTGAGTGGCTATAGGGAGGCTTAGCTCTTTTATACACGCAGCATAATTTACCGCGGCGGTCGGCTCAATGCGGATCTGTGAGGCCATGCAGAGCAACGCATTCGAAAAATAGTCCAAACAAGAGGAGTCATCTCCTTCAAAGACGCGCGGGAGCGGAAAGCGTAGTTCGTAGAATATATGCGGAATTCTATATTGGCTATTCAAGGAAAATAGCCCCAGTCAATTTACATAATTTCCTTAGATCAAGAGGTGACGAGGGGAGGTGATTTCGGTAAGCAGTGACGCTCCTGACATCCCAGGCTGTGAAACAAGCGCTCGTAACCCGTGGTGACCGACATACTGAGGCAGACCAAGTCCGCAATAGCATCCGGTGATAAAGCAAACCCAAAGTTTCAGAAGAGGCTTAGGGGCGCAGCAAGGCGAGCGCGCTGTGTGATGCTCTCGCGCGTGGTGATCAATTCGCTTACCACATATGACTCAACTTCATTCAACGGATGTATTCATTATATTCAACCAATGACTTGTAAGAGATATGATACTCTCCATTCTTGGAACCTTTGTGCGAGGTGAGTATTATTGCATTCGTCAACTAGTCAACGGACACTGTACAGCGTTGACAAAAAAGAAATATGGACTTAGGGACAAGAACGGGTACTAACGTGGGTGTTGGAAAAATACCCCTATCAGAAAAAGCCCGAAACCAGGGTTTATAGTTTAATTAATCACCAAGGCAAGCGGCACCTTACACTGCGCAGATGTGAAACAATAAGGAGCCTCAGCTACGTCGGCGCCCTCCACCGCCACCAAGGATGACGGTCTTCTTGCTCCTCCCGCGCTTACGCCCACCACCCCCGTTAAGTTGTGCTTCCTCCAATTCATGCCAGGCCTGTTCGTAATCCCTGTCTATGGAAGGCTCCACAGGTCGAGCGCGATTCGATGGGTTGATGGTTTGACCAGTAGATACCACACCCGAATGGGCAGCTGAAGCAAATGATCGGCTGCCCCACGCGCCTAACGGTGTAGACACCGCTCGCATAGTAGCATGCATTGAATGGTCGGGATCGGAATTTTCTCCAATTGCTTCTGCATCACCACCGCCTTCCTCAATGGATTCCACGCTGATCATTTGTTCTTCGTCCCTCCGATCATGCAGGAGTATCTGGGACTGAGAAGCTGATAGAATGTCCATGAGTTTCGCCGTCTCCCTTTCCTCGGCTCTAACACGAGCCTTCTCTTCACGTTTGACGCGATCTCTTCTCCGGGAAAGCCGAGTCTTGAGAAGGTTTTCAAATGGCTTCAGAGCGTCGGATCCAACCACCGACTCAAGCTCGGCTTCGATAAACACGACATCGGCTCCTTGCGGAAGATACGCTAAATACTTGCAGCGCTTTCTCAGATCCTCATCAACGGTACTTTCCGAACTTGACAATACACCGACGGTGACTTCGTTTGGGAAAGCCTCATAGGAGCCAAAATGGGACAGCAGGATCCGGATGTCGAGCGGATGGAGGAATATGTTAGCGCCTGTAGCGGCTTGATAGAAGAGATAACTAGATGTAGAATGCGGAGGAGGGTTAACGTTTCGCTTTGGCCGCGCGATGCGGCTCTGCGGGTCGGGTGGCTGCGTTAGCGCGGATCCCATGCGAACGACCATGCCAGATATCAGATCCCGACTTGCGTCAGATGCATGTCGATCAGCGGCTGCAAGCGGCGCTGCCGCTTCACGCCGCGTCCGAGCTTCGGTGACGCACAGGGCGTCTCGTAGTAATCTCTCTTTCTTCTCCATGTCTTCTTTCACACCAAGGTCCACCTCCATATCCCGAGCATCTTGGAGCATCATACCGCACTTCTCGCGTGCTTTCTGGACGAAAGTCAACCCGAGCACGTCGTGGTACGATGATAGCAGTCGTGCTTCCTCGTCCAGATCGTTAATATCGCGAGATATATCTGAGATAAGTTGATTCGGTGTAGCTAGCATGAACCTAGCGAACTGTTGGACATCAGGAAGAAAGTGGAAGGGTGCCTCATGAAGAGGTAGAACGTCCATCGAAGGAGATGATGCAGATGGGGGCCATGTATCGGATCGTGGCAATGCCAGAGTAGTGATGTGCGGGCGCTGCATTAAGCGCAGAGATAATTTACTCCGAGGAGCGGGTGGAGGAGAACACGGCGCGTTTGACCATTGCACGGGTCTCAGTTGACTGCAGGTAATCAAATCAAAGCATATTGGGCATCGACTCCACTTGGTATTCTCGCCCATGTCCAGGTAATGCAATATACAGGGATAGCAAAACACCTATCTTGTCGCATTTAGCGCGTAATTGAGGAATCTCCAAGCGACACTTACGTGTCCACATTTTGTTATCCGTGGCGCTGTAGGTGGTGACAAACAAATTGGGCAATTAGCGACACCGTCTTGGTCGGTGCCAGTGTCATCGAGAGCAGGTCTAGCTATAATTACTTGAAGAATGTCTTGCCAATGAAAATAACTTGGAATAAAATCCATTGAGTTGTTATCGACAAGTTGACGACACGGTTCGGCTCACATATCAGGATCCGCAAAATGTACAGTGTAGTCACCACTAGGTCGCATTACAAACCGGTACTGAGCATTAATGAATTCTATCCAGTAAGTGATGAGTTATTGTGTTCAGAGATGGTGTCAGACTCTGGGTAAGATAAGAACCGTAGCTCACTCTCTTTGTTCTGGGCCTGATGCTTGATCGGACGCTTAGTTCGCCGGGGTAAAGGGGTTACATGCTGAACTCGAGGAGGCAGCGTAAAGTTGAGAAGATGATTAAGAGATTGATGATGCCGCTTGGAGCTCTGAGAGCTGGTTTGGATCGGGGCCTTTCGAGAAGCGTTCATGGTGACGAGTGGTGATCGGATCTCCCTAAGGCTACAGACTCTTCTTACAGTGTCCGATCGATGCCTGGCTGGATGATGGTTAGACAGGCCCACAGGAGGCTGGCCTGCAGGCTCACGGCCGGGGAGACTTAACGTTAAGCGGGTTCCTACTCGATTATGTAAACCACGCACGAGTCACATTCAGAATCCCAAAAACGTTCGTTGTGGTCTAATCAAGAATCCGTATGTGGTACATACAAATAGACATATTCTAGCCCACTAAAATGATGTATGAATCGAGGAGAGAGTAACTAAGGCGGTACATTCCTAGAAGTCGCTTCCTCAACCTTATTGAGAATCGCCAAAAGCTTCTCCTCATTATGACGACGACCAACAAGCTGCAGACTTATAGGCGCATTCTCGTATGTCTTGGAATCCCATTGAGAACGTATGAAGTCTTCCACGTCATTGCGAGGAGCAGGGAGGCTATCGACCCCTTCCGGGTAGTCCTTCGCAACGAGGTGTTCTCCAGTGGGGAACACGACTCCTGGATAGTCAACTAAATTCCAGTAGGAGGAGTAGCCCCACCATCTAAGTAATGCGATTAATGCAGATATTCGGTCAAAATACGGGCCATTTACCTCGTTGTATCATGGGGTGGGGCCAAAGTTGGGAACGTTGGGGTGAGGATTGCGTCAACCGGCTGTCCAGATTTCGTGCGATGCTTAGTGTCATTCCAGTGCTGGAGAGCAGCAGCTCTAAATTGCTCTCTCTCGACATTCAATTTCCAAGTTTCGCGAACGGTGTACGGTGCCCGATCCTTCGTGTGCTGAAGGATCCAGGCAACAGTGGCGATAGGCCCCTCCCCCCCTTCCTCGAATGTCTCATAGTATTCTTCTCCACCATCAAGGAAGTAGAATTTAACCTAAAGCCAAGACGCATAATCGACAAATTGGGATTCGTGAATTGATAGTGACCTACGATCAAGTCCCAAGCCTCTTGATGTTTCATAGGAATCCAATCTATTACTTCATGGCCGGCAGCCTCGAGAGCCTGTGCAAGTCAATAGACGGCTTCATCAACCTGATACAAGCACTCACTTTTCTGTACTTTTTGAGAGCTCTTATTAATGGAGGGTGGGGTCGAACAACCCCGTCGTCTTCGAGAATTGCAATCGTGAGACGTGCGGGCAAAGTGTGACCCTCTGTCACCTCAGGCTTCCATGGCATCTCAAGCACCTGATGTTCTGCGGTCCATGCTTCGGCCTCTAGCATGGCTTGACAAAAGAGCGCAAGATCACGGGCGGATCGAGCAATTGGACCCACAACCCCAACGATGTTGTCCATCCCATCGTGAGAGCCCCGGAGACCGGTATGCGGCATGCGAGCTACAGATGCCTTCAAACCATAGAGCCCACAGTGCGCAGCCGGCACTCTAAAAGACAAAGTTTAAAACCAGAGGCAATCAATAAGGTCAAGAAAAATGTTACCTCTGCCAAAAATGTCGTGAACACAGAGGTGATAGTAATAATGATGACACGAGCTTACAACACTACCACCGATATCAGTGCCAATGCCTAAGGGACTTCCAAATGACGAAATTAGCGCGCCTTCTCCCCCCGAGCTTCCCCCTGGAGACAATGTAGTATTGAATGGATTTACAGTTCGTCCAAAGATATGGTTCTCCGTTTCCAATGACTTACTCCGAAAACGAGGCTATGTCAGTTCACGTGGGTGATTTTGATGATACACACTGACAAGGAGAGTTTGAGGGTTCGCTGTCTTGACATATATAATTGCACCGCTTTTGCGGAGCAAGCTAACCACCACAGCATCCGTCTCTGCAATGGTGTTCTCAGCCCAAGCTGTATATCCACTCGATGTATCGAGACCTTCGACGAGGATATGATCCTTGACAGAGACAGGAAGCCCATGAAGGGGCCCGACTACCTCACCTGTCCGTTCTAAGTAGTCATCAAGTTCTTTGGCACGTTTGCAAGCAGCATCAATGCAGATCTCAGTCAGGCAATTTGTAAAATCCTGAGCCGCAACAGCAACCTTCCAATGAGCATTGATAACCTCCACGCATGTATAAATGCGAGCGCGAATGCGCTCAAGGAGTGCTGTGGCATCCAGGTGGACGATTTCGTATTCGCGGTCCTTAAGCTTGGCAATAATCAGAGTAGACACGTCCAGAGGATAACTCTTGGACTTGTCGGGACGCAAGGATTGGTATTTGGACAGGATATCCTCTCGAACCCGTCGTTTGTGCGTTGCTGCGTCTCGAGCAGGATGAATACCATTGGCCTGAGCGTCTGTTTTGGAGGTGGAGAAGCCCATGGTGAGCAAAAATATCGCAAGGAGGGAGGAATAGAGGCTTTTTATACCCAGGAATCTGTCACAGCCCGGAGGATTTTGCCATATGGAAGGCGCTAAAGATGGAAGACAAGTTTTCGGATTCAATCCATCAGTTTCCCCCTGGAAACTTAACTTAAGAGCCTAACAATATACCAGGATTCCCCTCACTGGATCTAAAGGCCGGCCCATCAACTCGCAGTGCCTTAGGTTCGACCACCATCTCGATTCCTATGGCATTGCAATTCGTGTTGTACAGTTGGTCGGCACTCAGGATCATAGGAGGTGAAACTTTCCAGAGGCTCATTCGCTTGTGCTTTGCCACGTTCATTGAGAGTTAGGAGAGCTTCCAGTCCACAGGCCCTCTTCTTCCGCAATACCCAGGATGTGCCAACTAACTGAGAAATTTCATGTCGGGATCTCTAAGCCTCTCTACAGATACAGTTCACAAGCGCGGGCCTTGCACAGCCTACGGCGTCGTCATGGGGCTAACATGAGTTTTTACTATTACGTTCCATGCTGCGCGCCTACCCTGTTCGCCGGCTAGATTTACTAGCTATTGCCTCTTGTGCACACTTGCTTGCAAGACAAATAAGGTTGCGATCAAGCCAGTATATGTAGCACGTCAGAGCTTCCTCTGTCATGATCCACTTTTCTTCTACAGCGTTTTTTCGTGGAGAAACAAGCGCTCATACCCGAACCTTTGTCATGAGATTAAATTACCAGAGACCTGGCAGAATTCATCTGCCGTAAACTAGTACTACCAACTTTCCAATCCCGCGTTGAATATCGATGCTTCTGGACCTGATAAGCGCCCATAGCGGGCGCAGAGTTAGCCGCATGTAGCATCACCTCATTGCGAGCCCTATGATGTGATCAAGTGTCAGGTAGAATATCCCGACAAGCCCGCAGAGGGTTCGGTTTAGTTACCCACTACCTGAAAATGAGACGTCACGCTGTGCTAGGTTGGTGGCATTGGTCAATGGAAGTTTCCCGTACAGACCGCACCGCGCCAATCATTATACTGTCCTTCAAAGGAGAATCTTGATCTTCCGTTATTAGGACCCTTGGCAATTGATGGCAAATCTACCGCGTTTTTGTCCTCGTCCGCTGAATGCCAGAGGGTTGTAACACGACATGTCCTGGGCAGCCCAGCTATGTTCAAGGTCATACACACCTACGCCACAAGCGCACATCTGGGTCTCCTTTAGGCTACAGACTTGCCCCTCAATGGCTTGATCCTGTTACGAATGTCGCTAATATTCTGAATGTTCGCCTCCACCCACACCATGGTCAGATCTGAGTACGATACCACAACCTGGGAAAAGGCATTCGGGCTAGCAATGTGTTCGCGAAATCCATGAGAATAGATATAGACACCTCCCGGATCAAATCGCCACGCAGACCAGCATACATCCTCACCCTGATCTAGCTGTGCTCGAGCGGGATCCACCACTTCGGCGAGAGATTGGAGCTGGAGCTACTGACGGCGGTGCATAAACCCCGGAGGGGGCAAGGTGGCTCGGGGATTCCACATTCCACCATACCCACAGCTAGGGCTTATCCATGAATTTGATCAGAAACAGAACAAAGGAAATTATGTTCGCATCAAAAAGGAGTGGCGGATGTTCAGCTTTGTCTCAGTGAGGCACGAATTTGAGGATGGTGACAAATGTTGAGCGAACACGCTTGCTTATTTTATGCGAAATTTGCAGGTGATAGTTAATGTAAGATCTGTAGACTCATTGGACCCTATTTGTGCTGAGGGCGACGAGCAACTAGTGTAGATACGCACACACACACCGGACCGTCACGGTCCAATTAACAACGGTATGTACTTGGATGTGCCCATTCCCAACCAAACCATGAGTAGTCATCCTTTAATCCTTATAGGATGTTCTAGGACTGGGTTCAAATGGTGGGTCCCACCTCCTCATTGACTATGCATGATGTGTTCAGAGTAATGTACCCACCCAGGTTCAGTCCATGAAATTACCCCTGGTCGAATGAGAAACTACCTTGTCCCACGTAAGCTGGCCCGGTATGTATTGAGAGGTGAGACGCCTATTTCGATGGAACAGTCCATGGTGAGTGCCCTCGAGTCCATATCTGTTTGCATCTAATGGGCTATTAGAGCAGCTACCCTCAACCCTCACCGATGCAAATTCCAAAAGTTTCGTTGGATCTCCGCCATAAGCTAGTTTCGCTGCCTCCGCTGATATTTCATCGTCGAGTACAAAAGGACGCCCCTGGAACTCGATCTCCGATTTACGGCTCAGTCCGGATTGCCGATATTATGAAGCATCTCCAAGATTCATATGCTATAACCCTCGCACCATCGGATGCGGTTGTATGTTTCAAGGAACCTGGTCAGTCAAATAGCATAAGGCAAATAGGTCAATGGACTGCCGAAGTCCGACTGAAAAATGGAGATGTGGTTCCACTCGCGATTCATGTAGAAAAGCAGAGCAAAGAAACTGCGGCGTGATGTTACACACAAAAATATTATTACTTTAAGATGTCGCCCATTTCCTCTAAGAAATTCTCATAGTCATCTTTTTGCCTTGACACAGTTTGCGCCGCTTGCGGCGGACCAGCACCAATACCAGCTTGGCGTAACGTTGCCAACAGATCAGGCCTGGATATCGCCGGGCTGATAGGAGTATCCCCATCATTTGGAGCAGCATTCACTCGCTGCGGCCCAGGTTCGGCCTTCCTTCGCTTCACAGCGGTAGGTACAAATGCCGTACTTTCACGCTTTAGGTCTCGCAACTCCGGTTCAGCTGTTATGGTGGCACTCCCAGACACTATGACGGGACGCTTAGGTAAAGACGGATGTGGAGGTGGTAGCGGCGTGTTGGTTTTATGTGGCCTCGTAACACTCATAGATGCCGGGGGGGCTGAATTTGGGATCACTCGTTGAACGTAAGCATCAGGATATGTCGAGGATACGACTTGGACTGCAGGAAAATATGGTATTTGTGAAGATGCAGCAATCGCACTGACGGGGGGGAACCCCGGCGGCGGCGGCGGCGGAATGCCGGGGGGTGGGAAGCCCGGAGGTGGAAGGGAGATTTGCGAGAAGACTGGTGGGCCTCCAGGTGGAGGCGGCGGAATATATGGCGACGGACCTATAGAGAAATTAGGCAAAGAGTGAGCTGAGGGGTTCATTGATCAGTAGCGTTTCTGTGTCATTAGCATGTAAACTCACGGGGAGGGATGGCACCTGGAGGTGGCCCCTCTGGCATTGGTATGTCATCGTCACTGTCATCACATTCATCAACGGGAGGCAGACCCGCTGGGAGGGGAATATCATCTGAAATGGTTCATTTGCAATCAGTCGGTGAATGCAGGTCCCTTGGCTCACCTTCGCTGCCATCCTTATCATCATCCTCATCCTCCTCAGGCTCGGATACTGCTGGCATCTCGTGGGGTAGTAAAGCTACTTATCATTAAGATTAATAACCATGAAAGCATATACAGTCTCACTCACAGCGTTCCATGTAAACAGCTCCCGGTGGAGGCATACCAGTCGGATTCAGAAACTTGTCATAGTAAATGGATCTCTCAGGATATAGTGGCAGTCCATTAGAACCAAAGAGATGCTTGTTCGACTCGTTAACATGCGCCCCACTCAAGACCTTGGATGATTTCTGTCCTTCAGTTTTTCTTCCAGGGTACACCAGCTTTTCGTGCTCCGGGTGAGCGGCAACGTAGTCTGCCTTAGTTTTTCGGATATGATCCACTTCCTTTCGCAGCGACCCGAGCCTTTCCTGTGCATTCTTATCGAGCTCCCCTCTTCTTTCTTATGAGAAGACATCAACAATGTCCTAAATGCAGATTACTTTCAGATGAATCATACCTGGGTCCTCTAAGCGGCGTATTTCCGCTTCGAAGCCTTCCAGATCGAAGTTTGGCGGTCGAGGTCACATATGATTCTAAAAGACAAACCTCCTGTATCCTTCTTCACAGTACCTAGTTCTCTGTTCTTCGCCCGTAGTTCTTTATTCTGTCCAAAAATAAAAGGATTACCACGCGTTAGTCGCACAAGAGATGCATGTTCACCTTTTTGATCTCCTTCTTCCTCTCTGCCTTCCCTAGCAAAAGAAAACATGAATGAACAACATGAACAACATGAACAGTCTACACAACTTACGATGGGCGTCCACCGGGTTGAATGTTCTCGATCCTTTTGCCATGCTGGGAGTTATTAAGTCCGGATTTGCTTCCGAGCAAACGTTTGCCGAGTTTCGGCCTTGTTGCTCGTATGCCGTCAAAATCCCCAAATGGTGGTAGCGCTGTCCCTCCTCCCCCTCCCTCAAGGTTGCCCAGGGTGGCGGCGTTTGCGACTTTCGTCGCGTTCTTCGCATTGCTATGCCAGTATCTGGACTCCATAAAGGTAGATGATCTTCGTCGGGCTTGGCGTTCTTTTTCCTCATCACGCGTCAAACAGGATCGCTGGTATATTTTTGACCCTCCCTATCTTCATGACCTATCAAAGCAAGCTATTGCCGCTTATCCCGATGATATGGAGAATATCATTTCGCATATCGTCTCTAACTTGACCGCCACATATGGTCCTAAGCACATTAATCCTAGGGAGAAGGAATGGGTATTCAACAACGCTGGTGGCGCCATGGGTGCCATGTACATAATTCATGCCTCCATTACGGAATACCTCATCGTGTTTGGCACCCCACTTGGAACAGAGGGTCATAGCGGCCGTCACACTGCTGACGACTATTTTCACATCCTTCATGGGGAACAGTGGGCGTTCTCTCCCCCAAATTTGACGATGGAGGTATGCCTCGGCATTTTGTTGTCGCGACTGATGATATACAAATGTGGCAACTAGGTTTATCCGCCTGGTTCGGTTCACCATCTCAGGCGTGGATCGGTGAAACAATACAAAATGCATGAGGGATGTTTTGCTTTGGAATATGCGCGAGGTTTGTGATGGAGCCAACTAAGATTCCTATTTGTGCTTACAATTAGACGTAGGGTGGATACCGCTCATGTTACCGTTCGGCTTTGCGGACACGTTGTCGTCTACTCTAGATGTTCCAACTTTTTATAACACAGTGGTAATATCAGGGAGGGAGACGTTCAAGAATGCATGGTATGGAAAGATATAGTTCAGTGGTATATGTTCTTTCTACCTGAACTCAGTGATGGGTGTGTGTGAACACATGATATTTAGTAGGATTTCAGATCAATACCCCGATTGCCTATGTTGATTCAACGCGTGCAGGACAACGATCTCAACTCCGACCTAAAACTTCGCACTTCCAGTTTCCTCATCTGTGATAACCACATGCACAAGTGGGACAGCCTGCTGCGAATCACGCGATCGCCGGTTAACAGATGAGATTCACAACAGCCTCGTATTCTAAGGGCGATAAGGCAATTTGATTAGTATGAGAAGCTGTGAAACGGACGGCCTACATCATCCCTATCATAATTCGGAGACTTGTTCATTCTTGCTAAAAGGCCAATGTGGGTTACAGCCAGCTAGATGTTGATGGTGGGAACGACATTCAGCAGATGAGGAGCACTAACGTCTTTGTTTACATGATGAACTGGACGATCCACACGGTACCCTACAGTGTATATCAGAAGCCTCTATTTGAGGGCAAATATAGTTGACTCTTGATGCTACCAGCGACAAATTGGAAATATGCGCTTATGTCAGTGCGGTGACTCACCCCACTAGTGTGGCAGTGCGAGTCATTCACTTTGGACTGCTAAGGTGCACGCGGGTTTGAGGCCTCCATCCGGAGGAGACGCGCTATGGCTGACATTATTGACGTGGATGCTTTCAGTGACGTCGATCCAGAGATCTCGGAACAACAACAACTTGAAGAAGCTATCGCATTATCTCTTTCGGAAAGTCGTAGAGTCATCGACGCTGGAGCCGACAAGAGCGATGTACCGAGAGAGATTGCGGATTGTTCCACCTCCTACCAATCAACACATGAGACTGGATCGCAAGCTCCAGTCTCCGATTTTATCAGAGAAAGAAAGCTTCTAGAGGAGGCGCGACTACTAAGGAGAAGGAAACAGCTCGGGGAGGATGAATGCGATGTACGCCCAAGGATGACCGAAGCTTCGATGACTGCTTCTTCCAATCAGTTCACTGAACTGCCCGCCAAGCGCCAGTGAGTACCATTGCAGCGGGAAGGCGTATGGCTACTGAGACTAACGACTCTTCAGAAGGATAGAGTCACCACAATTTGGAGCAGAGCCTCCGTCATATAGAGCCTCAGTGTCCGAGCATAAATCAGCGAAACTCTTCTGGGATGGAGAGCTTAGGCGGACTCCCAGCAAGTTCTCAAATCACAGCCCGAAGTTCTCTCTAAGCGATATCGTAGGAGAGGTAACACCGTCTTGCTCTTACGAAGGAGGCCACAGAACCAATAAAATTGTCTTTCTTGACTATAGAAGAGCACGATTGAGTGGTCTATCATGACGGCCATGGATATTGATTTTGATTGGATCGCAACATGTCTCCCAGTATCAGTCCCAAATATCCTAGTCTCATCCCCACCTCGATCGAATGGATATACCCCAGCTGCGGCTAAGCGACTGGATAAAACTTCGTGGTTTCATTGTACGCCGAGAATGGCGCCGGGTCCTGGCGTGATGCACTCTAAATTGTGTCTGGTGCGGAAACAACCCCCCCCCCCTCGTTTGACCCTTTTATAATCTTCTCTGATGTCTCTGCCATATAGATGAGCTGGGTGCAAGACTTCCCCTTGTTAGCTTCCACCAGTGCAGGAAATCCGGGAGTTCGGGATTCTGATGGAGACGTCTTCAAAACCACCTTGATTTCCCACCTCAAAAGGATGAATGTTGAAGCCGGCATGAGGGCAGCTATGTCTTCCGGGGTCATTTCCCTTCCGAATCCATCAGTTGAAGCTATTCTAAAACAATATGACTTTTCAAGCGTCAAAGTGAGGCTCATATCCAGCCTTCCGGGGACCTACATTGGGGAGGAGATGCAGACTGTTGGCCATACCGGTCTCATGAGAGCGCTTCGAAGTATCGGGGCCAGGACTCCTCCTGAGAAGGAACTCTCCTTGGAATATCAGGTACGTGGGGTCTTCCTGTAGAGTGCTGACTTATCGGGATACAACTATCTCAGGGATCATCAATTGGAAGATATACAGCTGATTGGATTCGGGGGTTTCGAATATCGGCGGCGGGTGGCAATGGATATGACTCATGGCTCTCGATGAATGCTAAAGCCGTCAGAGAACAGCCATACCCGAGTAAAGGTCTGATGAAAATCCTGTATCCTACCTTAGAAACTGTGGATGCTGTTAATCGTCTCGTGAGCGGTGCCATACCATTTCTATCACAGCCTGACTCTAACTTGCAATATTGAGTGCGGAGGCTCAATGTTTCTCAGCCCATCCACCTGGGAGGCGAAAAACTTCCCGAGACAATTATTCCATGATTCCAAGGCGACGACTGGCCCGATTCTGATGCACACAAAGGCATGTCGTTGATGGAGAAATCCATTGGTAAAATTCTTCATCCTTTCTTCATTATAGATGATGCTCGGCTTGTTTGTGGAGCCCAAGGAAAGCAGTGGAGGCTGGAGGGCGAAAGTGGTCTCTGGTATTGACGCCGACATTGGTGGATGGTGCTACGTCGGGTGAGTACAAGAAATATATATATAATGTTTACAATTCACTGTCGCATCACAGATCACATAACTTCTCGCCATCTGCGTGGGGTACTCTAAGTCGAGCAAAGGCAAAGAAAAGGCCCGCCGGGAGGGGGAATAACCTACGCGACGGTCTGGACGAGGAAGATTCAGAGGATGGACACGCGCCTTCCATTAACGTATGTATTTTATCCGGTTTGTCCTATCATCTGAGATTGCCTGGAACATAGATACGTAACTTCGAGCTCGGGATCCTGTTCCCGCTCCACAAGAAAGATCTACCTTCCAGAGTTGATGAAATCGCTTGCTGGAAACGACCCCCACCCCCATACAATGGAAAAACTCCATGGGTATGTCTTATTACCAGTTATTTACTAGGCAACCCAAGTTCTAATAACATTCTTTAAGATGCAAGCAGTGCATTTGCTACCCCTACTCAGTATTCCAAATTGATACCGTCTTTCATGGTACCTGTGTACCCCCGATAGAGTGTATCCTATACATGGATACGTTCTACTGTGCAGCGTGCTTCCAACTCGTGTAGGAGTGTGTGTAAGAGCGCAAGTCAAATCAGTCAGAAATGGTTGGATGACAACTCGTCGTTGGGTGCCGGGCATTGTCCGAGATGATCAATCAATGTTGAGATTGCAGTCCGCCGTCCACGGGGTGCGGAGTGACGGTCCCGGACACCGCAGTTGATAGCGTTAGCGCAGGGTGCCATAGTCGACGCAGGGTCCCTCTTTCTCCTTAAGTAAATTGTTTCTTGGCAATCGATTGGTAGGTATGGGGGCCGTCAATACATGTGATGGTTTGATAGAAGGGTTGAGGCAAAGCGCGCTGCCTGTTGAGCGTTTGTATTGCTTTCCTGCTTCTGGCCGGTATTATCCGAGGTTGGGCTTGAGGTAAAACGACGCGATGTCTTCTGAATCTAAGGGCAGGAGACGTTACCAGGCTCACAACCAGCTAGTGAGAATGATGAATAAGATCCCTCCCCTGGTCTCCATCTTCCTTGGTATCATTATGGGACTTGGTATTGCTCGCCTCTGGTTTGGAGAGGTGAGATAGATCAGTCCAGCATTCTTCACGCGTACACTGATGTTACTGGCCGACCTGGGCTTGCTAGCCTTCTAAGTCTCGCTCATGGTCGTCTGCCACATCTCGTTTTTCATCGTCGAAGTTACACCGAACCGGGTACATTCCTTTGCCAAATGATAAGCAACGCCGTCGAATCCTTGAGCTCTTGACGCACTTGGGCGAGCACCATACTCGTGAATGCACACGATCTGCTCAATCCCTGTATGTTGCCCAGGCTCGCGCGCGATATTCCCCTCTTCGGGGCTTGGGGACCAAGTCTACATCCTGGTACAATTACTGGCGCTCAAGCAATGATCTAGGTCGTGGTGAATTCGATGAAGACGCTGCACCTGCTCATGCATTTCAAAAGCGAGCCCCTGATCGCTCTGCTTCACACCACAAGTACTTCTTTGCCATCAACTTGTACAACTCTTTCGACGTGATACCGGATGTCTTTGCAACTCTGTTCCGAGTGGCTGCTATTCTTGGCTATGAAAACGTCTTCGTGTCCATATATGAAAATGGCTCTACTGACCAAACTAAGGCCCTGTTGCGCACATTCGAGTCGCTGACGAAGACAGTAGGAATGCGAGTGGTCATACGTACTAGCATGCGCACAAAAGGTCAATTCAACCATCGTATCGAATACCTTGCCGAGGTTCGAAATGCGGCTCTGAACCCACTCCATGAATTACGCGACGCGGAAGGGGAGATTTTTGACTCCATCGTTTTCATGAATGACGTTTTACCATGCGTTGATGACATTTTGGAACTCATCTGGCAAAGCCGCCGTCAAAATGCAGCTATAACTTGTGCCACTGATTACATGTTCCATGAGGAGATTGTGAGTATCGCAATCCTCCTCCAATTATTCCCTACTAAGCATAACATTAAGGGTGCTCCCGTTTTCTATGATAACTGGGTTGCACGCGACATTAACGGCACAGCTCTCGAGAATGCCCCTTTTGAACGTGTCTTCCATGACCCCGAGTCGTCAGCCCGCTATCAACGTCACCTTCCGATCCAAGTGCAGTCTTGCTGGAATGGCGTTGCCGTGATCGACCCTGCACCACTCTATGCCATTCCACCTGTCAAGTTTAGGATGGCAGATATTGCAGGAGGAGAATGCTCAGCCAGTGAATGTAGTCTTATTGGGAACGACTTCTGGAACATCGGATATGGAAGAATTATCACGATTCCTCGCGTGAAGCTTGCGTATGATCAGGTATTGCTCACACTTGTTTTATCTATGCTAGACTTTGGATTTTTACATTTTTCTCACAGAAAGTGTATGATATCGTACACCCTCCACGGCGCAACCTCACCGCTATCCGGGGCTTCAGTCGCATGGGCGGCCTTCCCGATGATCCACGGTCGGATCCGCAAGATCGTTCATGGTATGGACCTCACGATAGATTGTTCGTCTCTGAAGAGAGCGAGCTTCTTGACTTTGAGCCTGGTCCGCCTCATGGTACGCCTTTAGCTTCTCTGCAGTCCAATCACCAACTGACCTACTAACCTCCAGTCTGGTGCTGGGGATGGGATGGTGCTGGTGATTTGGATGGGCCTGACGTCGAACCCATTTGGGAGAAAATGTCAGAGCGTTCAACTAGAGAGGAGGCCGTCAGTGTCAAGCATGATAGGGGACTGAGAAAATAGATGTGCTGTAGACGCACTCCACATGACTTGTAATATTATGTCTTCGTAAATTATTAGTACGATTCCCTTCCCCCCTTTTTCCTTTGTCTTCATAGCCTATGTGCTCTGCAATAGCAAGGTACTTGGACCACACCTAAAATATGCCACAGCAACTCTGTGTACTTTAGGGCAGAGGCACTACGCTAATATACACATTGCTTTGGATCATTGCCCCTCTGAGACTCAA
>WNFI01074125.1_pt2 | contig 22459 bp, 21 predicted proteins | sample 5400471 | NCBI WGS metagenome assembly WNFI01 (sample SAMN13153348, study PRJNA577476) | soil metagenome | isolation source: 100 cm saprolite on Douglas fir-dominated hillslope | place: USA:California | collected 2013-09-17
AGCCAGGGCATCCCCTCGACGGCCTGGCCGAGCATCTGGCCAAGCCGCAGCTTCATCTCGCGCGCCGCCTTGTTGGTGAAGGTGACCGAGAGGATTTCGCCTGGTCGGGCGCGGCCCGTGCTGAGGATGTGCGCAATCCGCGATGTTAGCACGCGGGTCTTGCCGGTGCCGGCGCCCGCCAGCACCAGAACCGGGCCATCGAGGGTTTCCACCGCCTCGCGCTGTTCCGGATTCAGTCCGGCAAGATATTGCGGCGTGGCCGCCGCCCGCGCACGCGCAGCGATGCCGCCGGCCACCGGCTGGTGGTCGGGCAGGTCGTGATGGGGCAGCTTGTTCGGCTCGGTCATGCGAATCGTCTTCCGCGCACGATGGCACCGCGGGGCCGTGAAGGGGAGCCCTCATAGCAGGATTGATCGGCATATAGGGCTTCAGTCACACCTTTGACAGGAGTTATCCCGCCGCGTCGTCTGGCCCGACTTTGCCTGCAAAGCCGATTTTTGTTCCCTTTGAACCGCATTTTTTCGTCATTTTCAGCTCCGGAACCGGCCGGAACCTTCGTTCCAATTCCGGATTGTTTTCGCAACCGAGGCGACGTTCTTCGTCGCGCTCGTCTTGAAATCAAATCGGAATCGAAAACAGAGGTTGTGTCATGCTGACCTGGGTCCTTGCGTTTCTCATCATTGCCCTGATCGCAGGCATTCTGGGCTTCGGCGGCGTCGCCGGTGCGTCCATCGAAATCGCCAAGATCATCTTCTTTATCGCCGTCGTGCTGTTTCTGGTCTCGGCGGTGGTCGGCCTCGCGCGCGGACGCACCCGCGTTTAGGGCTATTTCGTGAGGGCCCTATTTCGAGGGCATCGCAATCTTTCTGCCGATGCCCTCGGGACGGGCGACGGCATGGTGAGCGTCCGCGACCGCCTCGATGCGGGCGCGAATATCCGGCGGAAATGGCGCGGTCTTTCGCGCGGCCATGTCGATGTGGATGGTCATGTTCTCCGAGGTGGCCGACAGCCAGCCCTGCGTCGCATGCCGCAATTCCTCGAAAGTGTGCAGCCGCTTGTCGTCGGCGGCGACCAGCAGGATCGAAATCCGCACCGGATCGTCGAGATGGATCTCGCGCAGATAGCGGACGTGGCATTCGGCGGTAAAGGTCGAGCCGTGGCGCTCCTTCATGTAGCGGGGACCGATCCCGAGTTCGAGCCACAATTCGTCGATCGCCCGATCGAACAGCACGTTGTAGTAGGCCATGTTGAGGTGGCCGTTGTAGTCGATCCATTGCGGCTCGATTCGCATCACCGAGGACAGAAACGGCCCCGGCTGACCCGGCGCATTGTCGGCTGCGGCAGGCTTGGTCGTCATCGGCGGTTCCCAATGGTGCGATCCATCATCACTTGACCCAGTATACATCCTTTGCCACGGTCCCGTCCGCCGGGAGGGAATGGCGTGGAGATCGTTACCAACAATCTGAAGCGGCCGGAGCCGAAGGCGCTGGCCAGCAGCATTGAAGCGCTCGCGGCGCGGTTCGGCAATCGCCTGGTGACGTCGCAGGCGGTGCGCGAGCAGCACGCCCACACCACGACGTGGCTGGCTTCGCAACCGCCGGACGCGGTGGTGATGGCGCAGGAGACCGCCGATATCCAGGACGTGGTGCGGATTTGCGCGCCGCGCGGCGTGCCGGTGATCGCATTCGGCACCGGCACCTCGCTGGAAGGTCAGGTCAACGCGCCGGCCGGCGGCGTCTCGATCGATCTGCGCGACATGAATCGCGTGCTCGATGTCCATGTCGAGGATCTCGACTGCGTGATAGAGCCGGGCGTGACGCGCAAGGCGCTGAACGAACATCTGCGCGACCAGGGATTGTTCTTTCCGATCGATCCCGGCGCCGATGCCTCGATCGGCGGCATGGCATCGACCCGCGCCTCCGGCACCAACGCGGTGCGCTATGGCACGATGCGGGATAATGTGCTCGCGCTCAAGGTGGTGCGCGCTGACGGCGAGATCATCACCACCGGCACGCGTGCTAAGAAATCTTCCGCCGGCTACGATCTCACCCACCTGTTTGTCGGTGCCGAAGGCACGCTCGGCATCATCGCCGAACTGACCATCAAGCTGCGCGGCATTCCGGAAACCATCGCGGCGGCGGCGTGCTCGTTTGCCAGCGTGGAGGGCGCCTGCCAGGCCACCATCCTGGCGATCCAGACCGGCATTCCGGTTGCGCGCATCGAACTGTTGAACGAGGCGCAGGTGCGCGCCTGCAACGCCTATTCGAAACTGTCGCTGCCGCAAACGCCGCTGCTGCTGCTGGAATTCCACGGCAGCGAGATCGAGGTCGCCGAGCAATCGAAAAACTTCAGCGAGATTGCCAAAGAATGCGGCGGCGGCGATTTCACCTGGACCACGAAGCCGGAGGACCGCACCCGGCTTTGGCAGGCGCGGCACGACGCCTATTGGGCGGTGAAGAACCTGCGCCCCGGTGCCGGCGTGGTGGCGACGGATGTTTGCGTGCCGATTTCCCGCCTCGCCGAATGCGTGGTGCAAACTGAACAGGATCTGGCCCGCCTCAACCTGCTGTCGCCGATCGTCGGCCATGTCGGCGACGGCAATTTTCACTGTTCGCTGCTGTGCGACCTTGATGATCGCGATGAGATGGCACGGGGCGAGGATTTCATGCATCGTCTGGTCGAGCGTGCGCAGGGGATGGGTGGAACCTGTACCGGCGAGCATGGCATCGGGCAGGGCAAGCAGAAGTACCTCTTGGCCGAACTGGGCCCTGAAGCGATCGAGGCCATGCGTGCGCTCAAGCAGGCGCTAGATCCGCACAATATTTTCAATCCTGGAAAGATTCTGCCGGCGGCGTAGCGGGGTGCGGCAATGGTTGCGAGGTTCGGATTTTCATCGAAAGCTCGCTCACCCGCCTCTCGTTCGTCATCGCCGGGCCTCGTCCCGGCCATCCACGTCTTGTGACGAGGCTGTAAAGACGTGGATGCCCGGGACAACAAGCCCGGGCATGACGAACTTATCTGTGGGTCGCTGGGAAACTGGCGCCGCGCGCCGCGCCCGTCCTAACCAAAAAATTGCTGTTGAATTCTTAGCCCGATCGACACCATGGACGCGATTTAAGATTTCAGGTCCTGTAAATGCTGCCATAAGTTGCATCAGCGGAGTCCGGTCCCGCCGGCTCCGAGCACAAAGACTTTGCCTGCCTCCATCCCGAATAAAATCCGAAACGGTTGTGAAAACAGGGCTTTGCCATGCGCTTTTCGTTCTTCTATGGCTGGATCGTCGTCGCCGTCACGTTCGTCACCATGGCGATAGGGGTCAACGCCCGCACGTCCTTTTCGCTGTTGTTTCCGCCGATCATCGATGAATTCGGCTGGGAGCGCGGGGTGACAGCGGGCGCCTTTTCGTTCGGCTTCCTGATCTCCGCCATCATGAGCCCTCTGCTCGGCCGGTTGATGGATCGCGCCGGTCCTCGCGCCGTCATGGAGCTCGGCGTGGCGCTGATGGCTGGTGGTCTGCTGCTGGCGCCCCTGACGACGCAGCCATGGCATCTGTATTTGACGATTGGCGTCATGGTCGGCGCCGGCAGCATCTGCCTCGGATATTCCGGGCAATCATTGTTTCTGCCCAACTGGTTCATCCGCCGCCGGGGATTTGCGATGGGCATCGCTTTTGCCGGTGTCGGGATCGGTTCGGTGACCATGCTGCCCTGGGTGCAGCGCATGATCGAGCAGGGAGGCTGGCGCACCGCCTGCTCGACATTGGGCATTCTGGTTCTGGTGGTGCTGGCCCCGATCAATCTGTTGCTGCGAAAGCGACCGCAGGACATGGGGCTCGAGCCCGACGGCGACGGCGCGCCCAGCGCATCCTTTCGCCCGGTATCCAACGTGGTGGATCCGGCCTGGGCGGCAATCGACTGGACGCTTGCCCGCGCGGTGCGAACCGCGCGTTTCTGGTGGCTCGCTCTCGGCTTCTTTTGTGGGCTGTATGTCTGGTACGCGGTCCAGGTTCATCAGACCAAATATCTGCTGGAGATCGGCTTTCTGCTTCGGGGCGCTGATCGCGCTCGGGCATACGCCGAGCCTGATGCTGGTCTATGTCATGGTCGCTGCCCAGGGCTTGCTTGGTTATGGCGTGACGCCGATCATGGGTGCCGTGGTTCTGGAAATATTTCAGGGCAAGCACTACGGCAGCATCTTCGGCACCATCATGCTGGCATCTCTTGCCGGGGGCGCCGCCGGCCCTTGGGTGACCGGCGTCCTGCACGACATCTACGGTACCTACACCGTCGCCTTTGTCCTTGGGATCGGCGTCAGCGCGATTGCTGCCGCCACGATCTGGCTCGCCTCTCCGGGCAAGGTGCGCGCGGTCGCAGGCAGACTGCACCTGGTGCAATCAGCTGTTCCTGATCCGCAGCAGGGTACCGCCCCCTGAGCGCGGCCGAAAACAGGCAATCTGCCGGAAGAGCGGGATTGCGTTCAGCCCTGCCCTGGCGTTGCCGCTGTGACTTCGCCACAGTTGTCCTTATAAATGCGTTGGTCCGTCAGTTTCCGGCGTTGCCGCCAGCCGCGTTTTGAGCGCATTTGCGAATGTGGCGCGGCTTGTCGGCGAAATGTGCTTTGCTAAGGCAGCGGGCTGCACCCAGTTCGCCGGAATTTGCTCAGGGGAGTTGCCGTGCAGACGACACTGCTCGGATTGGCGATTGCTTTCATCATTGCGCTGATCGCCGCGTTGGTCGGGCCGTATTTCATCGACTGGAACCAGTTCCGGCCGCAATTCGAAGCGGAGGCCACGCGCGTGGTCGGTGCGCCGGTGCGTGTCGGAGGCGCGCTGGACGCGCGGCTGTTGCCGACGCCGTCGCTGCGGCTTCGTTCGGTGGTGGTCGGCGGCGTCAACGATCTCGGCAAGGTGCGCGCCGACAAACTCGACGTCGAGTTCAGCCTCGGGTCGCTGATGCGCGGCGAATGGCGCGCCACCGAACTGACCATCAATGGTGCGGCGCTTGATCTCGGCCTCGACGCGCAGGGCCGGATCGAGTTGCCGGCGTGGTCGGGCCGGTTCAACCTGGGTTCGCTGGCGATTGACCGCCTCAACCTGACCGGCCGCGTCGCGCTGCATGATGCGGCCAGCCGCGGCACGCTCGAATTGAATGACATCGTCTTCAGCGGTGACGTGCGTTCGCTGGCAGGATCGCTGCGGGGTGACGGAAACTTCATGCTCTCCGGGACGCGCTATCCGTTTCGGGTGTCGTATGGACAGACGGTGGACGGCAGCGGGACGCGCGTGCATGTCATGATTGATCCCGGTCAGCGACCCGTGTCGGTCGATCTCGACGGCGTGCTGACGTTCGACGCGCGCGCGCCGCGTTTCGATGGCGCCGTCACGGTGGCCAACCCCGCCGGGCTCAAGGTCAAGGGCGACACCCCGGCGACGCCGTGGCGGATATCCGCCAGGCTCAAGGCCGATCCGGCCACTGCGCGGCTCCAGCAGATTGAGGCAAGTTACGGCACCGAGGACAACGCGCTGAAGCTTGCCGGGCTGGCGGATATTCGCCTGGGCGCCGCGCCGCTGCTTCACGCCGTGCTGTCGGCGCGCCAGCTCGACGCCGACAAATTGCTCGCCAAGGACACCGCGAAGGATAGCAACGCCACGGAGGCGACGCGGCTGTTGCCGGCACTTCGCGGTTTGATCGCGGCGATTCCGCAGGTGCCGCTTAAAACCCAACTCGAGGTCAGCACCGAACAGATCATGCTCGGCGGGCGTCCGGTGCAGAATTTCGCTGCCGATCTGCGCGGCGATACGCATTCATGGACCATCGACCGGCTTGAATTTCGCGCGCCGGGCGCAACGCAAGTCGCTTTCAGCGGCGAGGCCGCGCAAGGTGGGGCGTCGGGCAGCTTCAAGGGCGCGCTCAGCGTCGAGTCGGGCGATCCGGATACCCTCGCAGCGTGGCTGCAGGGCCGCGGCACGATCACCTATCGCGGGCAGAAGCCCCTGCGCCTGCAGGGCAATGTCAGCGTATCCGCCGATCGCGTCGCCCTCGACGGAATGAAAGCCGAAATCGATGGCGGCGCCCTGGAAGGCAGGGTTGCCTATTCGCATCCGGCTGCCGGCGGCAGCTCGCGTCTCGAGACTGCGCTGAAGGCAGACCGGCTTGATATCGATGCTGCCGTAGCATTCGCCCGTTCGCTCGCAGGGCCGCAAGCCGAATGGCCCGACGAAGGGCAATTCTCGCTCGATATCGCCCGCGCCACCTCGGCCGGCCAGGAGATGCGTCCGTTACTGGCGCGGCTTGGCTACGGCCCGAAGACGATTGCGCTGGATCTGCTGAAAATCGGTGACGCCGGCGGCGTGACGATCGACGGTGCCGGTTCGTTCGATCGGGTGGAGGCGACCGGCAAACTGATGCTGAGCGCAATGTCGCCATCGCCACGGCAGATCACCGACCTGATCGCGCCGTTTGCGCCCGCGGCTGCGGGCCGCATCAATGCGGTGGGCTCCGGCGCCACGCGTCTCAAACTGGCGCTCGATCTCAACAAGGATCCCGGCCATGGCGACCGCGCCGGCGCGCGCGCCGTCCTCGACATCGACGCGCCGCAAATCAGGGGCGTGACCACGATCACGGCGACGCCTGCCATCGCGGCGATGCGCGCAATGGATCTTGAAGCACTGGCGCTCAGCGAGATCGGGGTTGAATCGAAACTGTCGTCGGAACACGGCAGTTCGCTTTTGCTATTGCTTGGTCTCGATCGCGCGATCGCGGCAGGCGACGGCCCGGCGCGGTTTGAAGGCTCTGCCAAGGGGGCGTGGCGCGCGCCGCTGCATGTGAAAGCCAGGCTTTCGGGCGCGGAACTGGATGCCGACGCCGAGGGCAGCGTCGAGCCGTGGGGAGCGCAGGCAAAGGCTGCCGTCGATCTCGCGATTCGCCGCGTCAATCTCGCGCCGCTGTTCGACCTCAAACCGTCAGGCGCCTTTGCAAAGAACATCAGCCTGTCGTCGCGCCTGACGCTCGCCGGCGGCAAGCTGACCTTCGATGACATCGACGGCGTTGTCGCCGGCACTCGTATCCGCGGACGCATCGCGCTGACCCCTGGCGCAGAGCGGACCATCGAAGGCGAGCTCGGCATGGATACGCTTCCTCTCGCGCCGGTGTTTGGCGTTGCCATCGGCACCGCAGGGCATGACGCAAACGAACCGGTTGGAAGTGGACCGCTTGGGAGCTGGCGCGGTCGACTCGCGTTTCAGGCGTTGCGCGGAACGCTCCCCGGGGGCGGCGAGCTGCGGCCGGTCAGCGGGGTGATCAGGGGCGATGGCCAGTCGCTGCGGTTCGATACCATCAAGGGCACGATCGGCGGCGGCGAGGCGACCGCGGATATCGACGCCAAACCGACGCCATCGGGCCTGGCGCTGAATGCACGGATTCAGTTTTCGGGCGTCGACGGTGCGGCGCTGCGCTATCGCGAACTGGCAATGCCCGCCGGGCGCACTGCGATGCGGATGACCCTTGCCAGCCAGGGCCGCAGCGCCTCCGCGCTGGCCAGCGCGTTGTCGGGCAATGGATTGCTGACCCTCGAATCCGCCCGCATCGCGGGACTCGATCCCCGGGCGTTCGACGTTGCCATCCAGGCCAGCGATGGCGGACAGGCAACCGACGACACCAAACTTCGACAAATCCTCGAACCGGTGTTGTCCGCGGGCTCCCTGTCGGTCACGTCGGCACAAATTCCGTTCACCGTTCAGGACGGACGGCTGCGGATCGGTGCGACGACGCTTGACGCCGACGGTGCGCGAGCGATCGTGTCCGGAGGCTACGATATCGCCGCCGATCAAACCGATATTCGCGCCAGCCTCACGTCGACCGTTTTGGGATTGGCGACCAGCCGTCCTGAAATCGGGGTGTTCGCCGTGGGATCGCCCGATGCGCTCGACCGCACGATCGATGTTGCGGCGCTGTCGTCATGGCTGGCGGCCGACCAGCCGTCTTCGGAGGTCCCGGTGCTCGGTCGAGATCCGCGTCGGGTCGCGCCGAAGCCAAAAGCGGCCATTCCGCACCCGCTGGCGCCGCCGCCGGCTTCGAACGCGCCTGTTGTCAGTCAGCAGGTTGCGCCGCTGCCGCCGCCAATCGAAATCCGCCCGGCGCCTGGTGTTGTGCGACCGCCGCGCCCGCGCCCACCGCCGGCTTGGAATTGGAATTGGAATTGATCGCGGCTTGTCCTGAGGCAACGCAGACCATGGCCGTCATCGCCCCGGGGGACCCAATATTCCAGAGCTTTAATGTTTGAACATCAGCACTCTGGAATATTGGGCCACCCGCTGGAGCCTGTCACCGGGCGGCGCGCTGCGCCGCCGGTGGCGGGTGGTGACGGTCCAACCATGGAGTGGCGCAATGCTCACATGAGGCATCACGACTCGAGCCAACCCGGAATGCGCTAGCGCGAGTGGCCCTATGCCTTATTGTCTGCCTTGTTGTCCGGCGGCGCTGCTGCCCGTGTTCGAAAATAGTCGAGGACGAAAAGACGGATGGCCGAGGAGAGGTTGCCCTGCTGGCGATTGGTGTCGATCTCGCCCACCAGTTCCGACAGTGTCATGTCCCGCAGTACCGAGATTTCCTTCATCCCGTTCCAGAACGCCTCTTCGAGACTGACGCTGGTCTTGTGGCCCGCAACCACAATCGAACGCTTCACCACCGGCGATTTCATGGCGCGTCCTCGCTGTCGATGAGATGACGATCCAGCAAATCCTTGGCACGGCTTGCGCGCTGCTCGTCAAGCGTGCGTTCGATCTTGGTTCGGCCGAACCTGATACGATTGGCCTCGGCCTGCTGCGCCGATTGATCCCTTGCGGCGCGCTTCTTGAAGCGTTTCAGATTGACCAAGTCGCCCATGATCGTTCCCATCCCATGCAAGAAGTTGGCGACGCACAATGTTTGCGAAGCGGGCGCAGAAACCAGCGGCAATTTGGTGCTCACCCACGCCGCAAAGCAATGACGGCAATTGCGATTGGCCTAAGCCTTTAGCCGATATAATCCATAACTAATTCGACAAGTCTTTTTTCCTAACAATAGTCTAATGTCAGTCTAATGATACAAAAAAGGCTTCGCATGCGGCGGCATCAGCCTGGACGTGTCATTTTGTCCGGCTGCACCAGCCGGTCGAATTCCGCCGCTGAGACCAAACCAAGTCGAACAGCCTCCTCCTCCAGGGTCGTGCCGCGGGCGTGAGCGGTTTTTGCGACCTTCGCGGCGTTATCGTAGCCGATCTTCGGCGCCAGCGCCGTGACCAGCATCAGCGAGCGCTCCATCAATTCCCTGATCCGTTTCTCGTCGGCACGGATGCCATTGATACAATGTTCGGTGAATGAGCGTGCCGCGTCAGCGATCAGCTGGATGGAACCCATCATGCAATGGGCCAGCACCGGCTTGTAGACGTTGAGTTCGAAATGCCCCTGACTGCCGGCGACGGTGATGGCGGTGTGGTTGCCGAACACTTGGCAGCAGACCATGGTCATCGCTTCGCACTGCGTCGGATTGACTTTGCCCGGCATGATCGAGGAGCCGGGTTCGTTTTCGGGAAGGATCAATTCGCCGAGGCCGGAGCGCGGCCCCGAGCCCAGCAGACGAATATCATTGGCGATCTTGAACAGCCCGGTCGCGACCGAATTGATCGCGCCATGGGCAAAGACATAAGCGTCGTTGCTGGCCAGCGCCTCGAATTTGTTGGGTGCGCTAGTGAACGGCAGCCCGGTGATATCGGCGACATGCTTTGCAAACAGCTTCGCGAATCTCGGTTTCGAATTGAGGCCGGTGCCGACGGCGGTGCCGCCCTGCGCCAGCGGGTAAAGGTCCTTCACCGCCACGCGCAGCCGTGCGATGCCGCTTTCGACCTGCGCGGCGTAGCCAGAAAATTCCTGGCCGAGGGTCAGCGGGGTCGCGTCCTGGGTATGGGTCCGGCCGATCTTGACGATGCCCGCGAACGCCTTTTCTTTCTTTCGCAGCGCGGCGTGCAGCTCGCTCAGCGCCGGAATGAGGTCGTTGACAATACGTTCGGCCGCGGCGATGTGCATCGCCGTCGGGAACGAATCGTTCGATGACTGGCTCAAATTGACGTGGTCATTGGGATGGACAGGCTTCTTGGCGCCGAGTTCGCCGCCGAGCAGTTCATTGGCGCGATTGGCGATGACCTCGTTGAGGTTCATGTTGGTTTGGGTACCCGACCCGGTCTGCCAGACCACCAGCGGAAAATGGTCGTCGAGCTTGCCCTCGAGGATCTCGCGCGCAGCGCGGGCGATGGCGCGTGCGCGCCGCTGGTCGAGCAGGCCAAGTTCGCGATTGGTTTCGGCTGCGGCAAGCTTGACGATGGCCAGCGCGCGGATAATCGGCATCGGCATCCGGTCATGGCCGATGCGGAAATTTTGCCTCGAACGTTCGGTCTGCGCCCCCCAGTAGCGGTCCGCGGGAACCTGAATCGGACCGAAACTGTCGGTTTCAGTGCGGGTGGATCCGGATTTCGAGGTCTTTGACGATCGAGCCATGGATCCAGTCCGTAATCCTGTTCGTGGCGCCAGCCGCGATCAATGTCAGGAGCGACCGGAGTCCGCTCCGGCAAAGCAGAATCCGGTTTGCCGCAGAAAATATCCGAAATCAATAATTTGCACGCGTTCCGATCGCGAAACGGGATCCGATTTTGCGAAATAAAATAAGATATCATTTTCCGGCAAATGTCGGCGGCACATTCATCCAGCCCCGTTGCGCGGATTATTTCTTGCGGAAGCGATCCAGCCGCACCACCTCGGCGCCCTCACTCGGTTTTGCCGGCTGGTCCTGATTTTCCGTTGTGGTGGAAGCCTCGGGACCGGGCAGGGCGGTCGACGCAGGCGTGGCCGGCAGCTTGGCGGTCGCCGGCGCGTCAGCTGCCGCCGGCGCATCGGCGGGCTCGAACTGCAAGCCGAATTGTACCGATGGGTCGAAGAAGCTCTTGATGGCGTTGAACGGAACCACCAGACGTTCGGGAATGCCGCCGAACGACAGGCCGACCTCGAAACGATCTTCCGTCACCACCAGATCCCAGAACTGGTGCTGGAGGATAACGGTCATTTCCTCCGGGTATTGCGCCAGCAGCCGCGGCGACAGCTTGACGCCTTCGGCGGTGGACAGAAACGTGATGAAAAAATGGTGCTCGCCAGGCAGGCCCTGCTCGGCGGCATCGGTCAGCACGCGGCGCAGCACGCCACGAAGCGCATCGCGCGCGAGGACATCGTATCGGATATGATCGGTCGCCATCAGTCAGTCCCGTCGCGTTCTACATGCCACACGCGGATCGGCGGCGATGTTCGTGGCCCGACTCGCGCCATTTAGCCATGCTACCCCGGCAGCGCTGCAAGGTCAGCAGCCGTCAGCCGGACTTAAGGAATTTCTGTCGGCAGCCGTCCCGGTGCTGCAAAAGGAAGTGGAGGCTTCTGTTGCCAGGTGCCTCCGAACCCCGCCTGACGGAGCTTAACCCGTCAGGACTTTAAGTGTGGTCTTTCAAACAGCGTTACGCTGCCTGAGCAACCGGAGCATAGTTGTCGTTTGCAACTATTGCATAGCCCGATAACGGCGGAACCATACCGAACAAAAGCTCGTCCTTTACGCCCTCGTCGATCCTGTTTCGCCCCCGCCGAAGCCCGCGCCAAGAAGCCTTACGAAGGCCGCGGTGGGCTTGGGTGGAGGCGCCGGGTGCTGCCCCCGGGTCCGAATGGTTTATTGCGACGGCAATTTATTGTCATAGCCGGCGAACCGGCGCCCCCAATATAGGAGGCAAAGATTGCTGAAAAAAGGGGTCTTGTTTGAGGGTTTGGGACGGTCACCGCGGATCCATGCTATCTGGCAAAAATCGGTTGGCCTGAGGACGCCGCCGTTCTAAATCACGATGATGCCTTCGGATTCGCCCTCCGTCCCCGCACCAGAGATTACGGCAGCAGCACCTGGGCTGCTTGAGCTGTTTGTGGCCTTCGCCAAGATATCGCTCGCGGGATTTGGCGGTGTGCTGGTTTGGGCAAGGCGCGCCATTGTCGATCAGCATCGCTGGATGACCGCCGACGAGTTCAACGAGACCTTCGCGCTGTGTCACTTCCTGCCCGGGCCCAATGTCGTCAACCTGTCGGTGGTGTTCGGATCGCGCTTCCGCGGCATTGCCGGCGGCATTGCGGCCTTTGCCGGCCTTCTCGGGCCTCCCGTCGTGATCGTGACGATCCTCGCAGCCCTCTATGCCCGCTTCGGCGAGATCGAGGCCTTGCGGCGCACCCTGGCCGGGGTGTCCTGCGCGGCGGTCGGCCTGCTGTTCTCCGCCATTTTCCGGATGCTGCTGCCGCTGATCAGGAAACGCGATCTGATCCGGCTGGTCCTGCTGGCGGCCGTCTTTGCGGCAGTCGGGCTGCTGCGGCTGCCGTTGCCGATGGTGCTTCTGGTTGCGATCCCGCTGAGCATCGCGATCACCTTTGTGACGCGGCGACGGGCCGCAGCATGAGCAATGATGGCGTCGGCTCCCTTCTCACCCTGGCTTGGACCTTCGGGCTGATGTCACTGTTCGCGGTCGGCGGCGCCAATGCCGCGATCCCTGAAATCCATCGCATCGCGGTGGATGTCCGGCACTGGATGACGGACACGCAATTCGCCGACGTGTTCGCGATCTCGCAATTGTCGCCGGGCCCCAACGTGCTGATCGTCACCCTGATCGGCTATCAGGTTGCGGGCATCGTGGGCGCGCTGGTCGCAACATTGGCGATGTGCGGTCCGACCGCCATGCTGGCCTATTGCGTCAGCCGCTTTCTGACCCGATCAAGCCGGTCGCGATGGCCTGCGATCATTCAGGCGGCGCTGGTTCCGCTCTCGATCGGGCTGATGAGCGCCAGCGGACTGATCCTGGCGGTGACGTCGGATCGATCCTGGATGGCGGTCCTGATCACCGCAGTTGCAGCCGTACTCGCATTCGCGACACGGCTGAATCCGCTCTGGATGCTGCTGGCCGGGGGATGTTTTGGTTTTGCTGGCATTGTCTGAGGAAAATCGCTAGGCAGGGCACCGGTCGGCAGCTAAAGGGCGCTAACCAGGCATAACGGGCGAAAAGCCTGATACGGGGAGAGATCGATGAGTGACGCGCCAAGCGGTGTGCCGGGAAAATCCATCATGCCGCGATGGGTCCGCGGTCCGCAGGACTTTGTGGGCGGGTTAGCGCTGATGGCCATCGCGGCGTTCGCGCTGTGGGCATCGAGCGATCTTCAGGGCATGCACGGGTTTTCGTTCGGTGCCGGAACCGCGCCGCGCATGTTCGGGGTGCTGCTTCTGGGGCTGGGCGCGGCGGTCGCGGTCGTCGGGCTTCTGACCGACGGCCCGCATCTCGCGAGCTATGCCTGGCGAGGCCCGCTGTTCGTGTCGCTGTCGATTCTTTCGTTTGCCGTCACCATCCGGCCGCTTGGCCTGGTGGTTTCTGCATTTCTCAGTTTCATCATCGCAGCACTGGGAACGCCGGAGACGCGGTGGAAGGAAACCATCATCGTCGGAATTTGCCTGACCATCGGTTGCAGTCTGCTTTTCCCCTATGCGTTGGGGCTGCCGTTGCAGCTGTTCCCGCGTTTCCTGACGCAGTGAGGATATGATGGGCGATCTTTTTTCCAATCTCGCGCTCGGCTTCCAGGTCGCGGCGTCACCAATGAATCTGCTGCTGTGCCTGATCGGCGCGCTGGTCGGCACGCTGGTCGGCGTGCTGCCGGGCATCGGCACCATCGCCACGGTCGCAATGCTGCTGCCGATCACCTTCGGTCTGCCGCCGGTCGGCGCATTGATCATGCTCGCCGGCATCTATTACGGCGCGCAATATGGCGGTTCGACCACGTCGATTCTGGTCAATATCCCGGGCGAGGCGACATCGGTGGTCACCACCCTTGACGGTTTCCAGATGGCGAAACAGGGCCGCGCCGGTCCCGCGCTTGCCATTGCGGCGATCGGATCGTTTTTCGCCGGCTGCGTCGCGACGGTTCTGATTGCCGTGCTGGGAGCCCCGCTGACCAAGCTCGCGCTGGCATTCGGACCCGCGGAGTATTTCTCGCTGATGGTGCTCGGCCTGATATTCGCGACGGTGCTGGCGAAGGGATCGATCCTGAAGGCGATCGCGATGATCGTGTTCGGGCTGTTGCTGTCCATGGTCGGGTCCGACATCGAGACCGGCGCATCGCGCATGGCCTTCAATGTTCCCGAACTGGCCGATGGCCTGGGCTTTGCCACGGTGGCGATGGGCGTGTTCGGGTTCGCGGAAATCATCCGCAACCTCGACGCCGGCGCGGAAATGGACCGCGAACTGGTGCAGCAAAAGATCACCGGATTGATGCCGACCCGAAAGGACCTGATCGACTCGGCGCCGGCCATCGTCCGCGGTACGATCCTGGGATCGATCCTGGGCATTCTGCCGGGCGGCGGCGCGGTGATCGCTTCATTTGCCGCCTACACGTTCGAGAAGAAGATCGCGAAAGATCCCTCGCGGTTCGGCCGCGGCGCCATCGAAGGCGTTGCCGCACCGGAAAGTGCCAACAACGCCGCGGCGCAGACCTCGTTCATCCCGCTGCTGACGCTCGGCATTCCGCCAAACGCGGTGATGGCGCTGATGGTCGGCGCGATGACCATTCATGGCATCGTGCCGGGACCGCAGGTGATGCAGAAGCAGCCCGACCTGGTGTGGGGCATGATTGCCTCGATGTGGATCGGCAATCTGATGCTGCTGGTCATCAACCTGCCGCTGGTGGGAATCTGGGTGCGGCTGCTGCGCGTGCCGTACCGCCTGATGTTTCCCTCGATCGTGATCTTTTGCGCCATCGGTATCTATTCCATCAACAACGCCCCGGTGGACGTGGTGCTTGCCGGCGCGTTCGGATTGCTCGGCTACTGGCTGATCAAGCACGATTTCGAGCCGGCGCCGCTGCTGCTGGGCATGGTGCTGGGGCCGCTGATGGAAGAGAATCTGCGGCGCGCGCTGCTGATCTCGCGCGGCGACGCAACGGTATTCTTTACACGTCCGTTGTCGGCGGCGCTGATGGCCACCGCCGCCTTCCTGCTGGTGCTCGCGGTATTGCCGTCGTTGCGCAAGAAGCGCGACGAGGTATTCGTCGAGTCCGAGACCTGACAGGCGTGGCGATAGCCTGCGTCTTTCCCCCGCGTCCCGAAGTCTAATGGACTTCAGCGCTGCACTGTTGATTTGATACCCAGTCTGTTCGTACCGGCATTCACGTGACGAGTCCGACCGGAGAATTTTTATGAATCGATTGTACCGCATCCTCACGATCGGCAGCCTGGCCCTGGTTGCCGGAACCGGTGTATTGACCGCGCCCGGTCATGCCCAGGATTACCCGACCCGCACCATCACCATGATCGTGCCGTTCGCCGCGGGCGGTCCCACCGACGTTATCGCGCGCATCGTCACGGCGCATATGGCGCAGACGCTCGGCCGGAGCATCGTGATCGAGAATGTGGTTGGCGCCGGCGGCACCACCGCCACGACACGCGCCGCGCGCGCTGCGAATGATGGTTACACGTTGGTCACGGGGCATATGGGCACTCATGCCGCCTCGGTGCCGTTGTATCCCAATCTCGCCTATCATCCGGAAAAGGATTTCGAGCCGGTTGCGATGCTGGCCGGCACGCCGATCCTGATCCTCGCGCGCAAGAATTTTCCACCCGTGGATCTCCGGGAATTCATCGCCTATGTGAAGGCCAATGCCGACAAGCTCAACATGGCGCATGCCGGCGTCGGCTCGGTCTCGCATGTGTCGTGCCAGTTGCTGAATTCGATCCTCGACATCAAGCCCGCCGGCGTTCCGTTCAACGGCACCGGCCCCGCCATGAATGCGCTGGTCGGCGGACAGGTCGATTACATGTGCGACCAGATCGTCAACGCGGTGCCGCAGATCAACGGCGGCACCATCAAGGCCTTTGCCATCGCAACGCCCGAGCGCAACCCATCATTGCCTGACGTTTCGACCACGATCGAGAGCGGGCTGCCGCAGTTCCAGGCGCAGGCATGGAACGCGATTTTCGCGCCGAAAGGCACGCCGGCACCGATCATCGTTAAGCTGAACGCCGCCGTGGTCAAGGCGCTGGACGACGAGGGCGTCCGCAAGCGCCTGCTTGATCTCGGCAGCGTGATCCCAAAACCTGAAGAGCGCACCCCGGCCGCACTGTCCGCCCTCGTCAGCGGCGAAATCGCGAAATGGACGCCGGTTCTCAAACAGGCTGCCAACTGATCCGGGGATTGCGCAATAGGTGGCGCAAATGCAGGGCAGGGCGCGGCTTTCGGCCTTGCTGTTTGCGAGCCGGATGCTCATTTTTCGGGGTATAATCGATTGAGAGCGCCGAATCGCCCCTGTCGACCGGCGGCTGCGCGCGATAGGTTCGCCCGCTCCAAAGTCAGCAAAACAACACTTACAAAACAACACTTAGCAAAACACCACTTGGCAAAACCACACCATGAATCAGTATCACGATCTGCTTGAGCGAATTCTCAGCGAGGGCGCCGAAAAGCACGATCGCACCGGCACCGGCACGCTGTCGGTGTTCGGACACCAGATGCGTTTCAATCTGGCCGCCGGGTTCCCGATGCTGACCACGAAAAAGCTGCCGCTCAAATCCATCGTGCACGAGCTTTTGTGGTTTCTCGCCGGCGATACCAATATCAAATATCTCAAGGACCACGGCGTTTCGATCTGGGACGAATGGGCGGATGCCAACGGCGATCTCGGCCCGGTCTATGGATCGCAGTGGCGGTCGTGGCCGGCGCCCGACGGCCGCAGCATCGACCAGATCTCGAATGTCATCGACATGATCAGGCGCAATCCGGATTCGCGCCGCCTGATCGTCAGCGCGTGGAATCCGGCGGATGTCGACAAGATGGCGCTGCCGCCGTGCCACTGTCTGTTCCAGTTCTACGTCGCCGGCGGCAAGCTGTCGTGTCAGCTCTATCAGCGTTCCGCCGACGTCTTTCTCGGCGTGCCCTTCAATATCGCGTCCTACGCGCTGCTGACCATGATGGTGGCGCAGGTCACCGGGCTGAAGGCCGGCGATTTCATCCACACGCTCGGCGACGCGCACCTCTACTCAAACCATCTGGATCAGGCGCGGCTGCAGCTGACGCGGCCGACCCGCGCGCTGCCGCTGATGACGATCAATCCCGGCGTGAAGGATATCTTCGCCTTCCGCTACGAAGACTTCACGCTCGAAAACTACGACCCGCATCCGCACATCAAGGCCGAGGTCGCGGTGTGACCGCGACTGCCGGCATTGGTCCGAACATCGTCCTTATCGTCGCGGTGGCTGAGAACGGCGTGATCGGTCATGGCAACGCCATTCCGTGGCGCCTGAAATCCGATCAGCGGCGCTTCAAGGCGATGACAATGGGCAAGCCGGTGGTGATGGGGCGCAAGACCTTCGGTTCACTGCGCAAGCCGTTGCCCGGGCGCACCAATATCGTCATCACGCGCGACGCCAATTTCCAGGCGTCGGGCGCGGTGGTGACGACCTCGTTCGCCACTGCCCGCGCGGTCGCTCTGGGCGACGCGCTGCGGCGTTCGGCCTCCGAGATCGCGGTGATCGGCGGCGCGGAAATTTACGCGCAATGGATGGATGTTGCCGACCGGCTGGAAGTCACCGAAGTTCACGCCAGGCCGGAGGGCGATACAGTTCTGGCCCCGATTGATCCGCTGGATTGGGAAGAGGTGGCGCGGGTGCGCAATCCTGCCGATTCGGACGACAGCGCGGATTTTTCCTATGTGACATATCGCCGACGAAGGTCGCATTAACGACGTTTGTCATTGTTTGCATTGACAATTACGGGTTCGATCATAGCTGCTACAGGCGATAAGCTGCGTTGTAACGGCCGGAGCGGTCCCCTATAACGCCGTGCAGATGTTGCGAGGCCGGGTGGTTCGATCCCAAATGGTTCGATCCCAGGTCCGCGCGGAGGAGACTATCGATGCCGTGGAAGAATCAAGGCGGAGGCCCTTGGAGTTCGGGTCCCAAGGGACCCTGGGGCTCCGGCCCGCAATCGGGCGGACCAAGGCCGCCTGATCTGGAAGATCTTCTGCGCCGCGGTCAGGATCGCCTGCAGCAGCTGTTGCCGGGCGGCCACTTCAGCGGTATGGGCGTCGCGCTGGTGCTGATCGGCGCGCTGGCGATCTGGGGGCTGTCCGGATTCTTCCGTGTCCAGTCCGAAGAGCTTGGCGTGGTGCTGCGGTTCGGCAAGCACGTGCGCACGGTGCAGCCGGGCCTGAATTACCATCTGCCGTATCCGATCGAAACCGTGCTGCTGCCGAAGGCGCTGCGCGTCTCGACCCTCAGCATCGGCATGACGCTGATCGACGATCCGGCGCGCCGCGGCAGGACCATGCGCGACGTGCCGGAGGAAAGCCTGATGCTGACCGGCGACGAGAATATCGTCGACGTCGATTTCACGGTGTTGTGGCGGATCAAGCCCGACGGCGTCGGCAATTATCTTTTCAATATCCAGAACCCCGAAGGCACCGTCAAAGCCGTGGCCGAGAGCGCCATGCGCGAAGTCATCGGCCGTTCGAATATCCAGCCGATCCTGACCGGCGCCCGTACCACCACCGAGGCCGGCGTGCAGGATCTGATGCAGAAGACGCTGGACAGCTACGGTTCGGGCATTCTCGTGCAGCAGGTGCAGATGCAGAAAGTCGACCCGCCGGCGCAGGTGATCGATGCGTTCCGCGACGTCCAGGCCGCGCGCGCGGATCTCGAGCGCTTGCAGAACGAAGCCCAGACCTATGCCAACCGGGTGGTTCCGGACGCGCGCGGACGCGCCGCGCAGATCGTCCAGATTGCCGAAGGCTACAAGGAGCAGGCGGTCGCCGAGGCCAAGGGCCAGAGCGCGCGCTTCCTGAAAGTCTATGACGAGTACAAGAAGGCGCCGGACGTCACCCGGCAGCGCATCTATCTGGAAACCATGGAACGCATTCTCGGCGGGTCTGAAAAGCTGATCTATGACGGGGGCTCTTCGTCACCAGGTGTGGTGCCTTATCTGCCGCTGAACGATCTGACGGCGCGCCGTACCGCGCCTGTGACATCGGGCCAGCCGCAACAACAGGGCGGGAGCACCCGATGAGGTCAGGAACTTCAGGTATTGTCGCATTGTTCGTGCTGTTCGCCGTTATCATCATCGGCTACGGCGCGGTGTTCACGGTCAACCAGACCGAACAAGTGCTGCTGGTGCGGCTCGGCGAGCCGGTGCGCGTCGTCACCGAGCCGGGGCTCAATTTCAAGGCCCCGTTCATCGACACCGTGATCAGCATCGACAAGCGGATTCTCGATCTTGAAAATCCGTCGCAGGAGGTGATCGCATCGGATCAGAAGCGGCTGGTGGTCGATGCGTTCGCGCGCTATCGCATCAAGAACGCGCTGCGGTTCTATCAAAGCATCGGTTCGATCCAGGCCGCCAACATCCAGTTGACCACGTTGCTGAACGCGTCGCTGCGCCGGGTGCTCGGCGAGGTGACTTTCATCCAGGTCGTGCGTGACGAGCGCGAGGCCCTGATGGCACGGATTCGCGATCAGCTCGACAAGGAAGCCGACGGCTACGGCATCTCGGTGGTCGACGTGCGGATCCGCCGCGCCGATCTGCCCGAGCAGAACAGCCAGGCGGTCTATCAGCGCATGCAGACCGAGCGTCAGCGCGAGGCGGCTGAATTCCGCGCCCAGGGCGGCCAGAAGGCCCAGGAGATCCGCTCCAAGGCCGATCGCGAGGCGACCGTGATTGTCGCGGAAGCGAATTCGCAGGCCGAGCAAGTGCGTGGCGCCGGCGACGGCGAGCGCAACCGGCTGTTCGCCGAAGCCTATGGCAAGGATCCCGACTTCTTCGCGTTCTATCGCTCGATGACGGCGTATGAAAACGGGCTGAAAAGCAATGATACGCGGTTTCTGCTGAGGCCGGATTCGGACTTCTTCAGGTACTTCGGCGCCCCGTCCGGAAAGCCCGCTGCAAAACCGGCCCAGTCCGAGGTGAACGCCGCCCCGAAGCCGTAAGGGTCAGGCGGTCGGGATCCGAATATTGAAAGCGCGCATGATCCTGTCGCCACGCTCAGGCGCCGGTTTTGCGTTCGCGACCGCTCTCATCTATGACAGGTCGATATGGCAGGTCGAGGCCGCGGATTCGCCTCGCATTTAAAAAACGCGCAGGGTGCGAACGGTCGGGAGTTGAAGTCGGATGAGGTCCATAGCATTCGCCGACTTCCTCATCGGCGTTGGTATTCTTTTCGTGCTTGAAGGCCTGACGCCGGACAACATGCTTCGGATGGTCGGGATTGGATCGGCGGTGGTCGGTTTCATCCTGATTTGGCTGGTCCGGCGCTAGCCGTTCAAAGATACAGCCGGATCAACGGCATCGTGAGCGGCAGCGCCAGCTTTTTGCCGCAATCCGCGGGGCTGATGGGCGGCGGCATAGGGTCGGCTCAAAAGCTTGCGCCGAAGCCACGTTCGGGCGCAGTCTGTATTGAAATTGCCGGCCCTTTCCCCAGGAGACATTCCGACCATGTCCGTTGCGATTCCAACGTTGACCCATCGCCTGCGTCCGCTGCTGCTGGCCATCTGCCTTGGCACTGCGGGTGCCATGCTCTCGGCGCCGGCCTTCGCGCGGGGGCCCGACGGCATCGCCGACGTCGCGGAAAAGGTGATCGATGCGGTGGTCAACATTTCGACCACCCAGACCGTCGAGGCCAAGGGCGGCGGTAGCGAGCGGGGGGCGATGCCGCAGTTGCCGCCGGGCTCGCCCTTCGAGGAGTTTTTCGACGACTTTTTCAAGAACCGCCGCGGTGGTCCCGGTGGCGACAAGAACGGCGGCATGCAGCCGCGCAAGACCAATTCCCTGGGTTCCGGTTTCATCGTCGATGCGTCTGGCATCGTTGTCACCAACAACCACGTCATCGCCGATGCCGACGAGATCAACGTCATCATGAACGATGGCAGCAAGTTCAAGGCCGAACTGGTCGGCATCGACAAGAAGACCGATCTGGCGGTGCTGAAATTCAAGCCGTCGAAACCGCTGATTGCGGTGAAGTTCGGCGATTCCGATAAACTGCGGCTCGGCGAATGGGTGATCGCGATCGGCAATCCGTTCAGCCTGGGCGGCACCGTGACCGCCGGCATCGTCTCCGCGCGCAACCGCGACATCAACTCCGGACCCTATGACAGCTACATCCAGACCGACGCCGCCATCAATCGCGGCAATTCCGGCGGTCCGCTGTTCAACCTCGATGGCGAGGTCATCGGCGTCAACACGCTGATCATCTCGCCCTCGGGCGGATCGATCGGCATCGGCTTCGCGGTGCCATCGAAGACCGTTGCCGGCGTGGTCGATTCGCTGCGCCAGTTCGGCGAGCTGCGCCGCGGCTGGCTCGGCGTCCGCATCCAGCAGGTCACCGACGAAATCGCCGAAAGCCTCGGCATCAAGCCCGCGCGTGGCGCGCTGATCGCGGGCGTCGACGACAAGGGTCCGGCGAAGCCCGCCGGCATCGAGCCCGGCGACGTGGTGGTCACGTTCGACGGCAAGGAGATCAAGGAGCCGAAGGATCTCTCGCGCGTCGTCGCTGATACCGCCGTGAACAAGACGGTCGACGTCGTCATCATCCGCAAGGGCAAGGAAGAGACCAGGCAGGTCACGCTCGGCCGTCTCGACGACGGCGACAAGGCGGTACAGGCCGCGGCCAAGACCCAGCCCGAGGCCGCCGAAAAGCCCGCGACCCAGAAGGCGCTCGGTCTCGATCTCACCGGCCTCAGCAAGGATCTGCGCAGCCGCTACAAGATCAAGGACAGCGTCAAGGGCGTGATCATCACCAATGTCGACTCTGGCTCCGACGCGGCCGAAAAGCGGCTCAGTGCCGGTGACGTCATTGTCGAGGTGGCGCAGGAAGCGGTGACCAACGCCGCCGACGTGAAAAAGCGCGTCGATCAGCTGAAGAAGGATGGCAAGAAATCCGTCCTGCTGCTGGTGTCGAACGCCGACGGTGAACTGCGGTTCGTGGCGCTGGGCGTGCAATAAGGCGTGCGGATCCAAAACCTCGCCCCGCTCGCTTGCTTGACCTCTCCCCGCAAACAGCGGGGCGAGGGCAGAGCATTTGCGCCCGGTCGACGGCAATGGTTCCAGCCTCGCATCACATTTTGGAACATTGAGCGGTGAAACTTCTCAGCGGTTCACGCCTTTCCTCCCCAAGGAGAATCTGCGTGAAGCGCATCTTGACACCCGTCCTCACCGTGCTGGCAGTCATCTACTTCCTGGTGGATGCGGTGTTGCTGCCTGTTGCAAAACGCATTTCAGACCGGATCGCCGAGCACTGGGTGCTCGGAGGCTTGCGAAACTGGATTGTTTCGCTGCGTCCCTATCCCACGCTGCTTTTGTTCGCCGTTCCGGTGATTGTTCTTGAGCCGATCAAACC
>WNFI01706920.1_pt1 | contig 22449 bp, 21 predicted proteins | sample 5400471 | NCBI WGS metagenome assembly WNFI01 (sample SAMN13153348, study PRJNA577476) | soil metagenome | isolation source: 100 cm saprolite on Douglas fir-dominated hillslope | place: USA:California | collected 2013-09-17
AGCAAGGTGCGAAGCGCGACGCTCATCGCGCCGACCGCCACGCAGACCGACGGAATGTCCAAGACTGCCTTTGTGCTCGGCCCGGAGAGGGCCCTCGAGATCATCAACCGTATGCCCGAGTACGACGCGGTGTTCGTGTGCCCCGACGGACGGGTGCTGTACTCGAAGGGGCTGCGACCCGCGACACCGCGGCCAGCCGCCGCCCCGCCCGCCGGGGCGGGCGGGGGCGCCGCCCGGCCGCGTCCCTAGCGCGCCCGCCGCTTGCGCGGCGGACGCGCGCCTCGGTTGCGCCGCGCGGCCGCCGGCCCGCTGGCCGGCGCCGCGGCAGCCCCGAGGTCGAGGCTGCGCAGATAGCTGCGAAAGCCCGACCCCAGCGCCGGGTGGCTGAGCGCGTACTCGACGGTCGCCTGCAGATAGCCGAGCTTGCTGCCGCAGTCGTAGCGCTTGCCGCTGAAGCGGTACGCGTAGACCGCCTCCTCGCGCATCAGCGCTGCGATGCCGTCGGTGAGCTGAATCTCCCCGCCGGCGCCCGAGCCGAGCTTCTCCAGATGCCCGAAGATCGCCGGAGTCAGCAGGTAGCGGCCAACCACCGCGAGTCTCGAGGGCGCGACCGCCGGCCGCGGCTTCTCGACGATGCTGCGCACGCGGCTGGTCACCGCCTGCTCGGCTTCCACCTCGACGATGCCGTACTTCTCGGTGTCCTCGCGCGGCACGAGCTGCACGCCGAGCACGCTGACGCGCCGGGAGTCGTAGACCTCCGCCATCTGCGCGAGACAGGCGACCTCGCTGCGGATCAGGTCATCCGCGAGATGCACGTAGAAGGGCTCGGCGCCGACCGCCGGTTGCGCGCACAGCACCGCGTGGCCGAGGCCGAGCGGGGCCGGCTGGCGGATGTAGATGCAGGAAGCATACGAGGGCAGGACGCTGCGCAGCTGGTTGAGCAGGTCGCTCTTGCCCTGCTTCTCGAGCATCAGCTCGAGCTCCAGGTCGGAGTCGAAATGGTCCTCGATGGCGCGCTTGGAAGCGCCGGTGATGAACACGAGCCGCTGCGCCCCCGCGGCCAGGGCCTCTTCGACCGCATACTGAATCAGCGGCTTGTCGACCACCGGCAGCATCTCTTTCGGGCTCGCCTTGGTGGCAGGCAGGAAGCGTGTGCCGCGTCCGGCGACCGGAAACACGGCGGTGCGGATGGTGGAGCTCATACGCGCAGCGCCTGGTCCGCGCGCTCGGCCCACTTGAATACCGCCGGGCGCATGCTGTCCCAGGAGCGACACTTCGGACAGCGCCAGTACCAGCCGACGCTGTGCAGGCCGCAGTCATCACACTGGTAGCGTCCGCCCACGTCCCCGATGCGGGTGAGAAGCGCGCTGAGGGAGCTCGCCTCAGCCGCCGACTCGACTCCGGCGCCGAGCTCCGCCGCGATTCCAGGAAGCTGCGCCATCTCGGCCGGCGGCACCGCCGTGGCGAGGAGCCACGCGAGTTGTCTCGGTGTGACCTGCCCGCTCTGTCGCAGCCGCCGGTCGAGCTCCTGCAGCGTGCCCGCGCGCCCGGTCTGGCGGGCGATGGCGAGAATCGCGGGGATGATCTCGAGCGCGAGTGCCGGCGAGACCTCGAGCGCTTGCAGGTAAAGGAGCAGCGCCCCGCCGGGATCCCCGGCGCGCTCGGTAATGCGGGCCGTGAGGATGTCCGCACGCGGGAGCGAGGCCTCGTGAGTGCGTGCCTGCCGCAACAGCGTGCGCGCACGCTCGGCATCGCCCTGGAGGAGCGCGTGCTCGGCGAGCTCGCACAGGTAATGGGCCGCGACCCGGCGGCGGTCGGCCTGCACCGCGGGGGGCAGCTCGTGATAGACCTTCAGCGCCTTGGCCCAGTCGCCCTGAGTCTCATAGATCCCGACCAGGTGATCGAGCGCGGCGTGCCGATATTCGCGCGAGGCGGCGAGCTCCTCGAACACGCGCTCGGCGCGATCCATGAGCCCGGCGCTCTGGTAGTCGAGGGCGAGTGCGAACGAGGCCTTGTCGCGCAGCCCCGCGCCGCCCTGGTCGCGCAGCCGCGAGTGAATGCTGATCGCGCGATCCACCTCACCGCGGCGGCGGAAGAGGCTCCCGAGGGCGAACTGAATCTCCGCCGCGTCGCCGTCGGCCTGCGCCATGCGGGCGAAGATCTCCGCGGCGTGATCGAAGCGGTCGTTGATCAGGTGGTCGAGGCCGACGTAGTAATCGCGCGGCAGCCGCACGGTGCGCGCCGCGCCGTTGCGCCGGCCGAGGAACCACGCCGCGAGGCCGACGAGCACGAAGGCCAGGCCGAGCAGCAGCGGAGGCAGTTCGAACACGTGCTGACGATAGCAGGTCCCGCGCGAGGCGGCCTTATCCCGAGGGATCGGGCGCGCCGGCCCCGCGCTTCAGTCGCGGATCGGCCGGCCGGCGCCGTCGTTGACGCGCTCGCGCAGATCCTTGCCGGGCTTGAAGTGCGGGACGTGCTTGCCGGAGAGCGCCACCGCTTCGCCGGTCTTGGGGTTGCGGCCCTGGCGCGGCGGACGGAAGTGCAGCGAGAAACTGCCGAAGCCGCGGATCTCGATCCGCTCACCCTGCGAGAGCGCATCGCTCATGATCTCGAGGATCTGCTTCAGCGCGAGCTCGACGTCCTTGGCGGGCAGGTGCTTCTGCTTGGCGGTGATGATCTCGATGAGTTCGGACTTCGTCATGGCCTCAGCGCTCGCCGCCACCGATCTGCTCCTTGAGCAGGTCCCCGAGAGTGGTGCCGGACGGCGTGGTCTCCGAGCGGTAGCTCTGCACCGCCTCGGCCTCTTCGTGCGCCTCCTTGGCCTTGATCGACAGCGAAATCGTGCGCGACTTGCGATCGACGCCGGTGAACTTCGCCTCCACCGCCTCGCCCACCTTGAGCACCGCGCGCGCGTCCTCGACGCGATCCCGACCCAGCTCGGAAGCGCGCAGCTGGCCCTCGACGCCGTTGCCGAGGTCGATGACCGCCCCGCGCGCGTCGACCTCCTTCACCACCCCCTTGACGATCGTGCCCTTGGGGTTGTCCGCAATGTAGGTGGAGAACGGATCCTTCGCGAGCTGCTTGATGCCGAGTGAGATGCGCTCGCGCTCCGGATCGATCGACAGCACCATGGCCTCGATCTGCTGGCCCTTCTGGTAGTTGCGCACCGCCTCCTCGCCCGGCTGATCCCAGGAGATGTCCGAGAGGTGCACCAGCCCGTCGATGTTGCCGGGCAGCCCGATGAAGATGCCGAAGTCGGTGATCGACTTGATCTGGCCCGCCACCTTGTCGCCGCGGTTGTAGTTCTCGGCGAACTCCTTCCACGGGTTGGCTTGGCACTGCTTCAGGCCGAGCGATATGCGGCGGCGCTCCTCGTCGACGTCGAGCACCATCACCTCGACTTCCTGCCCGGTGTGCACGGCCTTGGCGGGATTGACGTTCTTGTTGGTCCAGTCCATCTCCGAGACGTGCACCAGGCCCTCGACGCCGTCCTCGATCTCGACGAAGGCGCCGTAATCGGCGATGTTAGTGACCTTGCCGAACACGCGCGTGTTCGGGGGATAGCGCCGGGCGATGTTCTGCCAGGGATCCGCGCCCAGCTGCTTCAGCCCCAGGCTGACCCGCGAGCGCTCGCGGTCGAACTTGAGAATGCGCACCTCGATCTCGTCGCCCACCTTGACGACTTCGGAAGGATGCTTGACGCGCTTCCACGCCATGTCGGTGATGTGGAGCAGCCCGTCGATGCCGCCGAGGTCGACGAAGGCGCCGTAGTCGGTGAGGTTCTTGACGGCGCCGCGCACGACGGCGCCTTCCTGCAGGTTCTCCATGAGCGCCGAGCGCTCGGCGGAGAACTCCTGCTCGACCACGGCGCGGCGCGAGACCACGACGTTGTTGCGCTTCTGGTCGAGTTTGATGACCTTGAACTCGAGCGGCTTGCCTTCGAGGTACGAGGTGTCGCGCACCGGCCGCACGTCGACGAGCGAGCCGGGCAGGAACGCGCGCACGTTCTCGATCTCGACCGTGAAACCGCCCTTCACGCGCCCGGTGATGACGCCGGTGACGATCTCGGACTTGTTGAAGGCCTCCTCGAGGCGCGTCCAGGTGCGGGCACGCTTGGCCTTCTCGCGCGACAGGCGCGTCTCGCCGGTGCCGTCCTCGACCGAGTCGAGCGCGACCTCCACCTGATCGCCGGCCTTGACCTCGACCTCCCCGCGCTCGTTCTTGAACTGCTCGAGGGGAATCACGGCCTCGGACTTGAGGCCCACATTGACGACGACGACGTCGGTGGTGACGTTTATCACGAGCCCGGTCAGGATCATGCCCGGGCGGATGCGCTGGTTGGCGAGACTCTGCTCGAATAGCTGGGCGAAACTTTCGGTCATACCTTCACTTCGCACGCGCTCGGCGTGCCTGCCGGGACCTCATCCTGCGACCCGGGTTGAAAAACCGGGCACCCGCACTCCTGCGAATGCCGACCTCGAAATCACCTTCCGTGCGTATCGCGACGAGCGCCCTAGGGCCGCAGGTGCCGGGCGGACATGAGCTCCAGCACCCTGCCGACGACCGCAGCCACTTCAAGCCCCGTGGAGTCGATCACGCAGGCATCCGGCGCCGGCCTCAAAGGGGCGAGCGGGCGGGTCTGGTCCCTTGTGTCCCGCTCCGCGTCCGTCCGCGATGAGTCCGGGAGGCTGCGCGAAGGCTCTTTGGCGCTTCAGGAGCGCGGTACGTACGCCCGGCCAAGCCGCGACCCGCGAGGCCCCCTGGCCCGCCGCCTCCGAGCGGATCGCCTCGGTCACATCCTCCCCGTCGAGCCACACGCGCTCGGCACCCCCCGGGCCGGACTCGAACGAGATCCTCATGCGAGCGGCGATCTGCGCATGGCGCGCCTCGTCCGCGCTCGGTGTCCCGGCGCGGACACCGGCGAGTGCCACCAGGCGGTACAGTGCGCCGCTGTCGAGCAGATGCCAGCCGAGCTGCCGCGCGAGCGCGCGGCTCACGGTGCCCTTGCCCGAGCCGCTCGGGCCGTCGATGGTGACGATGGGACAGGCGGGCGGTGACATGCGCAAGAGTGCCCTTCAGAGCGCCTCGACGGCTAAGCCGGCGGTGCGCGCGGTCTCGACAAATCCTGGAAACGAGGTGGCGACGTTGGCGACGTCCGTGATCTCGAGCGGGGCGCGCGCGCGCAGCGCGGCCACCGCGAAGGCCATCGCGACGCGATGATCGCCGCCGCTGTCGATCGTGCCGCCGCGCAGCTCCGCCGCCCCGCGGATCCACAAGCCGTCGGGTAACAACCGGTGCTCGATGCCGAGAGTCTCGAGCCCCGCCGCCACGGTGGCGAGCCGGTCGCTCTCCTTGACGCGCAGCTCGAGTGCCCCACGCACGAGGGTCTCCCCGCTCGCGCAAGCGGCGGCGATGAAGAGCACCGGGAACTCATCGATCGCGCTCGGCACGAGTGCCTCCGGCACCGTGATGCCGCGCAGCGCGCTGCGGCGCACCTCGAGGTCGGCGACCGGCTCCCCGCCCGGCCCGCCGGCCGCGGCGTGTGGCCGCACGCGGATATCGGCGCCCATGCGCCGCAGCAGCTCGAGGAGTCCCGTGCGCGTGGGATTGACCCCGACGTTGGTGAGGACGAGCGGCCCTTCGGCGGCGAGGCAGCCCGCCGCTCGGTGAGCTCAGTGCGCCCGGCGGCCGTGAGCCCGGCGAGAAGCACCGCGGATTTCACCTGTGCACTGGCGACTGGCAGGCTGTAGTGAATCGCGCGCAGATGCGGCGTGCCGGTAATGCGCACCGGAGGCCGGCCCTGTCGCGTGTGAATCCGCGCTCCCATCATCTGCAGCGGCACGGCCGCCCGCTCCATCGGCCGGCGCATGAGGGATTCATCCCCGACCAGCGTGGAATCGAATCTCTGCGGCGCGAGGAGGCCCATCATGAGGCGCATCGCGGTGCCGGAATTGCCCAGGTCGAGCGGCGCCTGCGGCGCGCTGAATCCGTGCACGCCGACACCGTGGACGCGCACCTCCGTCTGCCCCGGGCGCTCGATGCGCACACCGAGCGCCCCGAGCGCGCGGGCGGTGGCGAGGCAGTCCTCGCCGGCGAGGAAGCCGCTGATCTGCGTCTCGCCGTCGGCGAGCGCGCCGAGCAGCAGTGCGCGGTGGGAGATCGACTTGTCCCCGGGCATCCTCAGCGTGCCGCCGACGCTGCCCCCGCCGGCCACCCGATAGCGCTCGGGGCGCCCTGTGCTCACGCGACCGCCCGCGGATAGGAGCCGAGTACGCGAAAGAGCGAAGCGCGTTTCTTGAGCGCCGCGAGCGCCTTCGCGACCCGCGGCTCCTCGGCGTGGCCCTCGAGGTCCATGAAGAAGACGTAGTCCCACTTGCGCCGCCGGGACGGCCGCGACTCGATCCTCGTCAGGGACACGCGGTGCTTGGCGAGCGGCTCGAGCAGCCGGTAGAGCGCCCCCGGCGCGTCGGTGTGGCCCACCGAGACCAGGAGCGTCGTGCGGTCCTCCCCGCTCGGGGCGAAGAGCTTGCGTCCGAGGATGAGAAAGCGCGTGGTGTTGTCGGCGCGGTCCTCGATCTGCGCCGCGAGGATCCTCAGGCCATAGACCCCCGCCGCCGTTTCCCCGGCGATCGCCGCGCTCCCCTTCTCATCGCGCGCGCGGCGCGCGCCCTCGGCGTTGCTCGCGACCGCCACCCGCTCGACACCCGGCAGGTGCTCATTCAGCCACTCCCGGCACTGGCCGAGGGACTGCGGGTGCGAGCAGACGCGCTCGATGCGATTGAGCGCATCCATGGAGCCCATCAGCTGGTGCCGCACGCGCAGCTCCACCTCGCCGCAGATCTTGAGCGGGGAGCTCAAGAAGCGATCGAGCGTGTGATTGACCGTGCCCTCGGTGGAATTCTCGATGGGCACGACGCCGAAATCGGCGCTCGCCGCCTCGACCTCGTGAAACACCTCATCGATCGAGGCCAGCGGGAGCGCGCGCACCGAGTGCCCGAAATGATTGAGGAGCGCGGTCTGCGTAAAGGTGCCCTCGGGGCCGAGGAACGCCACCCTGAGGAGCTCCTGCGGCGCGCCGGCCGGCGTGGAGTGGCTCTTCCTGCGGGCCATGGGCGGTGGCTCCCTGGGCTCTCAGAGCATGCGCGCGGAGTGCACGCCCTCGATGGCACGGATCTTCTCGAGCAGCTCGGCGCCCGCCGCACCGTCCACGTCGATGAGGGCGATGTTGATGCCGTGCCCGGCCAGGCAGGTCGAGATCTGGCCCACCATGTTCGGCACGTTGCGGTTGGCGACGGCGAGGCGCGTGGTCTTGGGCGCACGCGGCAGCACCGCCTCCGGATAGTTGACGCTGTTCTTGATGTTGCCGTTCTCGAGAAAGTCCCGCACCTGATCGGCCACCATGACCGCGCAGTTGTCCTCGGCCTCCCCGGTCGATGCGCCGAGGTGTGGCAGCGCCACCACCCGCGGGTGGTCCTTGAGCGCACGCCTGGGGAAGTCGCAGACGTAGGCATGCATGCGCCCGGCATCGAGGGCGGCGAGCACGGCGGCATCGTCGACGATCGCGGCGCGCGCGAAATTCAGCAACGTGAGGCCTTTGCGCACCGAGGCGAGGCGCGCGCCATTCACGAGCTGCTGGGTGCGCGCGTTCAGCGGCACGTGCACCGTGATGGCATCGACGCGCGCGAACAGGTCCTCGAGCGAGGCCGTCTGCTCGACGCTCGCCGAGAGCTGCCACGCGCGCTGCACGGTGATCTGCGGGTCGTAGCCGAGCACCTTCATACCGAGCGCGAGCGCGGAGTTCGCGACCTCCACACCGACGGCTCCGAGCCCCACCACCCCGAGCGTGCGTCCCGGCAGCTCGAAACCGACGAAACTCTTCTTGCCCTTCTCGACCGCGGTCTCGATGGCCTCGTCGTCCCCCTGCAGAGCGCGCGCGAACAGCCAGGCGGGCGCGATGTTGCGCGCCGCCAGCAGGAGCCCCGCGAGCACCAGCTCCTTCACCGCATTCGCATTCGCCCCCGGGGCGTTGAATACCGGGATGCCGCGGCGGCTCATCTGCTCGACCGGAATGTTGTTGACGCCGGCGCCGGCGCGGCCGATGGCGCGCACTCCCGGCGGCACGGGCGTGCCGTGCAGGTCCGCCGAGCGCAGCAGGATCGCATCGGGGCTTTGCACCGCGGTGCCCACCTCGTAGCGCTCGCGCGGCAAGCGCTCGAGCCCGCGACGGCTGATGTCATTGAGGAGGAGAATGCGATAGGTCATGGCTTTCAGGCGCGAGGACTATTCAGCCGTGGCGGCGCTCGAACTCCTGCATGAAGCCGACCAGGGCCTGCACCCCGGCGAGCGGCATGGCCGGCCGATGCGAGCCGGAACGGCACGTTCATCCACGAGCGGCAGGACTTCGCGACCGGGTTGGAATAAAAGCCCGAGCCATCGATCGTCTCGTAGAGCAGCCGCGCCTTGGCGCGGTTGCGCTCCCCCACGGCGCCGAGCCCCCCCTGTGCCTGCAGCCAGCGAAACACGAGCCCCGCGCAATACCAGGCGAAGGTCGGCGGCGTATTGAGCATCGAGCCTGCGGCGGCCATGGCCGCATAGTCCCACACGGCGGGCGTTCCAGGCCGCGCCCGCCCGAGGAGCTCCTCACGCACGATCACCACCGTGAGGCCCGCAGGCCCGATGTTCTTCTGCGCGCCCGCGTAGATCAGGGCGAACTTCGACACTTCGATGGGGCGCGACAGGAGCGTCGACGACATGTCCGCGACGAGCGGCAGCGCGCCGGCCTCGGGGACATACGGGAACTCCACCCCGCCGATGGTCTCGTTCGGCGTGTAGTGCACGTAGGCCGCCCGTGCGCTGAAGCGCAGTGCCCCGCCCTCGGGTACGGTCGTGTAGCGTGATGCGGCCTCATCGGCGGCCACGTTGCGAGGTTCAGGGGAACGGCGGCGAACTGCCCGGTCGCCCCTCCCTGCAGGAACAGCACGCGGTACCCGCCGGGGATCGCCAGGAGCTCGCGCAGCCGCCGCTCGGCCTCCTGCGCGACGTCGAGGAAGGCGCGGCTCCTGTGGCTCACTTCCAGCACCGACATGCCGCAGCGCTGCCAGTCGGGCAGGTCCGCGCGAACCTGGTCCAGCACCTCCGCCGGCAGCGCTGCCGGCCCGGCGGCGAAGTTGAATACGCGCACCAGCGCCCTCCGCCGGGCCTCAGGTGCCGGCGGCCGGCTCGCCGGCCCCGGCCTGCGTGCCGTGCTGGGCCACGTCCTCCCCTTCGCCCGTCTCGAGGCTCTCGACGCGCTCGATGCCGACCAGCCGCTCGCCCTCATCGAGGCGGATCAGGCGCACGCCCTGCGTGTTACGGCCCTGTACGGAGATCTCATCCACCGTGGTGCGCACCAGCGTGCCGGTGGAGCTGATGAGCATGATCTCCTGCCCCGGCATCACCTGCAGGGCCGCCACGGTGTCGCCGTTGCGGCCCCCGGTCTGCAGCGCGATGACGCCCTGGCCGCCGCGCCCGTGCGGCGGAAACTCCGCGAGCGGCGTGCGCTTGCCGTAACCGGCCGCGGAGGCGGTGAGCACGTGCCCCTCGCCGACCACGATGAGCGCGATCAGCTCCTGTCCGGTGCCGAGGCGGATGCCGCGCACCCCGGCCGCTTCGCGCCCCATGTAGCGCACCTCGCTCTCGTGGAAGCGGATAGCCTTGCCGCCGCTCGAGACCAGCATGATCTCGCGCTCCGCGTCGGTGAGGGCGACCCCGACCAGCTGATCGTTATCGTGCAGGTCGACGGCGATGATGCCGGTGGAGCGCGGCCGGGAGAACGCGGCGAGCGGCGTCTTCTTCACGGTTCCCGCGCGGGTCGCCATGAACACGAAATGCTGCTCGTCGTACTGCTTGACCGGAAGCAGCGCGTTGATCTTCTCGCCCTCCTCGAGCGGCAGCAGGTTCACCATCGGCTTGCCGCGCGCGCCGCGCCCGGCCTGCGGCAGCTCGTACACCTTGAGCCAATACACCTTGCCGCGGTTGGAGAAGCACAGCACGGTATCGTGCGTGTGCGCCACGAAGAGCTTCTCGACGAAGTCCTCGTCCTTGACCGCGGTGGCGGTCTTGCCGCGCCCGCCGCGGCGCTGCGTCTGGTACTCGGTGAGGGGCTGGCTCTTGGCATAGCCCGCGTGGGAGAGCGTCACCACCACGTCCTGCGGCTCGATCAGGTCCTCGGTCGTGAGGTTCAGGTGATCGCGATTGATCTCGGTGCGGCGCGCATCGCCATAGGCGGCGCGGATCTCGAGCAGCTCATCGCGCACCACCTGCCTGAGCCGCTCGGGGCGGGCGAGAATGTCGCTCAGGTTCCGGATGCCGTCGAGGAGCTCCCGGTACTCGGCGATGATTTTCTCCTGCTCGAGCCCGGTGAGACGATGCAGGCGCATGTCGAGGATCGCCTGTGCCTGCGCCTCCGAGAGCCGGTAGCCTGCGCTGCCGAGGCCGAACTCCGCTGCGAGCTCCTGCGGTCGGGTCGAGATCTCCCCGGCGCGCTCGAGGAGCGTCGTCACCGCTCCCGGCGGCCAGGTGCGCGCCAGCAGCCCCGCGCGCGCCTCGGCGGGAGAGGCCGCCGCCTTGATGAGGGCGATCACCGCGTCGATATTCGCGAGGGCCACCGCGAGGCCCTCGAGAATGTGAGCGCGCTCGCGCGCCCGCGCGAGCTCGTAGATGCTGCGCCGCGTGACCACCTCGCGGCGGTGCCGGATGAAAGCCTCCAGCATCTCCTTGAGTGACATCAGCTTGGGCTGGCCGTCCTGCAGCGCCACCATGTTGATGCCGAACACCGTCTCGAGCGGGGTCTGCGCGTAGAGGTTGTTGAGGACGGCCTCGGTGAGCTCGCCGCGCTTGAGCTCGATCACGACGCGCATGCCGTCCTTGTCCGATTCATCGCGCAGGCCGTCGCCCGCGATGCCGTCGATGAGCTTCTCGCGCACCAGGTCGGCGATGCGCTCGATGAGCCGCGCCTTGTTGACCTGGTAGGGGAGCTCGGTGACCACGATCGCCTGGCGGTCCCCGCGTCCGAGCTCCTCGATGCTGACGCGGGCGCGCACCGAAAGCCGTCCGCGCCCGGTGCGGTAGGCGGTGGCGATCTCCTGCGCGCCGTTGATGATGCCGCCGGTCGGGAAGTCCGGACCCGGCATGTGCTGCATCAGCGCGACGAGCGGCAGCGCCGGGTCATCGAGCAGCGCCAGGCAGGCGTCGACGGTCTCGCTGAGGTTGTGCGGCGGGATGTTGGTCGCCATGCCGACTGCGATCCCGGTCTGGCCGTTGACGAGCAGGTTCGGAACGCGCGTCGGCAGCACTGAGGGCTCGGACTCGGACTCGTCGTAGTTCGGTGTGAAGTCGACGGTTTCCTTGTCGATGTCCGCCAGCAGCTCTTGCGCGATGCGCGACATGCGCACTTCGGTGTAGCGCATCGCGGCCGGCAGGTCGCCGTCGACCGAGCCGAAGTTGCCCTGGCCGTCGACGAGCAGATAGCGCATCGAGAAGGGCTGAGCGAGGCGCACGATGGTGTCGTAGACCGCGGTATCCCCGTGCGGGTGATACTTGCCGATGACGTCCCCGACGACGCGCGCGGACTTCTTGTAGGGCTTGTTCCACTCGTTGCCGAGCTCGCGCATCGCGTGCAGCACGCGGCGGTGCACGGGCTTGAGACCGTCACGCACGTCGGGCAGGGCACGCCCGACGATCACGCTCATTGCATAGTCGAGATAGGACTGCCGCATCTCCTCTTCGAGACTGACCGACAGAACCTCGCGGGCGATTTCAGGCATTAACTCGCGCTTGATCCATGCGTCCGACGGACACAGAACAAAAGAATAAGTATATCACGCGCTTCCCGCTCCCCGAGCCGGTGCGCACACTCATCGCCGCCGCGCATGCCGCCAAAAACCGCCGCGGCGCGCGCGTGCCGCGCGGCGGCAGCCGTGCACCGATATACTGCGTGCAGCTCGTTTTGCGCCGCGCACCGATACCCATGCCGCAACCTGCCGACCTGCTGATCGAGCCCCGCTGGCTGCTGCCGGTCGCGCCCGCAAACACCGTCCTCGCCGATCACGCGCTCGCTGTGTCCGCCGGGCGCATCCTCGCCGTGGGGCCGGCGGCGGAGCTGCGCGCACGTTACGAGGCCCGCGAGCGCCTCGTGCGTGAGCGCCATGTGCTGCTGCCGGGACTCGTGAATGCCCATACCCGCGCCAGCCACAGCCTGCTGCGGGGGTTGCCGGTACGCGCTCCCCGGTCGCTCTGGCTGCGCGAGACGCTCGGTCCGCTCGAGCGGCGCTCGCTGAGCGCCGATTTCGTGCGCGATGGAACCCGCCTCGCCATCGCAGAAATGCTGCGTGCCGGGATCACCTGCTTCGCGGACCTGAGCTTCTATCCTGAGGAGGCGGCGCGCGCGGCCGCGGCGGCCCACGTGCGCGCCGTGATCGGCCTGCCCGTCGCCGAGGGCGCGACGCCCTGGGCCGAGGGTGCCACTGCGCACCTCGCGCGGGCCGAGCGGCTCTGGGATGAGTACCGCTCGGATTCACGCATCGGCCTTTATTTCGCGCCGCTCACGGCCGCGGGGCTATCGGCCGACGACGAGGCGCTCCTCATGCGCGTGCGTCGCGTCGCGGACGAGCTCGACGCGCGCGTAGCCGTGCACCTCGGGGAGCTTGCGGCGCAGGTGCCCGGCGCAGCCGGCCTGCGGCCCGCGGAGGGCGTCGAGGACAGCACGCGCCTCGAGCCTTGCGGGCCGGTGCTGCGGCGGCTGCACGCTCAGGGGCTGCTGCGCCCGGGATTCACCGCGATCGGCGCGGGGTGCTGCGACGGCGCGGGGCTCGCACTCCTCGCCCGCCAGGGGGCGAGCCTCATCGCCTGCCCGCAGGCGGAGCTGCGCCTCGGCGAGGCGCCGCTCGCCGCGCTCGATGCCGAGCGCACCGGGCTCGGCACCGACAGCCCGGCGGCCTGCGGGGCCTTCGACATGCTCGCCGAAGCGCGCACGCTCACCCTGCTCGGCGCAGTGTCGGGCGCGCAGGCGCTGCGCCTGGCGACGCTCGGCGGAGCGGTCGCGCTCGGGCTCGCCGCGCAGATCGGCTCGCTCGAGCCGGGCAAGGCGGCCGATCTCACCTGCATCGATCTCGGCGCACAGGCCTCACTCCCGGCGGCCGCGCTTGCCGATGCCGTCCTCTTCGCGGCGACCCGGAGCGACGTGAGCGATGTGTGGACCGCCGGCCGGCTTGCCGTGAGCGGCGGTCGGGCGGTGGCCTTCGATGCCGGGGAGCTCGCGGAGCTTCCCGCCCGCTGGGGACAGCGTCTCGGGCTGGAGGCCGCCGCGTGAGCCTCGCCGCCACCAACGCCGACCCGGCGGAGCTCGCCAAGTTCGAGGCGCTGGCGGCGCGCTTCTGGGACACCCAGGGACAGTTCCGTCCGCTGCACCTGCTCAATCCCGTGCGTGCCGCGTACATCGCCGAGCGCGTACCGCTCGCTTCTGTCCGCGTGCTCGACGTCGGCTGCGGCGGCGGGCTGCTCGCGGAGGCGCTCACGCGCGCCGGGGCGCGCGTCACGGCCATCGACCTGGCACCGGCCATGATCGAGGTCGCACGGCTGCACGCCGCCGAGGCCGGGCTCGAGATCGATTACCGCGTGGCAGGCGCGCAGGAGCTCGCCCCCACCAACACCGGTGCGATCAGCGGCGGGATCACCAACGGGTTCGACGTGATCACCTGCATGGAGATGCTCGAGCACGTTCCCGACCCGGCGCTCATGACCGCGACGCTGGCGCGGCTGCTGCGCCCGGGCGGCGCCTGCTTCATCTCGACGCTGAACCGGAACCTCCGCTCCTTCCTGCTCGCCATCGTCGGCGCGGAGTACCTGCTCGGTCTGATTCCGCGCGGCACGCACGAGTACGAGCGTCTCATCCGGCCGGCGGAGCTCGCGCGCTGGGCGCGCGCGGCGGGGCTGACGCTCAAGGATCTCTCGGGTCTCGGGCTCGATCCCTTCACGCAGCGGGCGATGCGCCGCCGCAGCGTCGCCGTCAACTACCTGGCGCATTTCGAGAAATGAGCGCGCTCGCGACCGTGCTGCTCGTCACCGTGGCGCTCGCCACGGCGGGGGTGCTGGGCGCGCTCCTCGCGCGGCTGCACGCCGCAGGGCGCATCGAGACGCTGCGGGCCGAGCTCGCCGCTGCGCAGGCGCGGCTCGAGGCCGGCGTCCTGCAGGATGCGGACCGCCTGGCCCTGCTCGAGCAGTCCGAGACGCGCCTGCGCGCCGCGTTCGACTCGCTCGCCGGCGAGACGCTGCGCACCAACAGCGAGCTCTTCCTGCGCCTGGCACGCGAGGCGCTCGGTCGCGATCAGGCGGTCGCCCAGGGAGCGCTCAAGGAGCGGGAGCTCGCGATCGCGCAGCTCGTCGAGCCGCTGCGCGTCGCGCTCGAGCGCACCGAGACGCAGGCCCAGTCGCTCGAGCGCGAGCGGCGCGACGCCTTCGCCAGCCTGCGCACCCAGATCGAGACCGTTGCCTCCGGACAGGCGCAGCTGCAGCGCGAGACCAGGAACCTGGTGACGGCGCTGCGTCGGCCGGAAGTCCGCGGCCGCTGGGGCGAGCTCACGCTGCGCCGCCTGGTCGAGCTTGCGGGCCTCGCCGAGCACTGCGATTTCACCGAGCAGCTGCAGGTGGTCGGCGAGCAGGGGGCGCTGCGCCCGGACCTCATCGTCCACATGCCCGATGCGCGCGATCTCGTGATCGATGCCAAGACGCCTCTCGAGGCTTTCCTCGCCGCTCTCGATGCCGAGACCGAGGAGCAGCGGACCCAGGCGCTGCGCCGCCACGCGCAGCAAGTCGAGACGCGCGTGCGCGAGCTCGCCTCCAAGAGCTACTGGACCCAGTTTGAGCGCAGCCCCGAGTTTGCGGTGCTGTTCCTGCCGGGCGATCAGTTCCTGTCCGCGGCGCTCGCGGAGCGACCGGAGCTGCTCGAAACCGCCCTCGGCCAGAACGTGATCATCGCCACGCCCTCGACGCTGATTGCGCTGCTGAAGGCGGTCGCCTACGGCTGGCGGCAGGCGGCGGTGGCGCACAACGCCGCGCTGATCCGCGACATCGGCCAGGAGCTCTATCGGCGCCTCGCGACTTTCAACGGGCATCTCGGCCGCATGGGGCAGCGCCTGAGCACCGCCGTCGAGGCGTACAACGCCGCCGTCGGCTCGCTCGAGCGCCAGGTGCTGCCGCAGGCGAGGCGCTTCAACGAGCTCGGCGTCACCACGGACTCGCTCCCCGAGCTCGAGCCGATCGCGCAGCTCACCCGCAACCCCGCGGCGGCGCAGCCCGCGGAGCCCCCCGCAGCGCCCGCGACACCCGGGGGTGCAGCGGCTGCGGATGCGGGCACAACGCCCCCCGCGCGGCAAGCGCCCGAGGACGCCGGCGCGGCGCAGGGCCCGGGCGCCGGGCGCGCACGCAAGGCCTGAGGGTCGGCGGCGCGCGTGCACCCGCCCTTCGATCCGCGCCGCCACGCCGCCTCTTCCGCGGAGCTCGCCGGGCGCGTCATCGCGATCACGGGCGCGAGCGATGGGCTGGGCCGCGCGGTGGCGCTCGCCTGCGCCGCGCACCAGGCCCACGTCATCCTGATCGGCCGCAATCGCGAGAAGCTCACCGCCGCGCATGCCGAGATCAGCGCGAGCGGCGCGCCCGAGGCGAGCATCGCGCTGCTCGATCTCGAGCGGGCGCTCGCCCGCGACTACGACGAAGTGGCGATTGCCGTGACCGAGCGCTATGGGCGGCTCGATGGGCTCCTGCACAACGCAGGGTTGCTCGGCGCGCTCGCACCCATCGAGCACTACGACGTGCCGACCTGGTGCCGCGTGCTGCACGTCAACCTCACCGCAGCCTTCGCGCTGACGCAGGTGCTGCTGCCGGCGCTGCGCACGTCTGCCGACGCCTCGGTGGTGTTCACCGCCAGCACTGTCGGCCGCCGCGGCCGCGCGTATTGGGGGGCGTACGCGGTGTCGAAGTTCGCGATCGAGGGCCTTTCACAGGTGCTCGCCGCGGAGCTCGAGGGCACGAGCGCGGTACGCGTGAATACGCTCAATCCGGGACGCGCGCGCACCCTGATGCGCCGCCAAGCCTACCCGGCGGAAGATCCCGGGAGCCTGCCACCGCCCTCGGCCCTGACCGGGCCCTACATCGCGCTCCTCGGCCCGGCGAGCCGCGGCACCACCGGCCAGGCCTTCGATGCTCAGGGCGAGAGCGCCGCCAGCTCCTCCTGAGTGAGCTCGCGAAACTGCCCGCGCGCGAGCGAGCGCTCGAGCGTCGCCGCGCCGAGCCGGGTGCGCAGCACGCGGCGATTTCAAGCCGCGCGCCACTGTCGAGAAGGCCGCCGCGGATGCCCTCGAGGCGCGAAGCGGTGAGCTCCCCGTGCACGCGCACGCTGAACTCACTCGCCAGGGCACGCACCGCGCGCTGCAGCCGCAGCGCGAGCTCGCCGTCGGCCGTCACCAGCTCGAGCCCGCCGTCGGCGCGCGGCATCGGGCTCACGGCGATGTAGCGTCGGCCCGAGCGCCGCGGCAGCCGCTCGAGGAGCGCAGCGCGCGGGGGCTCTGAGGGCTCGGGCGTCACCGACGTGGCTGGGGTGCCGAGCGCTTCCCCGGGGGAGCGATGACACAGAAAGGCGCGCGGCGCGCCGGCCACCGGCGGCACCCGCACCCGACGTCCGTCGAGTCGCACCTCATCGTGGGGCGCGACGCGCACGCCGAGCCCTGCCATCACGCCGTTGATCGTGAGGCGACCCGCGCGGATCCAGGACTCCGCCTCGCGGCGCGAGGCGAGCCCGGCACGCGCCAGCACTTTCTGCAGCCGCTCGGGAGCTGCGGCGGGGACCTTCGGATGGCGGGCCGCAGCACCGCGCGCACGGGGTCCGCCGGCACGCCGACGGCCCGGCTGCGCGCGCGCGCGGCGCATCAGATGTCCTGTGCGGGGGGCGCGGCCACGAGCTCGCGCGAGGAGCCTCCCTGGGCGCTGCGCTCGTCGTCCTCCGCGGTCTCCTCGCTTTCCGGCGTCTCCCCCGGAGCGTCGCCCGGCGCTGCTTGCTCCGCCGTGGAGGCGTCTGCCCCGGCCAGCACCCCCTCGTCCGCGAGCCCGAGCTGCAGGTTCGGATCGATGAGCGCCCTGATCTCCCCGAGCGGGGGCAGCTCGTCGAGGCTCTTCAGGCCGAAGTAGTCGAGGAACTCGCGCGTCGTGCCCAGCAGCTCCGGGTGCCCCGGGACGTCGCGGTGACCGACCACCCGCACCCAGTTGCGCTCGATCACGGTCCTGATGATGTTGGGATTGACGACGACGCCGCGTACGGCCTCGATCTCGGCGCGCGTGATCGGCTGGCGGTAGGCAATCAGCGCCAGCGTCTCGAGCAGCGCCCGTGAGTAGCGCGCCGCACGCTCGGGCCAGAGCCGCGAGATCTCCCCGGCGAGCTCGCGCCGCACCTGGATGCGAAAACCGCTGGCGGTCTCGCGCAGCTCGATGCCGCGCCCGGAATACTCCGCCGCGAGCACCGCGAGCGCCGCGCGCACCTCCTGCGCGCTGGGACGGGAACGCTCCTCGAAGAGCCGCAGCAGCTCGGCCACCGGCAGCGGAGTCCCCGCGGCGAGCAGTGCCGCCTCGATGACGTTGCGCACGTACGACTCACTCATGAGCGATCCTCGGCGGCCGGCCCGGCGGGAGCTGCGGCCTCGGTGTTGTCCGTCACCACGCGCAGCGCCGGAGCTGGGCTCGCGCCGCGCACGTGCAGCGGCGCGTAAGCCTGGGCCTGCACGATATCGATCAGTCCCTCGCGCATCAGCTCGAGAATCGCGGCGAAGGTGACCGTGACTCCCATGCGCCCCTCCTCCGGGCGGAACAGCTGCAGGAAGGGCACGAAACCCGCGGAGCGTCCGAGGATCTCCAGGATGTCGCTCATGCGCTCCCCCACCGAGAGCTGCTCGCGCTGGATGTGATGATGAGCGAACATCTCCGCACGCGCCACGACCTCCCTGAACGCGAGCAGCATCTCCTGCAGCGCGACCTGCGGCAGAGCGCGCAGCGGCTGGCGGTCCTTGAGCTCGGCGCTGGTCGTCCATACGTCGCGCTCCAGGCGCGGCAGCTCATCGATCGCGGCGGCGGCGCGCTTGAAGCGCTCGTACTCCTGCAGCCGTCGCACGAGCTCCGCGCGCGGATCCTGGCCGCTGTCCTCATCGCTCTTCGGCCGCGGCAGGAGCATCCGCGACTTGATCTCCGCGAGCGTCGCGGCCATCACCAGGTACTCTCCCGCGAGCTCGAGCTGCAGCTCCTGCATGAGCTCGATGTACTGCATGTACTGGCGCGTGATCTCCGCGAGCGGTATATCGAGAATGTCCAGGTTCTCGCGGCGGATGAGGTAGAGCAGCAGGTCGAGCGGGCCCGCGAAGGCCTCGAGAAACACCTCGAGCGCCTGCGGAGGAATGTAGAGATCGCGCGGCAGCTGCGCGAACGGCTCCCCGTTAACGACGGCGAAGGGCATCTCCGCCTGCTGCGGGGGAAGAAGCGGGGTGGCGGCTGCAGGGGCGTTCGACACCACGATCGTCAGTGTGGGCTTGCTCTTCATGCGTGAACCGCGGCGCGCCGGTGAGGCCGCCTCAATCGGGCCGCAGGTGCATGGCGCGCCGCACCTCGGCGAGCGTCTCGCGCGCCGCTTCCCGCGCCTTCTCCGCACCCTCGGCGACGATACCGCGCACCAGCTCGGGGTTGTCCTCGAATTCCTGGGCACGCCGGCGCATCGCGCCGATCTCCTCGACGATCCGATCGATCACCGGCTGCTTGCACTCGAGGCAGCCGATGCCGGCGCTGCGGCAGCCCTCGTTTACCCACTTGCGCGTGCTCTCGTCGGAATAGATCTTGTGCAGGTCCCACACCGGGCATTTTTCCGGATCGCCCGGATCGGTGCGCCGCACGCGCGCCGGATCGGTCTGCATGGCGCGCAGCTTCTGCACGACCTGCTCCGGCTCCTCGCGCAGCCCGATGGTGTTGCCATAGGACTTGGACATCTTGCGGCCGTCGAGTCCGGGAACCTTCGGTGTGGCGGTGAGCAGCACCTGCGGCTCGGGGAGGATCGTCACCCCGGTTCCTTCGAGAAAGCCGAGCAGCCGCTCGCGATCGGCCACCGTGATGCGGTTGTTGCTGCGCACGAGCGCCTGGGCGCGCTGCAGGGCCTCCTGGTCGCCGCTTTCCTGGAACTTGCGACGCAGCTGCCGGTAGGCGGTGGCGTTGCGTCCGCCGAGACCCTTCACCGCGCGCTCGGCCTTCGTCTCGAAGTCCGGCTCGCGCCCGTAGAGGTGATTGAAGCGTCGCGCGGTCTCGCGCGTCAGCTCCACGTGCGCCACCTGATCCTCGCCCACCGGCACGAAGGCGGCGCGGTACACCAGGATGTCGGCGCTCTGCAGCAGCGGGTAGCCGAGGAAGCCGTAGGTGGCCAGATCCTTCTCCTTCAGCTGCTCCTGCTGGTCCTTGTAGCTGGGCACCCGCTCGAGCCACCCGAGCGGAGTGATCATCGACAGCAGCAGGTGCAGCTCCGCGTGCTCGGGCACGTGCGACTGGATGAACAGCGTCGCCACCCCGGGGTTGAGCCCCGCGGCGAGCCAGTCGATGAGCACCTCGTGCACGCTCTCCTGCAGCGTCACCGTCTCATCGTAGGCGGTGGTGAGCATGTGCCAGTCGGCGACGAAGAAGAAGCACTCGTACTGGTACTGCAGCTCCACCCAGTTGCGCAGCGCGCCGTGGTAGTTGCCCAGGTGCAGGCGGCCGGTCGGCCGCATGCCGGAGAGCACGCGCCGCGCCGGCGCGGGCGAGCTCACTTAGCTCGCCGCCGCGGCAGGCGCGCACGGCGTGTGGGCGTGGTGGCGTGGCTCACGCCGCGAATTATAGCGCACGCCCGGTAAGCGGGCCGAGGGCACCCTTGCCCCTGCGCACGATAGCCGGCGGCTTCACGGACAGATCGACGACGGTCGTGGGCTCGATACCGCAGTCGCCGCCATCGAGCACCGCGTCGATCTCCTGCCCGAGCCGCGCCTGGATCTCACGGCCGGAGGTGAGCGGCTGCGGATCGGCGGCGAGCAGCAGCGTCGAGCTCATCATTGGCTCGCCCAGCTCGGCGAGCAGCAGCCTCGGGACCGGATGATCGGGGATGCGCACGCCGATCGTGCGCCGCCGCGCGTGCTGCAGACGTCGCGGCGTCTCGCGCGTGGCACGCAGCAGGAAGGTGTACGGGCCCGGCAGACACGCACGCAGCAGCCGGAACTGCCAGGTCTCGAGGCGAGCAAAGCGCCCGACGTCCGTCAGGTTGGCGCACACCAGCGTGAAGTGGTGATGACGGTCGGCCTGGCGGATGCGCAGCACCCGCTCGAGGGCGCTCTTGTCGCCCAGATGCCAGCCGAGTGCATAGCACGAGTCCGTGGGATAGGCGATGAGGGCGCCAGCGCGCAGCAACTCTGCGGCGCGGCGGATGAGCCGGAGCTGCGGGTCGATCGGGTGCAGGCTGAAATACTCGGCCATCGCCGGACCTCGGGCCGCCAATGGAAGTTGCGCGCGCCGCATGACAATATACGCGGCCGCTTGCCGCGTACACCGGCGACTTGAGGATTCGCGCCCCACCGCTCCCATGCAGGCTCTCACCGGTTTGGCGCCGCTCGTCGCGTTCTTCGTGACCTACCGCGTGCGCGGTCTGTATCTCGCCACCGCGGTGCTGATGGCCGCCATGGTGCTGCTCCTCGCCTTCGACTGGCTGCGCGAGCGGCGCATTCCACCGCTCCATGCCCTCTCGGCGCTGCTGGTCCTCATTCTCGGCGCCGCGACATTGCTGCTGCACAATCGCCTCTTCATTCAGTGGAAGCCGACCGTGCTCTTCTGGGCGATCGGCCTCGCCTTCCTCGGCAGCTCCCTCGCCTCGCGGCGGGCGCTCACTGAGCGGCTGCTCGCTCCGGCCCTCGATGAGGGCCTGCGGGTGAGCGCCGCCTCCTGGCGGCAGCTCGACTACTCCTCCGCCGCCTTCTACGGCGTACTCGGCGCGCTCAACCTCGCGGTGGCCTACCGCGCGAGCGAGCGCGCATGGGTCAACTTCAAGATCTTCGGGCTGACCGCTCTCACGGTCGGCTTCGTCGTGCTGCAGGTGCTGTGGCTCAGCACGCGGACCCGAGAGCCGCGCGTTGAGGGCGCGCCATGAAAGGCGGGAGCGGCGCGCTGCACCCCGGGGCCGGCCCGACTGCCGCCACCGAAGCGCGGAGCGCGCAGCTGCGCAGCGCCATCGAGCGCGCGCTGGCGCCGAGCGTGCTCGAGATCATCGACGACTCCGCGCGCCACGCGGGCCACGCCGGCGCCCGCGGCGGCGGTCACTTTCGCGTGACCGTGATCGCGGACGCCTTTCGCGGCCGCACGCTCATCGAGCGCCATCGCCTGGTGTACGAGGCCGTCGCCCCGCTCATGGTCGATGCGGTGCACGCCCTGAATATCGTGGCGCGCACGCCCGAGGAGGGCCTGTGAGCGCCCCCCTGCCACACTTCCCCTGATCGCCCCTGTCACCCACCCGGAAGCCCAGCATGAATCACCTCCGCCTCCCGCTGCTCGCCGCTACGCTCGTCGCGCTCGGCGCCTGCCAGCCCAAGAGCCCCGCGGCCCCCGACGGCTCCGCACCGGTGGCGACGGTCAACGGCACCCCGATCAGCCGTGAGTTCTACGAGTTCTACATCAAGGGCATCACCAGCGGTAAGAGCTCCGCGGAGCTCACGGCGCAACAGCGCGACCTGGCGCTCGACAACCTGATCCGCGCCCGCGTGGTGAGCGATGAGGCCGCGAAACAGGGCGTCGAGAAGAGCGGCGACACCGCAGCGCTCCTCGAGCTCTCGCGCCTCAACGTGCTGCAGCAGGCGGTGTCCGATCACTATATGAAGGATCGCAAGGCCACCGAGCAGGAGTTACGCGCGGAGTACGAGACGCAGCTCGGCGGCATGCCGAAGCTGGAATACCACGCCCGGCACATCCTGGTGGCCACCGCGCCCTTCGCGCAGAAGCTCATCGCGCGGCTCGAGAAGGGCGAGAAGTTCGAGGATCTCGCCAGGTCCGAGTCGATGGACTCCTCCAAGAGCACCGGCGGGGGTCTCGGGGGGGTCACGACCGACCACATGGTGCCGGAGTTCTCGGGTCCGGTGAGCGCGCTGAAGCCCGGGGAATACACGCACACGCCGGTGCAGACGCAATACGGCTGGCACATCATTCAGCTGCTCGAGACGCGCGAGCTGAAGCCGCCGCAGTTCGAGCAGGTGCGTCAGCGCCTCGAGCAGATGGTGGAGAACAAGAGGTTCCGCACCTATACCGACGAGCTGATGCGAAACGCCAAGATCGAGAAATTCCTCGACAAGCCGACCGCGCCGACCGCGGCGCCCGCGGCGGGCG
>WNFI01136705.1_pt1 | contig 22440 bp, 16 predicted proteins | sample 5400471 | NCBI WGS metagenome assembly WNFI01 (sample SAMN13153348, study PRJNA577476) | soil metagenome | isolation source: 100 cm saprolite on Douglas fir-dominated hillslope | place: USA:California | collected 2013-09-17
CTAACGAGGCCCTGCCTCAGACCGTCGAGCATGTTGCGTGCTGTTCGGAGAGAGGGGGAGGTCTGAGGCAGGGCCTCGTTAGAAAAAGTGGAGCCCCGGGAGCCGGCAGGGGTTGACCCCCTGCGCCTACGTAATAGACCCTCTTGGGGTCGGTGGCCACATGGGCCGCGCTCTCCGGGAGCTCCAAGACGATGGTACGCAAAAACGTCGCTGAGATCCTCACGAATCACGTGACCTTCGAGCTGGAGGCCATCGACCGGATGTATCTCAATGCGTACGTGCCGTCGCTGCAAACGGGCGGAGGGTTCGTCTGGTTCGTGAAGACGCAGCTGGGCGCGCGCGTCCCCTCGACGACCATGGTCGCGCCGATGAGTGAGCGGTTCGTACAGGCCATCGAGCGGTTCGTCGCGACCGAGGGGCTCGACTTGGTGACGTTCGCAAAGGGGCAACGGAAGGACGACGTCGCGCAGCAGTACCGGGCGTCGTTCACCGGCGAGGAGGGCGTGCTGTTCGTCGGCAAGGCCCAGGAGAAGGCCCGCGTCTTCCGCACCGAGAAACGGCGGGACGCGCAGGGGAAGACGTATCCGTGGATCATCCGCTCGACGGCGATGCCCAATCATTACTACGTCTACATTCTCGACAAGGACTTCGGCCCGCTCTTCATCAAGTTCTGCTCCTACTTTCCCTATCCCGCGAAGCTCTGTCTCAATGGGCACGAATGGCTCAAGCGCCAGCTGACGCAGCGCGGTATTCCCTTTGAGCCGTTGGACAACGGCATCCGGACCACCGACGCGGCGAGCCGCGTGCAGCGGATCGCCGACACCCTCGACGCCGCCAAAATCGACGCTGTCTTTCGCAAATGGCTCCGACGATTGCCGCATCCCTTCGCCGCGGCGCACCGACAGGCCGGCTATCGCTATCACCTGTCGATCTTGCAGAGCGAGTTCGCGTTGACCCAAGTGCTCGACCGACCGGTGACGGGTCGGTGTTTCTTCGAAGAGGTCATCCGCGAGAATCTCGACCTCGGGCGTCCCGACCAGATGCAGCTGATCTTCAACCGACGCATCACCTGTCGTACCCCCGGCAGCTTCCGCACCCGCGTACTCACCGAGGGCGTCGTGCCGTCACTCCACGTGCAATACAAGAAATCCAAGGTCAAGCAGTACCACAAAGAAGGCCAGGCTCTCCGCACCGAAACCACGATCAACGATACCTACGACTTTGCCATCGGTCGTGCGCTCCACAATCTGCCCGCCCTGCGGGAGATCGGCTTTGCCGCCAACCGGCGCCTCTTGCGCGTCGAATCTCTGAGCCACGACTGCCTGATCGGGGCAGACTGCCTGGACACCGTCACATCCCCCGTCCGCGTGCACGACCAACGGGCCGCCGGGCTCCGCTTCGGTGACCGCCGCGTCCATGCCCTCATGCACGCGCTCTGTCTCTTCGCCCTCGCGCCCACCGGCTTTCGGCATCGAGAATTCCGTGATCACGTCGCGCAACTCCAACGTCGAAATCCAGACACCTATCCGGCCGGCTCGATGACCTACGATCTCCGCCGGCTTCGGCTGCACGGCCTCATCGAACGCGTGCCGCACAGCCATCGCTATCGCATCACCCCGGCCGGCGCCCGCGTCGCGATGTTCTACGCGCGCCTCTACACCCGAGCCCTTCGCCCCGCGTGCTCGCTGCAGCCGTTGGGATCCGTCCGCGCGCAGCGGGCCTTCGATCGCCTCGACGCCGCGCTCGCCACATTCCTGCAGGAGGTCAAACTTGCCGCCTAAAAAACTTGACTCAAACAGTCCTACTTCTTGGGGTCAAGACTCCTAGGGAGCAACGAAAGCGACAAGCGCGATCTCCTCGGGCACGTTGAATACAACTACAGCTGCAGGGTCCGGATGAGCTGGGGCTCGATTTGGAAGGCGAAACAGGATCCGGTCTGCGGCGCGGAACCATAGGACGACGGATGGAGTTGTTGAAGCTGGGTGTTCAGGTCTGTCTGCAGCCGGAAGTGCTGGTAGTACCGGCTGTGGACGGCCCTAATATTGGTAGCGTACGCCGCTGCCCGGGCGGGGGCCCCTGAGTAGGCACCATCACTGATGGACTTCACCGTCCGCGGCCTTTCGGCTCAAGTAAACTGACTCCTTCTACTGCGGCTTCTTCTTCGATAACCCAGAAAAATCCCATGCCAATCCGATGTTTCCTCTCACTAGTTTTTGATCGGTTAGAAGGTCTGCGTGGGACGCATATGTCAGCGAGATCGGAAGGCTGACTGACGCGCTGAACGGAATGTCCACACGGAGGCCAGCTGTAAGAATCGCGTCGTGCTTGGCGTCCGGTACATCTCGAAACGCCTCGCCGCTGAATGCCAGCGTTACCTTCGGCACCAGTTCGGCATCCGGATCCGATGACAGCAGCCGTGAGAACGAGTACCCGACTTTTCCAGAATGTGCGATGGGGCGGCCTGCTCGCCAATTTGCTCGGGTCCAGTCGACATTCAGGGTGTGGTCCCAGGCACCAACCGCAAAGAGGCCGCGGATCCCGAGGCCGAATCGCTCGGGGCCGAAATCCGCCGCCTGGTGGGTTCCATTAACGACGGCCGTCCAGATGGCCTGACGATCGATCGCCTTGATGGCCGTGGCGTGAGTCTTATCGTACGCCTCGAGTAGTTCTCCAAATGCCCCAAACTGAGAACCTAGCGCTCCCTCAGCAAGCTTCGTTAGCGCCTCAACTTTGTCACTAAACACGCATTCATCAGGCGAACCAACTTTGCAGGGTTCGAGGATGCGATCCTCAACTTGTGCAGACTTGTCGTGAACACGGATAACCTCAATCAGCATCGGGGCAAGCTGAAACAAGGCGGTTGTCAGCTTCTTGTCGATCTCCGCGAGTGCTGAGATGTAGTTGGCGACGCTCCGGGCATCCCGTCGGTCACGTGTGCCTGAGAAGCGCCAACGAAGTTCGGCTCGGACAATGTCGGTGATGTTCTCGGTTTCTTTCGCCTTGTCCTTGGTGCCGTCACCGTTTTGATCGAATTCCTCTCCCTTTCCCCCCAACGTGAGGGATCCGCCGAATCGGCGCATCGTGACATATTTCCCGTACTCTTCTTGGGTCACGAGAACGCTCGGATCCGCGAGTACTTTGAACGCGAACAGGTTGAGATCGGTCGTCAGTGCGCCGTCCTTAAAGGCAAGGAGGTTGTTATCGACGGCCAAACCGATGACCTGCACAAACGAAGGAGCGTCGACTACGGTACCGCCCGCAGCTGCCCCGGAGGGCGCCGTCACTTGTTTTCCAGCCCGCGCAGTCTCGGTTGGTTGCTCGTCTCGTCGCTGCGCTGCGAGGCGCCGAGCGACGGTCTGGATCCATTCGTCCTGTGGAAGCGGCTTGCGCTCGACCTTACTCTGATCTTGTGCCAAAGCATCTGGCGAGATAAAGGCCACTAGTGCTGCCACGAGTACAAAGCGCGCCGCCTTCATGCCTGCACCGTTAAGGAGACCGTCCCCATGTTGACCGGGTTGTTTCCATCGGACGACTTCCGCCGCCTAAATCGAGTAACCCTATCGACTAGAACGTCGGTGCGGGTCTGCCATTTCTCAGCAGGGGTCTGGATGCTCCAAAAGAGCTGGTATCGGCCTACTGTCAAGGCGGGGAGTCGGACCGGTACCTCAGACTTCGCCGTTTCATCGGCAAGCAGAAGCGCCTGCCCGAACGGATCCGATTGAAGCCAGATACGCACACGAGCGTTGGCGAAGCAGACCCTAACAACAACATCAACAGCTGATGTCGTCGCAACCGAAATGGACCATGGAAGGAGTTCGTCGCCGCCTTCCTCACAAGGTGTCTTCTTAGCTTTGGGCTTCTTCGCCATCGAGCGGCCTCCGTCCGATGATTCGTTGAGAGTCGGTCTTACTGATGTCCCAAGGATACGTGGCTAGAATCTACTCGTTGTAGCCGTTGCAGTATCTGACGGACACAACGGCGAATTTCTTCGGATCGCACGTAATTCGCTCTGGCGGTCGACGGACGCAATCGACTAGCGAGTTGCGGACATCGTCCAGTGCGGCCTGAACAGGCCTAACCTCATGATCCGCCGCCACTTCCGCCAGCGGAAGGCAGGCCTTTACTGTAAAGTAACTGATTTTATTGACTTTATTGGCGTGGCTCGCCGCACTGGGCGATTTCCGCAACTGGTTGATTCTGGGAAGCGGCGTAAACCGCAACCCTTCGCCACTATTTCGCCTCTTGAACAGCTTCGAGCCCCCATCCGTCGGCACTCCGTACCGGCGAGAAGTTCAAAGACGTTATCCGCTTTGGCTTCTCCTGACGCTTTCAAGCGCTGCTTGACGTTCAGCACGTACGTCATTGGATTTCTGCGACGTTCCAAAGCACCGGATGCTCGCGCGGGGATGTCCCTCGCATGAGAGAATGCAGCGCGCGCAAGATGCTTCAGGAAATCGTGCGAATGCGCGAGCACCGTGCACAGAAGCGGACCGAAGAAGAAACATGAAGCACGACGTGTTGGGAATCTTTCAAGCTCGTCCGTCAATCAGTAGGTACTATGCCTGCTAGGCCCGAGGAGGTGTGGCTACTGCACTTGTCCGACCTCCATCTCGGGTCTCAGGTCGACTATCTCCTGTGTCAAGCGCTGATCGATGCTGCGAAGCAGACCGCGCCGCTTCTCGGCTGCCCGACAAACGACCTCATTGTCATCGTTAGCGGTGATCTGACACAGGACGGCGTCGATGAGCAATTCGCGCTCGCGTACACGTTTCTCGCGAAGCAATTGAAATTTGGTTGGGGGAACGCCGTGGACGAACTCGGCCTCGGCGTCCCAGCCCCACGACTTCAAACTGTCGCCGGCAATCACGATCACTGGGATGGCAGTGGGTATCGCTGGAGTCGCCCCTACAATCCGCGCCTTTACCCGTCTCGATTCCGGCCGACTCCCTGGAGGGAAACGTTCACGAGCGCCGGAGGCGGGCTCGAGATCGATTTGTACGGGCTCGACTCGAACGCAGGTTTGTGGAGGACTCCGAACTACTTGGCAAGCGGCGCCTATCGAGGGGCGGACTTGAAGACACTCGAACAGATGTTGATGCATCGATCGTCACCGCGCGGTGTCAGAGTCGGCATCGTGGTCTCCCATCACGCACTGTTTGCGCCGCTCATGGGACTACCACAACCGCTCGACGACGAATCTCGAGAACGTCTTCTCGACCTTGGCGCTCGCTATGGTATCCAGATGATCCTGACGGGTCATACACACACGTTCAAGTACCTTCCAACGTCCCGCTCATTGCCGTTCGAGCGAATAATCACGGGGCGACCAAAAGTGATTCATGAACTCCGTTCGGCCACCAGCCTCAAGGGTACTCCCGCCGGCGGCGGGCAAGGCTTCTGGCTGCACCGCGTCTGGCTCGAGTTCGGAAAGCCTCGCTTGCAGGGCTGGCGGTTCCAGTGGCTCCCGACAAGTCGAAACTTTGCGCCGCGCAATCAGACACCCGACGTGGACATTGCTCTCGCATGAGGAGTAGCCGCTGCAGAGGATGCATGTTGTGCGACCTCTAGACTGACCTCCCATATCAAGCGACTGTTCCGCCAGGAGCTTTGAAATCCAGGCGCAGTGATGTTCTGCTCGAAGATCTGCTCTGTGAACACAGCAACCAATCGATTGATGAATCCGGTGTCTAGTTTGGTGGCGACTTGTGCCCGCGCCTGCAACATCTCTCCAAGGTTCAACCGTTCCGCATTATCGATCAATTGCCATTGCCCCCACGCGGTCCGGCTGTCTCCCTCCTGCCAGACGTGAAAGGCATGGCCTAACGCGACTGGTACCGGACGTCTCGCTTTGATCGAAAAAGCGAGCGACGTCAGTGAGGCATGAATGTCGTCGGTTCGTTCCCGAAGAATTCGATCATCGCTCTCCCACGGGGCCCCTTCCGCCACTGCGTGACACAGTGCCTCCGCGACGACCCAGTCGCGCTTTGCGTTCTCTTCGAGAAGCCGCGTCCATTCGCCATCCTCCGTGACCTGTGCCGTCGCGCCTCCTGACACGAGCCACGCCCTGGGCACTCCACGCTCTTCTAGCTCTGTGAGCGCTCGTTCATCGACTTGTGCACGCACGTGGTCCAGTGAATGCCATGCACCACCAAGCTCCGCTTCGACGACACCATCGCGCGTTCGCAACGGAGGAATACCCTGAAGTTGCCGGACCAATTCGCCTATCGTTACGACGCGAGAAATCGCGGTCGTCATAAATCCTCCTTCTCAGCCCCCTGAGGGCGGGAAACCGTTCGTTTCCGAAGACCGACTCCAAATCTGCGCCCGATGCGCGAATAAAGATCACGGGCCTCCAAGTACGACAGCCCGAGAGACTTCGCGACCGCTGCCAGGCTTCGTCCCTCTACTGTCGTCTGCTGCAAGAGCGTACGCTCGATTGCCGTCAGACCCGCTGGAGAGTCGGTGAGCGCCGTGAGCGCCGCCATGCCTCGAATGACCGCCGATCGGGCTTTGAACTCGCTGCACTGCAGCACGTCGCCGATCTCCGCGAGCGTTTTCTCCGGTCCGTCGAAACCGAAGTACAGCTGGAGCGCCGTACGCTCGAGTGGAGGAAGGCGCGGCAGGTTGGAGAGCAACAGGGCGCCCTGTTCCTCGGTCCAATGACTGTCGTCTGAGGCAGAGGGGATCTCGAGTGCGCTGCGCGAGTCCAGCGCGCTCAGGTAGGAACGATTGGCCCTGTCTGCGAGCAACGAGCGGAGCGCGTAACGATAGAAGACTGTGGTGAGCCACGCATCTTCGTGACCCTCTCCGCGCCGGAGGTCGAAGCTTCTGACCGCATTCCGCAAGACAACGAGTTGAAACTGCTCCGTGAGACCCAGGAGGTCGATGAGCGAGGTCTCGAAGCCACGTGAACGCAGTTTCGCTGCGGCGCTGGAATAGGCTCTGTCGCCAGACAGCAAATTCAGGAGTTCGGCGAAATCGCCTGCGCCGTCCCACTCGAGGAAAGGCGGTACGCCAGACTGAAGCTCCTCCAGCGACGAGACGGAGGGCAGATTGCAGGCAACGGTCGACAGACGCTGACCGATCCACGAAGACACGGGCGACTGGTCGCCGCCAACTATCGGGAGGTCGGCGGCTGTCGCGAGATGTGTGAGAAAAGCGCCAATACCACGGATCTGCGACGACGCCGTGACGACTCCCAAACGAGTGAACTCGGCCGAGTAACCAAAGACGCCAATATGTTGATGGAGACGTTTCCGCCGTTCGATGAACTCGTCCATGCTCCGACCGGAACAGTCTACCTTCCCGTGAGGAGCAAGACTCGTCGAGAAGGATTCTGCACTCGCATAGCACGCGGCAGGCCCGTCGATACTCGCCGTAAGAGATGAGGAGGCGAGCTCGCACCAGTAGGCAGTGACACCGCTCGAGCAACACAGCTCCCGTACCCATTGGCCCTCCTCCTTTCGAACCGCTCGCCTTCACCTATGTATTGGCGAACGACGGGCGTTGGCGAAGTCGACTCGAGCGCAGCCATAAATCCTTCAGGGTCAGTCGTTTGATGGATGACTTCGAGCCGAGGGTCCACAGATGATCGCAACCACACCGCGACCGTTCGTTGCGGCGCAGTGCTCCTTTTCCTCCTGATGCTCACGGCAGCGGCCAAAGCTGGCTTTCCGCCCCATTTGACCGGGTGGGAAAGCCAGTTGCGGAAATCGTCCAGTGCGGCCTCCGTCCCCGCAAAGCATTGTCAAGACGCAATTTAGCGCCTCGCGAACTAGCGCTGCAATGCAACTTATTGATTTTATTGGCTTTATGGGCTGGCTCGCCGCACTGGACGATTTCCGCAACTGGTTGATCCGAGAAGCCGCGTAAATGGCGCGTTATTGACAGGTTCGCCAAGGTTTCGCGAGGTGAGTCTCGACGAGCGACGCAGCCGTTGACGGCTCAAGCAGTCTGCGGCCGCTGCCGCCCCCCGCGGTGACGCCGCGCATCCAAACCCAAGTTCCCGTCCCTGCCCTCAAAACGGGCTTCGTGAACACCCGACTGCCGTAGAATCTGCCAGCCCAGCAATTTGGCGAGCCGAACACCGTGTGCACGAGAGGGATCGACGGTGTTCGGTCACGACCGAGGCGATCGGTCCAGGTCGAGGGCCACGCCAGCTCAGTCGGGACGAATCCCGACGCATGAATCTGAACGACGACGTCGTTTATCGCTGCCGGCGGCTCGGGCCGCTCCACCAGCGTCATCCCGGCCGTCGCACCGCGCCGAGAACGCGCAAACGCCAGTGCGCCGTCGTCACTGACGGGTGGCCACCGAGGTTGAGCACGGGCCACTTCGTCGTCTCGTACTGGTCGGGCGGCAATCGCGGCATCCCGTGGCGGTTTGGTGGTGCCGCTTCCCATGACGGCTTGAGCGCACGCGCCCACTGCCGATGTCGCTCGCAGAATTGGCTGTACGCGTTCGGCTGGTACGCACGCGCACCGTAAGCTTCCCCGATCGATTGACACTCAAGAGTAGACTGCTCCGGTACCTCGCGGCGTGCCAGCGCTCCGTCCGATCACACGGTTTAGCCAAATCAATCAGCCTCGGGCCTCCGAGTCGGCGGAGTTTCCGGGGGGGGCCGGTCGAATTAACGCTCAGCGGGAGGACTTCTCCAGAACTCGCGGGCGAAATCGGTGTGTCTTGCGTTCTCCCTCAACTGCCACTCCGTCGAAAATGTCCAGTCGGCCGGTCTGGGGACGGCGTCGGGGCACTTCGAGCAAAACTGCTCTCGGAACGTCTTGCCGGCGTCGTCCAGCGTCTGCGATTTGATTGCATACCCGTGCTTCGTACAGTGAAGCACCTTGAGACCTGCCGTCGGCAACTTCAGTATGTGCATCAGCAGCGGATTTGGCTGAAGAGTAATGAATGTGTGCTCACAGTGGCGCAGCGCGGGCGTTGGATCGAGATCCTGAATCCCGATACGGACAGCGGCAGCAATGGGGTCGTCAGGGTCTTGCAGATCGATCCCGACACCGGCCGCAAAGTTTTCGTAGATCTGCTTCTCAGCGGTTTCGACGGTTGTGTAGGGCGACTTCTCGCCTTTTTTGTGGCGTTCGAGGCGCTCCAGATAGTCCTCGGCTGCTGCTCGCACGTCAGGATCCCGGATGAGCGCGAACTGTTCCGCCAGCCACTCATTTTCTGGCGATGCGAGGTCAGTACTAAGAAGGCGGACTGCCGTGATAGCGTCGGCAAATCGCTGCTCGTCCCCCGTCAACTTCGCAAGTTCGGCTGCAAGTCGCAACAACTGGAATGCGTTCTTCTTGAGATTCTCTTCGGCGTCAGGCTCACCTTCCAATTTGAGCTGCGCTGCAAGCATCACCAGGAGCTTGCCAAACCGCTGAATCGGATCACCCAGAGACAAGCCGTCTGGAGTCGCGAGCGCGTAGTTGAGAAAACCGAAGCACTCACGAAGCTTCTGATTGACTCGCTGCGTGAGCGTGGCCCACCGGAACGCTAGCTGAGCTGCCCACAGGTGACTGGCTCCCTTCTTTCTTGCCAGTTCCACGTGGAGGAAAAGACCCCACCTCTCGTCCATGAGTGCCTGTAGCCTTGAAACCTTGCGCAGCGCCAGCGCGTAGAGCTTCAATCCAAGAGGACCACTCTTTACGAGGGTGCGAAGTCTCCCCGCGGCGATCGCCGTTCGCTCGACGCGCAGTTTGTCGGCGACGCGGTCGCGGATGGACTGTCGGATCTCCACCTGCTCCAGGGCCAGGACAGCGGCGAATCGGATCGAGAGGGATGCCTCGTCGTCTGACCATATCTTCCGCAGGTCCGCCTCCGCATCGTTGAGTGCGCCCTTGAGCATCAACTGGTAGGCACGCTCGGCACGCAAAGCGTCCGTCTTTTCCTTCAGCGCCTTAATTGTGACATCGAGGTTGGGCTGTTTTCGAAGCGCCGCGACAAAGTCGGTCTGTCCGGCGGTGGCGAGGGAGCGCGTTGCGAGAAGCACCTTTGCGCGAACGACGGCCTGGAGGAGGAGGTCGGCGGAATTCGGCAGTTCGTTCGGGGTCGGGATTCTCAGCGTGACCGACGAATCATCGTTCAGCAGCGCTATCCGCTGGCCAATCTCAACCTCGAACTGGGGGGCAAGCCAGAAGGTCCTCCCGCGCTCAACGTCCGCGTGGACCAATATGGTTGGCACTTGCATTTCGGTGATGAGATACCTGGCACTCTTCACCTCAACCGGCTGAGAGATGAAATCCGAACCCGCTGAATACACTGACGCACGCGAGCTCTTGAGCTGGATTTTGAAGGTGATCCCCGTGGATTTGTTGTTCTCAAACACCTCGACGTCGAAGTCGATCCCGTAGTCGATCCCCTCGGATAGAGTCCAGCCCAGGGGCTCAAGGGTGCCACGAAGCTGGGTTTGGCCCAGAGTGTCGGTTACATGCTCAGGTGGTCTGTCCATAAAAGGACGCGGGCCATCTCACGCCAGCGACCCGTTACCGATTCACCGCCGACGACTGGAAAGGCGGAAAACCGGAAGGCTAGGTATCAGGGGGATTATATGGCTCGCGAGGCATTCAGACGAACGTGGCGTGACACACTTCCAAGAGCGCGAACGACGCGATCTTGGTCGGCTTCACTTCGGTCGAGGCAAACGCCCGATCGATATTCGCCCCAAATGTCAGCGCGGGCCGACCGAGACATGCTAACACGCACGCGGCGGACACGGTTTCGGCGAACAGGACGTGAACGTCTTGGACCGCGGCGCCAACGTAGATCGGGCCGTTGCTCGCCCACGTGTCGCCAAGCGTGCGACCGGGGCGAGCATGCGCATATTCGCTCAATCGCCCGTAGAGATCTCCAATCCACCCCGAAGAACGTGGTGGTTCTGACTCCACCTTGGCTCAGTCGTTTCTCAGCGCGATCATCGGATCAACTCGCAAACAGGGTCGGAGCTAACTTCTTGATTTGATTGGCTCCTCAGGCTGGATTCGAACCAGCAACCCTCCGGTTAACAGCTGCGGCTCGCTGATCTGCTATCGAGTCGTACCGAGCGAGTTGGCTTCGTAAATACGGGCTCAAATTCGCGATCCTTGGCGATCGAGTTTTCGTACCAAATCATACCAAATGCCCCTGAGAGGGGGTACAGTTTTGGGTACAGCTGCTGGGTCAACCGCGTCCTGACCGCCTTGCCGAAGACCCCACCAAACATGTTTGAAATTTGGTTCCCAACAGAATGATGTCTCCAGATTGAATTGGTGGTAGCCACAGGACGCTCTGCCGCGCCTGCAGGCGCACGCTGGTGGCCGCTTCACCAAGCAAGATGACGGCGGTTACCACGGCCCAGACCATCATCCCTTCTTCTTCTTCTTCTTTCCACCGAGCGCACGCAGGCTCACTACCAGCCCTAGCACCGAACTGCAGGCGGCGACGACTCCCTGAGCCGTCTTGACGTTCTCGTCGATGACCTTCCGGATCGCGGCAGCCCGAATGCCCGAAATGGAACCGATGGATTTGATCTTCTCTTGATCCAGTTGCTGATTGCGAGCCTCGAGCTCTTGTACTACTGCCCCCTGCCCTTGTCCCTGGATGGCTCTTGGTGTTTGAACAATGACGATGCCGCACATGATGGCTATCAACAGCGATCCCGCGAAGTTGACGCTCACCAGCGTACGGATAAGAGTCACCGGCACTATATCGATCTGGAGGAATTTGCCGATGGGCCAATCGGGAACCGTCAGAATGTAGAGCATCACGACAAATGACAAACTCAGAATGAATCCGGTCGCGAACACGAACGTCCATGCCAATTGATGAACCCCGCTAAACGCTTTGTTGAGTAAGAAAAGAGCCACGCACGGAACGAAGAAGTAGATGAACACGACGAGCGGGACTTTCAGATTCTGAAACACCCGGCGGCCCTTTTCCTCCCACATGAACGAGACCAGCGAGGTGTAGAGCGAGTAGAAGCAAAAGACAACGAATATCGTCCACGTCAAATCGAGTTGGATAGACGGCATGTGCGTGCCCTCGGATCAGCAGTATCTGGTTCGTGTGTAGCGTAATAGAGAAGACAAGCTCGCGAGACGTCGGTCCTCGCGGAACCAGAGTACCGTGGCGTACACGACGTCTTCAAGAGGCTCCCTCTCGATAGGGATCGCATGTGGTTCAAATACATAGTTGGCTTTGGTGATCAGGTCGACAGCATAGGCGTCAAAGACCTTCCCGACCGCCACGCAGTACAGCACACGTGCAGGGAACGTCCGGGGGACGACGTCCCTGCCGGCCGCGCGGTTCAGAAGCGTGACATAGTCGACAAGATTGATGTTTCTTCCCACCACCGGGTAGCGCGCTCCGACCGTTCCATGATCCAGCGCCCAGACATGCGCCCGTGAGACCTCTCGTGCGCCGATGACATTGAAGCCCCCGCCCGGAACGAATGGAATCGGCAAGCGCACCGCCAACGGCGCCCACAAGCGAAACGGGGATGGACTGTAGTCGTATGGGCCGATGAAATACGGCGGATTGACGATGATCGCCGGCAATCCGTTCTGGACGCGCGCCAAGACCTCGTCTTCGGCGGCTCGCTTGCTCAGACTCATGAGTTGTCGTGCGGGCGCGTTCGCGGGAGGCGCTGCGACCGTGCCTCCAGACGCAGATGCGAGGGTCGAGATCGTGCTGGTGAGTACCACTCGGCGGCATCCCAGTTCGTCGGCCGCGTCACACACGTTCCTGGTCCCGCCGACGTTCACCTCCCAGAAGCGCTCTGGAGAAAGGTTGTAAATATGCGTGCTGCACGCATGAATCACCGAGTCGCAGCCCGCCATCGCCATCCGTACCTCGGAGAAGCTGGTGATGTCTCCGATCGCCATGTCCACACCAGGGGGGAGGAGCTCTCGATCATCACGCCTCCGGACAAACGCTCGCACGGACTTTCCCGACTCGAGCAGATCGCGCATCAAGCCGTGCCGGTTGATTTTGGCACACAATGCAGGACACGATGACCGTGTGCTGAAACTATCTTGTTGATTGCGCGAGCGCTGGCGTTGGCCTGCCGGGGGCATCAGGAATTGGTCCTCGAAAACATCGCGTTGCGGCAGCAGCTGCGAGCGTTTCAGCCCACCGTCAGACGTCCATGCCTCCAGAGCCGCGACCGGGTATTCTGGATCCTGTCCGTCTCGAATTCGTTGTCAGGCCGCCACTGGGAGCTGGACCAAGTCCCGGCAGTGGGAGACCCAACGCACATGGTTCAGTTCGGCACCGGTCACCGGGTGTCCACAGGAGAAGATCAATGGTGTGTGGCCCTCCAACGACGCGTGGCTGCGGGCCGCGTTGTAGGAGGCCTGGAAGTCGGCAAGTTTCCGTTCAAGATCACGGGTATTCCAGAACAGCACATGGTCGAGAAATTCTCGCCGGATCGTCCCGATCAGACGCTCCACGAATGGGTGTGACAAGGGCACATGCGGCACGGTCTTGATTTCGTCGATCTCCAGAATCCGGAGGTTCGCTGTCCACCGATGCGCCTCGAACAGCGGATCATGATCGGTGCTGAGATGTCGCGGTGTGCCCCGACCATGAATGGCGGCGTTGAACGTGCGGCAGAGGTCGGCGCCCTTGACCACCCCGCGGTGCACGCCGACTCCGACGAGGCGACGCGTGAGCTGGTCCATAACCACGAGCACCCAGTAGCTCCGGAGCACGATGGACTCACATCGAAAGAGATCCACGCTCCCGCTAAGTACTTGAAAGGATTGGCTCGCCGCACTGGACGATTTCCGCAACTGGTTGATCCGAGAAGCAGCGTAAATGGCCTGTTCTTGACAGGTTCGCCAGGGTTTCGTCCTAGATGAACCCGGTCAGCGTCCCGCACAGCTCTGGATGCTCGACTGCAGAGATGCTGTCAAACAGGCCTTCCGACCCACACGAACGAAACTATCCTGACTGTCCGGCCAACTCTCGAAGCTCGCCGGCATGGCCAGGAATGCCCTCGCGGTAGTGCGCGATGTGTCCGCGCAGCCAAAGGGCACGAAAGAGGCAAGGTGACCGCGTCACTTGCGTTGCGTTCGGCGCCTCACCGATCCCAACGGCCAAGTCTACGTCTTGAGCGTGAGCTGGTGGTCTGACCGCCGGAGGAAGATCTTCCCTGTCGCGTTCGGCACGGCCAGCGGCTTTGCGCGCCGTTTGATTCGTCTTGATCGCCGGGCCAGGCAAACAGAAAATCTTGGCTGGGTTCGACATCGCCATCCGATCCGATAGGAGCTTCGCATGCACCGTTTCCTGATTCTCGGGCTCGCCGTGACATCGCTCTGCTCGATGAGTGCGCAAGCACCCCCGGCGGGGAGACCTCTCGACTGGGACAAGTTGCAAGTCGAAATTCTCGAGCGATACCGCGTCCTCGTGATGCTCGACACCACGTCGGGTCACGAAACGGTGGCGGTCGACTACCTGAAGAAGGTGCTTGAAGCCGAAGGCATCCCGACCAAGACCTTCGCGATGAACCCCAATCGCGCCAACCTGGTCGCGCGGCTCAAGGGCAACGGGTCGAAGCGGCCGCTGTTGATCCTGGCTCACACCGACGTGGTGGGCGTGCAGCGTGAGAAGTGGCCGGTCGATCCGTTTGGTGCGGTGATCAAGGACGGCTACGTCTGGGGCCGCGGCACCAAGGACGACAAGCCGGTATTGACGGCGAATCTCATCACCATGCTGCTGCTAAAACGGTCTGGGCTGCAGCTGGATCGGGACGTCATCTTTCTCGCTGAGTCGGGTGAAGAGGCCGATCCCGAGGGGGTCGGCATCAACTACATGATCCGCGAGCACTTCGACGAGATCGACGCGGAGTTCGCGATGACCGAGGGTGGCGGCGCGACGAGCGACGGCACGAAAGTCACGCGGGTAAACATCGGGACGGCCGAAAAGCTGCCCGCGCGGGCGCGTCTGGTGGCGACCGGAACGGCTGGCCACGGGTCCGTGCCGCGCCTCGACAACGCGCTGATTCACCTGAGCGCCGCGGTCGAGAAGATCGGCCGCTGGGAGCCGCCCATGCAGTGGAACGAGACCACGCGCGCCTACTTCGGACTGCTCGCCGGCATCAGCACGCCCGAGCGCGCCGCGATCTACAAGGCGCTGCAAGATCCGGCCAAGGCGGCCGACGCGCAGAAGTGGTTGCGCGAACACGCGCCCGGCGAGTATTCGATGCTGCGCACCTCGATCGTGCCGACCATGCTCAAAGCGGGCGTGGGGCCCAATGTGATTCCTTCGGAAGCCGAGGCCACGCTCGATATTCGCGCGTTCCCTGGCGAAGACATCGACAAGCTCTACACGGCGATGGCCAAGGTCATCAACGACCCGGCCGTGAAGATCGTGCCCATGCCGCAGACCCGGCCGCCGTCCCGAGCCTCGTCACTCGAGACGGGCATGTATCGCGTGATGCGGCAGGTGGCCGGGCAGATCTATCCCGGTGCCACGGTGCTGCCGTCGATGTCCACCGGTGCGAGCGATCAAGCGCAACTCCGCGCGAAGGGCGTTCCATCCTACGGCATCGGCCCCGCGTCGACTGAAAAGGATGCGCTCGACTACGGCGCGCACGGCGACGTCGAGCGCCTCGCAGTCTCGTCACTGCTGCCGTTCGTGCAATACGTCTGGAACGTCGTGACGGAAGTTGCCGGTCACAAGTAATGTGTCGTCCGCAAAACCAACGACGGGCTCCATTCGACTCACGCGGCCATCGACTCGAGACGAAGCTCGTGGCGCAGTTCGCCGAGGACTCCCTGCCGGTTCACCCCGCGGTCCGGTCTTAACGACGCCCCGGGCAACCCGGCTAGAATCTCAGCCGTGACCCCGGACGAATACGTCAATCAGATTCTGACCAAGTACCAGGTTGACACCGGCACGAACTCGACGCCTTATTTGACGGCCATGGCGTTCAAGAGCACTGCCGAGCAGTGGGCGGGCAACTGCCTCCGTTCGGTCGCGGTGTCCGGGTCGTTCGCCAAGCTCACGGCCGTGTCGAGCAAGCTCGCCGGCGGTAGCGACATCGACCTCTTCGTGTCCCTCACTTCGACCTGCAACGGGACGATGAAGGAGCTTTACGAGAATTTCTACGACTACCTCACCGCCAAGAAATGGCAGGTGAAGCGGCAAAACGTCTCGCTCGGAATCACGGTGAGCAACGTCGCCATCGACTTCGTTCCAGCGAAGCACCAGGGCGGGAACGATGAGGACCACACCCTCTACGTGAGGCGCGGCGACACGTGGAAAAAGACGAACGTGCAGAAGCACATCAGCTACGTGCTGTTTTCGGGGTTCACCGCCGAGATCCGCGCGCTCAAGATCTGGAAGCGCCTTCACGGCCTCGACTTCCTCTCGTTCTACCTTGAGCTGTTTGCCATCCGCTCGTTGAACGCGAAGAACAGTGGGTCCGTCGCGAAGAACGTGCTGAATGCGCTCAATGACATCGCGGCGAACCTGAACACCTGGCAGATCATCGACCCCGCGAATACGAACAACATCATTTCGGAGCAGCACACGGCTGACGAGAAGAAGAAGATCATGGCGCAGGCTGCCGCGTCCGCGAAGGCCGCGAACTGGAACCAGATCATCTGGTAATGGCGAAGAAGAAGGCTGCGCGCAAAAAGCCCAAGACGAACCGGCTGAAGGACCTGTACGCCGCGCTCGAACAGGAGCTCACCGTGCAGCTCGAGGTGCGGCGCCTCGCGCACCGGAACGCCGAGGCGAAGGGCGACGCATCCGAGGACGTGTGGCTCGAACTGCTCGCCGACCACCTGCCGCACCGTTACCGCGTCGCGAAGGGCATCATCATCGACGCGGACGGCCGCGAGAGCCACTACATCGACATCATCGTCTATGACCGGCAGTATACGCCGCTCGTGTTCAATCAGAACGGAACGATTTACATCCCGGCCGAGAGCGTCTATGCGGTGCTCGAGGCAAAGCAGCACCTCACGCGGGCGAACATAATCTACGCGGGAAAGAAGGCGGCGAGCGTCCGGCGTTTGCGGCGCACCGTCGGAAGGATCGTCGACGCTCGGGGCGAGGTGAAGGACCGCAAGCCTCCGTTCGACATCGCGGCCGGCCTAGTCACCTACGAGAGTTCCTGGGCCGACCCGTTCGGAACGCCCCTCACGACCGCCCTCGCTGCGCTCGCGAAGAGCCAGTGCCTGAATTTCGGCATCGCCGCTGACAGCGGGTATTTCGAGGTGACTTACGTGAAGGGCGCGAAGCCGGCGGTGAACACCTTCAAGAAAACGCGCGCTCTGGCCGCGTTCATCATGCGCCTCCTTGCTCACCTGCAGACCCTCGGGACCGTTACCGCGATGGACTACAAGGAATACTCGAAAATCCTCGACGACTAGGAAGCCAGGCAAGTACGCGCCTTCCCGAGCGTTTGACAAATTCTCCACCCGCTCTACCGCTAGGCGCGTGCCGCCAATCGACGGGCCACCCGCCACGAACCACGAGTCGCCGCAACCAACGCGCACCTGAGAAGAGCCAACCGAACTCGCTCTCGATGGCCAGCGTCGGCCTCGAACTGCTTCCGCGTAGTGCTGCCGCGCGGAGGTTAGGTCCCCTCGCAGACGGCGCAAATCACGCCCGCACGATGCCTTGTTCAATGGTCTCGCTGAGACTCGCCGCGTTTGCTTTTCAATGGGCATGAGGCCCACTGCGCGGACGACACACGCAGGCGTCGCCACTATCACGGTTGTTGCTTCGCCTTGGCGCGTTCAGACGCACGCTCCTTCTGCAACTCCCGATAATCCCGCGCAATATCCTTCGGAATGTGCACGTATTGAATAAGCGTGTCCAGCAGCTCCGGATAGTTGAAGAGCGGTGAATTTTTCGCAATGAAGGTGCCATAGATCGTCACCTTCGTGCGCTTTCGCCCTACGAACGCGTTGTGCCAGATCAGGTGCGCCCGGGCTGGATTCTTCGTATCCTTCAGCACTTCTTCGAGGAAGGCTTGGTCAACGGCGTACGACGGCGCGCGCTGACCATCAACCAGCTTCAATGTTCTTGGGTGGGGCGCACTCGTGCAGAATCGGCGAAGCTCCCATACCGCACGGTCCAGCGCAATGATTCGAGGCCATTCCACGAAGATCGACACCTCCATGTAGCGATACCGGCCTACCTGGTCGATCTTCTCGATGAACTTTTTCGTCCCTGGCGTCAGTTCGAGCCTCAGACCTGACGACTCTATCGCCGCTAGCGCGGGAGCCAGATCATGGCCGATTTTTGGTGCCTTGATCCGCTCGAGAAATAGAATGAACTTCAAGTACTTCTCGAGCGTCTGTTGGCACGCCCATAGGAACTGCACAGGCAACTGCGCCCGATAGGCCATCCGCGCCGCTATGTAGTCCGCATCCGCGGTGTTGCGGAAGGAACGAATCGCGAAGTCGTTTAGCTTCCGGTCCTTCTGTGTCCATTTTTTTAGAGACGGAGGATACGGCGGGATCTTCATCCCTCATTATCAATACGCTCCTACCGAAGTGGAAGATCTCGTTCAGTACGCCGACCTCCTGTTCTCTGCTGGTCAGCACCCTGATCACAGCGGCCACCACACCCCGCTTCGGCACCAACCGGTATGCCGCACTGCTCGCCACAGCAGGGCCCGGGCGCCATCTTTCGATATGGGACTCGACCACCGGACATCTAAAGAAACAGTACACAAGGACTTGTTACGGCGTCGCGTGGAGTCCCGATGGCGATCGCCTCGCCATCGGGAGTTCAAGAGGCGCCGTTCTGATCGTGGATGCCGCCGCCGAAAGAACGCTTGTCGCCTGTTCGCGTCATAGAACCCTCGTCACACGCGTGGGCTGGAGTGGTGACGGCCGCTGGCTTGCGTTGGTGAGTACTGACGGCACGGCGAGAATTCAGATGCTGTGCGTGGTGACACACCCTTGAAGTTTTGTTGGCCCAAGTACCCCATCACAGCGTGTCGATGGAGCCCTGACGATAGACGCTTGGCAACCGTTGGGCCGACTGGAGCCTACATCTGGGACGCAGTTACGGGAGAGCTGATGCTCACCTTGAGCACCAGTTACAATTCTCTGACTAACGTCGCGTGGAGTCCGGAGGGAACGCGGCTAGCGACCACGGGTCGCGATGCAACGACGCAAATATGGGATTCCTCAACAGGCCGACAACTCTTGACGCACGTCGAGCGGAAGTTTCTCGAGCCAGTTGCGCGCTACCTGGCCATCCTGCAAGAATGGTCTTTGGAACGCCTTTCTGACGGCACTGGCACCGTTCCTCCTGAACAGCCATGAAGAGCCGCGCCCGTCAGCAACCTGCCGCGAAAGCCTCCCCGGGCCGTACGGCGGTCATGTACGTCCGTGTTTCATCCAAGGAGCAAGAACAGGGATTCTCGATCCCGGCGCAGCGGCAGCTACTGAAGGACTACGCCGAGCGGGAGGGCATCCACGTCGTTCAGGAGTTCGAGGACGTTGAAACAGCGAAGCGTGCTGGACGCACGTCTTTCAGCGAGATGGTCGACTTCCTGCGCAAGAAAAGCTCGGGGTGCCGAACCCTGCTGGTTGAGAAGACGGATCGCCTTTACCGCAACATCAAGGACTGGGTGACGATCGACGAGCTCGGCATAGAAGTCCACTTCGTGAAGGAGGCGGTCGTCCTCTCGGAAGACTCTCGTTCGTCCGAGAAGTTCATGCACGGCATCAAGGTTTTGATGGCCAAGAACTACATCGACAACCTTGGCGAAGAGGTTCGCAAGGGAATGATCGAGAAGGCCAGGCAGGGTCACTGGCCCACCGTCGCGCCCGTCGGATACGTGAACAATCTGGTGTCGCATCGGATCGAACCTGATCCCGAGCGCGCGCCGATCATCGTCAAGCTGTTCGAGTGGTACGCCTCTGGCGAGTACTCGCTGAAGGTTCTTACCAAGAAGGCAGGGGCCGCAGGCCTAACAAACCGAACGGGAGGCGGCGCGCTCGCGCGGTCTCGGATCCACCAGGTTTTGCAAAATCCGGCCTACTACGGCGAGTTCTACTGGCTGGGACAGCTTCACCAGGGGCTCCACAAGCCGGTCATCTCTCGAGATCTCTACGACCGCGTGCAGGCCGTGTTCGCAGCCGCTAACCATCCCCGCCACACGAAGCGGCGGCATGCGTTAGCCGGGCTCGTGACCTGCGGGCGATGCGGCTGCGCATTCACGGGGGAGATCAAGAAGGGCCAATACGTCTACTACCACTGCACCGGGCACCGCGGTCCGTGCGGCAACACGTACGTTCGCGAAGAGGAGCTGATTCGTCAGTTTGGCGAGCTCTTGAAGCAGATCCGGATCCCAACCGAACTCGCCGGCAAGCTCGCGACCGTGCTTCGGGAAAGCCAGTCTGACAAGGAGAAGTTCGTCCGGACTTCCATGCTGCGCCTGCAGCAGCAACAGCTGCTGCTGCGCTCCAAACTCGATCGTGTGTACGAGGATCGCCTCAGCGATGCGATTCCCGAGGAACTCTGGAACTCAAAATCAGCGGCGCTGCAGGACGAACTTCGCCAGGTCCGAACCGAGATGGAGCGCCACGAGGTCGCCAGTCAGGCGTACGAGACGGCGGGACTCCAGATTCTAGAACTCGCGCAAACCGCCTATTCCTCGTATGTTGCGAAAAATCCGCACGAACGGGCGCGTTTGATCAAAACGCTCGTATCGAACTCCACGTTCGATCGCGGAAGTCTTTCTCCCACCTACGTTAAGCCGTTCGACGTGTTTGCGAAGGGAAGCGAAACTGGAGATTGGCTCCTCGGGCTGGATTCGAACCAGCAACCCTCCGGTTAACAGCCGGATGCTCTACCGTTGAGCTACCGAGGAACAGCCCGCCGCAGCGCGTCAGCGCGAAGGCGGGCGGTCAGTGGGAACGATGAGTCTATCGTATGCTCCCACCCATGCGCAATTGCACCATCCTCGCTGCGCTCGCCTTGGCCCTATCCCATGACCCCATGCCCCAGGCCCGACAACCGGCCGCGTCGGCGGCGGCACCCGCAGCCTGGCCGCAATGGGGCGGGCCGCATCGCAACTTCGTGTCCGACTCGAAGGGGCTGGCGTCGAAGTGGCCCGCGAGCGGACCGAAGAAGCTCTGGAGCCGCCCGTTTGGCGAAGGGCACTCCGCGATTGTCGCCGAGGGGGCCCACCTCTACACGATGTACCGCCCGCTCGGCGTGCTCGCCATGGTGCGGCGCAGCCAGGAGGAGGTCATCGCCGCACTTGACGCCAATACGGGGACGACGATCTGGGAGTACAAGTACCCGTCCCCCACCACCGGTCTCGATTTCTCCCAAGGGGCCGGACCACATGCCACACCGCTTATCGCAGACGACCGGATCTTCGCGACCGGCAGCCGCAAGGAGCTGTTCGCGCTCAACAAGGCCACCGGCCAGGTAGCGTGGTCGCACGAAATGACGAAGGAATATGGCGCGACGGCGCCGGGGCGCGGCTACACCTGCAGCCCGCTCCTCTACAACGGCACCATCATCGTCACGATGGGCGGATCGGGTCAGGCGCTGGCGGCCTTCAACCAGAAGACAGGGGCGCTCGCGTGGAAAGCGGGGGACCTCGACATGTCCCCAGCCTCGCCGATCCTCATCGACGTGGACGGCCAGAAGCAGCTCCTGTATTTCGGCGGCGATCGCGTCGCGGGCTTCGATCCGGCGAACGGCCGGATGCTGTGGAACCACCCGCACAAGACCGACTGGGGCCTCAACATCAGCACTCCGATCTGGTCGCCGGCGGATCACCTGTTGTTCGTTTCGTCGGCGTACGGCACCGGCAGCCGGGTGATCGAGCTGCGCCAGGCGAACGGCAAGACGACGCCGGCTGAAAAATGGTTCAGCGGCAGGATGCGCGTGCACTTCGGCACGGCGATCCGCGTCGGCAATTACGTGTATGGATCGAGCGGGGATTTCGGGCCGGCGTTTATCACCGCGATCGACGTCAACTCAGGCAAGATCGCCTGGCAGGATCGTGCGTTCTCACGCGCGCAGCTGCTCTACGCCGACGGCAAGCTCGTGATCCTGGAACGTTCGCGATCGCAAGAACATCGCGGCATTCGAACTTGGGGGGCAGTAGAAGTTCACAGTTCACAGTTCACAGTTTGCAGTTTGCAGTTTGCAGTTTGCAGTTGAAGAGAACAAAGACTCCGTTTCCTCGAACTGTGAACCGTAAACTGTGAACTGTGAACTTTCCTATTTCGCCTTGATATCGTACGCCGTCAGCGTGTCCTGATTCCGCACGTAGAGGCGGCCGCCGCTGATCACCGGGTGCGACCAGCTGGGGAACCCCTTGTCGGGAATCGTAAAGCGCCCCTTTTCCTTGTAGCCGGCCGGCGTCGCCTCGGCGAGGCCCATGACGTTGTTCTCGCCCAGAATATAGAGGTTGCCGTCGGCGTAGCTCAGCGACCCTTTGCCGACGCTGCGATCGCGCCACACCTG
>WNFI01708946.1_pt1 | contig 22440 bp, 22 predicted proteins | sample 5400471 | NCBI WGS metagenome assembly WNFI01 (sample SAMN13153348, study PRJNA577476) | soil metagenome | isolation source: 100 cm saprolite on Douglas fir-dominated hillslope | place: USA:California | collected 2013-09-17
CATTGTCCCTTATTTTATCATTGAACGTCGCCGGCAAATCGTCGGGGTGAATAGATTGGGCCCTTTGGAAGCGCCACTTGAGTGCAAACTCGCCCTCGACCAGTGGGACATTAATGAGCTCATGTATGATGACTTTAGCACGGAATAAGGTATGTCGATGGGATGGGATGAGGGACCGCAAGTGTGCACGTATTGGACGATGATTCGTGGACATCATGTCAATGCTGCGGGGAATTCAACGAGAAAGGGTACCTGGCGAAAGGTTGTATGCGTCGTCACTGTTGTCGAGCGTGAAAGGGATCCTAGCACATCACTTTCATAGGGCGTCGCCACCGTTGATGATGGAGACTGATTTGAGCGTAGAAGACTAAAGAACGGACTTTCCAAACTGAGGTGGCCGTTCACCCAGTTTCAATACCTATATAGGAAGTTCCTTATGAAAACACCTGAAACATGTGCACATGAATCACGGGATCACGACACGCAAATATTCTTCCTGGCGCTAAGACACTCCCGGCAAGTCGGGGCTAACTCCTTTCGGACGAACGTTCCAGGCCTCTCACCACTTCGCTCATCCATGTTCCCATCCTTGCCTTCATGGAGCGCTCCAGCTACTCGACACATCTTTAAACGCGCCCAAAAGGGTCTATTCGGAGGTGCACTCAAGCAATTCGGGAACAACGTCCCCAAATCAAAACACAAAACTCCCCGCACCTGGCTTCCGAACATTCAGCCCAAGCGACTGTACTCTCAAACTCTCGACAGGACTTTCCATCTCAAAGTTACTGCACGTGTACTTCGCACGATCGATAAGTACGGGGGATTAGATCAGTATTTGCTTGGCACCAAGGATACAACTCTTGGCACGGAAGGCATGCGACTGCGGCTCGCTATTTGGGATGCAAAGCATAAACGAACGTAATATGCCCCCTCCACCCTCCACCAGACACAGTCGGAACTCCATATACTTTTATGCACTAGGTATGATGCGACGTGAAGAGTCATTCACTGCTTGCATTGTGCTCCAGCTAATACATCCCCTCTAGTCATTAACTTAAGTCTCAACCTTTCCCCGAATTAACGGTGCCACCGAATGGGTGCCTACAATCCTTTCCAACCGCATCGCGTCATACTTCGAGTACAGTACCTTGACTGTTATATCGCGAGCCTCTACACCTTGGTCCAGGAACGGGTAGGACAATAACTCAGTGTAGAACTGAGCGTGGTCTGGGGGACCGTAGAAGATAATGTTCCTGGTTCCTCGGAGCTTGTATCTAATTAGAACAGCAAACCCATGAAAGAACGCAATCAACGACCGATACTCGCGGGCTGTGCCACATGGGAAACGGACCTTCGGAAGAAGTGGAATCGTTCAGTGACAATGAGGAAACTCTTCTTGCCCGCTACAAACGCCTGCCTAGCCCGTTGAATATCCGGTATTGAGGTGTATCTAGGTATTCATCAATACATGAGCGCAACCGATAGTTGTGGATGGCAAGCGAAATTACTCAGAGATAAATCCGCAGCTGGTCTCGGTCTCTTTCAGCCAGTTTTGGACGCGAACGAAGTCAAAATAAGATGGGACGAAGATAATTGTGCCCGAGCTCTGGACAGCCGACTTTAGAACCGCTGGGAGGAGCTGACAAATATAATATGAGGCTGACGGCATGAGGTTGAGCGGCGAACAAGACAACAAACCTTCTTTGTGAAGTGGTCGAACCGCTTATCCGGCTCCTCCTGAGCGTTGGTGGCTTCGAATTGCGTGTACGACTGGGCATATGATATAACAATGCTAATTATGGCGTGCGCCGACCGCGCGAGTAGACACGAACCTGTTCAATCCCATCAGGGACTCTAACACCAGACCACGTATGGGTGGTCCTCACTCTCCCGCAAACGTTCTGCAGGGAATTGAATAGCGAACGGGTTTCTGGGGTTTCATGCGACGTTAAGAGGATAGTTTGCCGCAGGTACTTGGCACTTCGTGATTGAATCATAAGGTGCTCTCCAGACAAATTAAACCCTTCGACCTACTGGCCATCCAAATACCAAGGCTTAATACGTAAGAAGTCAGCATCATGTGATTCTCTTGGGATTTTGTTGAGCTCAGACATGATAAACTTGGATGATAGTTTGGAATAATCATCAACACGGTTTCGATGTATATAGGGACACATCGCGCTCACCTGGACGTGGTCCCAATTTTGCATCGTCATAGCATCCATCTGGTCGAGGACGGCAATCTCGATAGACGACAGAAAGTCTGACCTGCATGAGAGTCTGAATTGATTACATTTGATTAAGAAACTTTATCACTAACCCTTCCTTCTCAATAACCAGCCTCAATCCCAGCGGACTCGCAACAATCATATCTGAGCCATAGAACTGCTCGTATAACCGCACGCTTCTCTTTGTTACCTTGACACCAATCCGGAAGTTATCGTCGATGTTCCCCGAAAAAGTATGAGCATGATCTGGGGGATATGCCCCAGGTTCCGCCTCTGCCAGCCTATCCCGTGTTCCCTCGGGTAATGAATATTGTGAGATGAATCGGGCAAAGTTGTGCACTTGGGTCTCTCGCTTAGAAGCTTCTAGGGGCCACAAGGAGGAAAAATGTTCGAGGAAGAGTTTGATAATTGCTTGAGCGGAATTTCGGAAGGGTACGAGGACGAGAACGGAAGGACGTGTGAAGCCCTGGTCGCGGAATGTGTCCCCTTCGTCTGTGGCAAGGGGATCGGCTGACTGAGACTTGGCTGCTGCTGCCAGCTTATCATTGTGTTTGAGGATGACACGACGAATCCTAAGGGAATGCATAAGTTTCTAAACCCAACGATTGAGCTGTGCCGGGGGTATCTCACTTGAGGATATGATTTAAAGCAAGCAAAGTAGCAAGGCTCCTTGTTGAATCATGTTGACTTAGCTTCACGTTGGAAACCTGCACATCCATAGATTTGACGGAAGAGTCAAACATTGTCGCTAGTAATGGCCGTGCATCTAAAGTGTTTGCATGGCGCTCTGTCAGCACCCAACCAGAAGCATACCGGTCCTTAGAAAGTACAGACCTATCGGGGTAGAGTTGTAGAGCTTTTCAAATGCCGCTGAAAGTTTCGGGTACGTCTAAGGTTGATTTGAAGCGCAAATATAAATATATGACCTCAGATTGAAAACCGGATCACTTCAGGTACGAACGAAGAATTTGTAACTCTCTGATGAAACGTTTTCCCCCCTGGAGTCACCTTCAATGTAATCTTCAGGAAGTACTTGTTCTACGCCAGCATAAGTGAGGTCATAGCGAGGGATCTTCCTCGGTTTCAACGGGTTCCGTCTCCAGAGGCCACCATCAGTCGCTTTGCGGGAGGATTCTGATAAATGGGTAGATTTCGCCCCGAAGTGCAGTATGAAAGGGTCCGTGGCATCTTGCACAGGGCCATCTAAAAATAAAAAGGGGTGTGTGTACGTTTTGGAGGACCGGACGTCATGATACTTACCGTCAAGATTTTCTCCCGCAATTGCAAGCTGTTCTTCGGTTTTGTCAATAACTGCTTGCTCAATGGACTCAGAAAACTCTGCAGGCTTGTCCTCGTCTATTTTCTTTTCCGCAGCGCTGTCTATCAGGATCACTTTCCGACGCTGGTTGAGCTTAATGCGCTTCTCCTTTGGTACTTCGAAGGATTCTACTGCGGCCGGGTTCTCCTTGAGCTTCCGCTTGGTGGATTTCAGATGACTGACGTTCAAAAGAGTCAATAACTTGGTCCGAGTGTCATTCCCGTCATCCATGGTGCCAGCAAGCGAGCGGACAAAATCTGGACCTTAGTCTCCAGAGTGAGGACACGTGATGTGAAGTTTTCCCGAATTGCTTCGTCAGTTTCTTCAACGTTGTTGACCAAGAATCCACTGGTCGTGAGGCTACCAACAGACTCGTGCTCTCAACCTTCCTGTTCTTGACCTATAAAATGGCTGACCCTCGCGTGACACCATTGGCGGATGAGGCCTTGACAAACCAGGTTCGTCTGGCAGTTTAAATCTCTATGGTATATACTGTTATCTGGCAGTAAGCTTAGTATACCCCTTGTTTCTCAAGATTCTGGACCTCGTACAGCAGGCTGTGTCTTACAAGCAGCTGAAGAAGGGTGCCAATGAAGGTAATTTGACACATAAAGCGCGAACAATTTGTTCTTAAGGATCATTTGGACAGCCACCAAGACTCTGAACCGCGGTATCTCTGAGTTCATAATCTTGACCGCGGATACTGAACCACTGGAGATCCTGTTACATCTCCCGCTTCTCTGCGAAGACAAGGTGAGTGACAACTCGTGTCACCCCTGGTACTGGGCCGCAACTTTTCCCTCTAGAATGTTCCTTATGTTTTCCTTCGCTCGAAGATGGCCCTTGGACGCGCCTGCGGTGTGACTCGGCCTGTTATCGCTGCAAGTGTGACAACTAACGAGTCCAAGGAGCTCTCCAGCCAGATTCAGACAATTAAACTGGGTATCGAGAAGTCGATATATTAAACTGGCGTTGTGGTGACCTTCTCGGGTTGGGGATTGAGTGTTTCAGAGCGGTCTCAACTAATCATGTCGAATGCAGTGAAGAAGTGTGAGAGTGTACAGTAGTGAAAACAGAAGCAATTGCTCATTTTAACACGTGCGATGCTTCAGTAATAATTCAATCACCGCACCAAATTAGAAGTGGTTACTGAAGGTTGGCTTACAGTAATTCAATCCATTTGATTCCTTAAGTACTCGCGTCTAATTCGTCATTGCGATGCCTCGGTCGAAACGAGCGCATCCCACTCCGACGGTGACTGTCAAGAAGCCTAAGCCTCCAAAGTATGGTGAGTCTCCTGCTAGGGTGGCACACAAATCCACTCCTAAAGGGGACGAAGAAAGCCTAGCTGGAGACGTGGATTCTGAGATTCCAGACGAGTTTTCTGACTCTGACGAATATCAAGCACCATCGGATGTTAATGATGAGTCGGATCACCTGTCTACATCCAAGTCCTCACGGAGCTTTCACCTTCCTGCTGACTTTGACAGTGACGCGTTGGATGAGGAAGACCAGGATATTGGTCTAAACTACCACGCCAATTCGCCCGGAAAAAAGGGAGCTCCCCATAAAAAGGCAGCGAGTCAGAGCCCTGTCCCCGTTACTCCTTCCAAATCCACTGTCAATCTCAGATGGTCTTCAGCAACACCTTCGAAACAAGTCAACAAAGCTACTCCATCAAAATTGGCATCCGCTAGGAAGCGAAAACGCACCAACAATGACGAAGGCAGAGAATCTACTGGATTTTCAGAGGAAATTGACCAAGGAGTCCCTATAAAGACAAAGAAACTGAGCTCAGACCATGTTAATCCTTCCAAGCTCAATGCGAATCTCAAACGGTCCGGAGCAACACCCTCGAAAGGGTCGTCAGCTAAAAAGGCTACTCCGAAAAAATCAAAGTCCATTATGAAGCGAAAACGAGCAGATGACAATGAAAGCGAAGAATCAGTCGGCCGTTCGGAGGAATTCGATGAAGGAATTATCGTGGTGGGGAAGGTCATCGAAGCACCCACCACCGGAAGAGGTAAGCTAGTCACTTCCGCCTTCACCCTGCGGATATGTAATTTGTCCTCGAAGTCCCCCATGGTCGCATATCCCGAAACACCCTTAATTTCCTTAGTGATCTTATGGACCCGAAGTGCAACGATAGGGAGTGGTTCAGACTGCACGGTAGGGATAGAGCACTTGGGTGACGATGATGGCTGATGAACACTCGACCTCATAGAGCCTGTATTTCGTCTCGCCGAAAAGGTTTGAAAAGAATCTTGTGCGATATTGTATTTGACGGAGATCACGCCCAGGAATGGATCAATTTTATTGAGGAGCTAGTTCCCAAAGTTGCCGAAATGGACGACGAAGTCCCACCGTTACCACCAAAGGATGTAATCCATCGCATCTACCGTGATGTATGTAGGCTCGCTTCCCTTGGCTTTTTTTGCTAATGCCAATTCCCCCAAGGTACGGTTCAGTAATGACAAGACTCCGTACAAAACGAATTTCTCCGCCAGCATGTCAAGATCAGGTCGGAAAGGAATTTTTGCCGGATGTGCGTCCCATCGAATATCTTTGTGTGAAGATTAATGAAGTATCTACAGATCATATGTTCGCATATCTTTCTTTCAGTCCAGTGAGCTTTATCCTGATATCGATCCCCGAATCCATTTGTTTGGTCTAGATCCAGTAAGTCAGCCCGTTTGATCAGCGCCATACATGTGGCATCAATGAGGACTTCATAGTCAAGCCAGCCGGGGGAAGCATTATTGCTGCTGGGCTCTGGAATCCCGAGAGGAATGAGCTTGCGACTTTAAGGTAGATTTTCAGTGTTCTGCCGAAGAATGCTTCATCGAAGCGTCACTACTCTTCAGATCCAATATTCTTCGTAACCCGACTCCTCTTCGGGGAGTTATTTCTGCTCCTGAGTTTGTGACGATGTTTGGCGAGCCAGCGCCACGACCATCAGACGGATCAATTTTCTGGTTTATCACGATTAGGGACATTGATCTTCTGAAGTTAAGGAGCGTAGCCGTCGCAGCAAGGTAATTGACTGCATGTTGAAGTCATCCTTGCTTGTTCTCAGGTACTGTTATTATAGGTTTAGCGATAAGGAGATCCTTGGGCCCAATTTCATTGATAAGGTGGTGGATATCATGGAGGTCATGAAACCTCTAGTTCACTGGTAGGCCCTTTCCCTACTCCCCTAATATAATGATCGAGAATAACCGATCTTTCGACATAGCCTGAACCACATGATCACGTTCCATGACTCCGATTGAGTCATTGGATGTCTCAGTATTTAGAATCTCTTGTGCCCGGCTCATACCTGCCTGTGATGCCTTCCAGCACCAATGCTATCTTCGGTACTCGCAGCGTCACAGCTGCAAGACTGGGTATAGATTGGTTGAGGTTGTGAACGTTGACATTTTGATTGAAGGGACTCTTTGATGCTTAGCAGTGGAAATATGGAGCAGCTCAATAGCCACAAATGAATACATAGAAGTTAATCACTACGCATGTCGATCTCGATATTGTTTAGCCCACTGAATCCGAGGAGCTTAAGCCGTCTTGTCTAAATATGGAACCAGGATACGTACCAATTGGGAGGGAATAGGTTTAATCGGATCCGTCAGACGTTGCTAGATACACGCAGAGACTGATGTTATATTGGCGATGTTTGCTCCTGCGTGGAACCACTCATACCTCCCGTTCAGCGCTGAATTTCCAGGTCGCGTACGTGATAGCTGAAATGCCAAGACCAACGATAGCAGTGTTTGACCTCCAGTTCGATGGACGTGTCCACCATCCCCCTGTGTCCCATTGAGGCCAACGACGGGATCAGTAAGAGAAACAACCCTGAGTTCAAAACAAACCTGACGGCGTCCAAACATGCTTAGGGTAAGGAAATCTGGCCCCTCCACCCTATCGAAACGGATTATTGGCCCTCGGAAATCCTACGTGAGTAAATGGCACCTTTAAAGGCGCTTACCATGTCGTAAAGTTATTACTTTGTGAGTGTTGTTAATCAGGTGACGAGAAGTAGGCTGAATTAATCAGACGTCTGGGAATGGTCGACATCGAAAACGTATGAAGAATGTTTATTACGAGTGCCATTATCAAGAGTTCAACAATGGGCGCTGACAGTAAATCTAGGGTTATTTTCCATATTCGTCATCCGCACCTTCCTCAATGTCTATGAGATCCCAGCCATTCTCCTCCGCAAACCTCCTCCTCTTTTTGCTCTTTGAAGTGGATGCAAGACCATCACTCGTGCCCATTAGACCATGCATCAGCCTCAGTACATCACCGAAGTCGACCCTAAATGGCTCCCGTTCGCCTTTCCCCCCCACGGTTCCGAGATGTTGAACGTCACTCGAAGCGGGCTGAGGATTACTACCGGTAGGGTAATGCGTGGATTTGGCTTTAATTGTATGAGGAGTTGTGGGAGGCCCCAGCCTATATGGTGCTCGGAGAGCTGAGTGGGAATAAAGTCCAACAGATTCCAGTGGCGAGAAGCACAACGAAACAAGGTTTCGCAACGCATCGGGCGGTGTTGAAGGCGGACGTACCACAGTTTGAGCATTAGAGAGGACTGTAGTATCGTCACCATTGGAAGTAGAGGATGGTGATTTATGGGAGGTCAAGGCAACGGAAGAGGGCAAACCGAATGCGAGGCTGCTAGGCAGCCTCTGGGTAAATAGCAAGTAAGAAATATTATAGTGTAGCATTGCCAGACCCGTAGTGAACGATGGGGGCAACCTTGACGATGGACCTGACGTTGCGGGAGGATGCTGAGCGAGGATGAAGGGCGGCATCGGAAAAGGATCTGCCTGAATGGCGGAGGACGTCGGGGATTGAGTGGGAGAGGTCGGCACGGGAGGAAACAGCGGATGTGGCCCAGTGAACTTCGCCCAGCCGCCGTCATCGTCTCCTTTCGTCGCCTGGATCCAGGGCCTTCCCACCCCTTCAATGCCACCGTCCCATATAATGTAGAAAGGTAACTTGACACCAAGATAAAATGTTAGTAGTTGTATGAACTGGAGGAGATATTGCATGACGGCTTGGATGTGGTCAGGGGGTAGGCGCTGAAATTCAACAGGATCACTGGGAAATGGGAGACTGGCTATGGCGTAAGGTACTGTCTGCTTAGTGGTAGTCGGAGAAGAGGATGATGCCCCAAGGGCAGTGAGTACTGATTGCTTAGATGAAGGATGAAACGAGTGGGATAAGGGAGAAGACTGAAGCGAGATACGAGTTCGGCGACCAAAACTACCCAAAACTGAAGCAACCCCAAATTGTGCTGCGCCCTGAGAAGCCATCGACACAATTTTATGGCCATTCTGCAGAGGGCGATGCTCTCCTATGTCAAAGACTTGTATGAGTTCACGAATTAGAACACGCCGAGACCGTGCAAGAGCCGCGTGCGCTTGAGCAAGAGACGCCTTCAAATTCTGGTTTCGATCCGTTTTCTCGGAAAGCAATGGGACTTTTCCCCCAGTCTTCTCGGAAATCCCGAGGGCTGTCTCTAAGTTGATACGGCGACGTCTCAGTTGGTCTCGTTTTCGAATAATTCGACTCCGGACTGCCATGATTGCAACATGGTCAGCAATACTAGAGATGGGAAATAAAAAAATCCATACTATCGTCCATGTCGCCCCTTATTGGGAATCACGTTCGTTTCCCGCGAGTTGAGTACCATTCCGTATTTGATGGATGCTGTCCCGAATGCGACGAGGTCGCGTCGTAAAACCAAAGGCGCGTGGTAGAAGTGGTGACTCACTGGCTGCGCAAGCAATCTATGCAGTAGAATTTCCGTTGATAGGTTTGACAGCTGGCACAGATTGCTGACATTCCACATGACAATACGCTAGAAGGTGCGGTTGCTGACTCGATCCGAGATAGCTCCCAGCGCTAAAGGAGATCCACGTGACCCGTGTGATTCCGATGCTGCGACCGGACCCGATAGCTACGCTAACAGAGGCTGGTCATATAGCTACGCGTATTTCAGAGTCCCAGGAACCGTGCCTTTACATCAAAATAGAAACTCTCTTTGTCATCGACAGTTACATACACTCGAACGACTCTTTTCGGTGTCAGAAATCCTTCTGATATTGATTCACTGCATGCTTCAGATAACGTTGCAAGCTCGTGCTGCCGCCCTGAGAGCTGCATGCAAAGTTTACTATGCTCCCTCTATATATGGCGCAGCTAAAAGGCATATCTCAATTTCCCAAACACTTTCGACCTCAGGGCCATCCACTTCAAAAGACACTTCACCCACTTCAACCTCGTCGACAACCTCGTCAAAAGGTTCTACACTAGAAAAGGCGAAAGATGGTCCAATAGGAAATCCCTCCGCTAAACGTACTCCAGAACGTTTGCGGAACTCCCCAACATTTGTGGCTTTGGTGAAAGGGCTGGCTTGGTTGCTCGGCCATAACACCATCGCCTCGACCGCCATCCGTGAGACGCGGAACCCATATGCATTGTGTGCCGACCGCGACACCATGGAAGCTAAATTCCTCCACGAAGGTGGACTTCCATTTGTATCATGATTCAGAACTGATCTCATGAATCATTCTAATTCAGAGTGCAAACTAGCACGCTCATACCAGACATGGTTCCAGATTACGAACCTTCATGTTTGGCTCCTCACGGCACGGTACAGAGCACTTCCTCCTTCCCACGGCCCTTTATACGTGCAGGAGCTCGTTAATCATTTCTTCCTCGATGTTGAACACCGGATGCGCTTTACACTAAATCACAAGGCCCCCGAGCGCGTCATCAAGGATTATATGAAAGAGATGCGAGATCAGTGGTCAGGAGCTGGTCTCGCTTTTGATCTCGGACTCGTAGGCTCAGACGCCGAGCTCAGCGGAGCTGTGTGGCGAAATATATTCGCCGCCAGAGGCTTAGACGGAAAAGGGGAGGTCATAGCACGACCTGGGAAAGAAGCAGCTACTACAAAAGTGCCAGACGGCTCGCCTACCGCTACTCCTAACCCAGACGCTCTCCCGTCATTGAGCACAAGCGAGCTGGTCGACCTTCCTTTCCATCTCTGTGTCTTTACGGCATACATACGTCGCGAGCTGGTTCGCTTGCAGAACATATCCGATGAAGACGTCATGCTCGGCCGCATGGGCACATTTAGTAGCTATGAGAGCCATGCACGCTCTATGGAACGCGATTTTGAAATGGAAAGGGAGAATCGAGCATTGTTAGGTCTTGATCCAGACATACTAACGCCTTCACCATTTGGAGATGATGGGAGCCAGTCGGCGCAAAAGGGCGTTGTACGCTCGAAAGGGAAGCGACATGCTGAAGGGTCGGGGTGACTCTTTTGGTAGTGTTCCCCTCATGTCCCTGCTCTTATCTTACCATTTGAATGCGCAGACACGCGACACGTGTATCTATAGGCATAACAACATTGTCTTCATTGCCAACTATAGTATCCAAACTATGACGGAGGATGACTATTTCCCGCTATCTAAATGTTTGCTTTTTGCGGGTCAACAACATCAAGTGAATACAAAACAAAACAACTAGGGTCTTTATTTATGATTAAGGGACTTGGCGAACGGCATTTTGAGTTCGACGGAACGGACAGCAATTGTAGACACATCTTGCGAGATTAAGATTGCAATACGTAGCCTCAGCGATCGGCACCTGAACTGGAGAGGGACTTCCCATTCGGGCACCTATGATTTCATCCCACTATCATTACCCTCGAGTCCACGTTCCCGCAGCGGATGAATTGGGGGAACGGTTAGTAGCAGTCGAAAGCCAAGAACGGGAGGTCGGGAACATCGTTGGTGGGGCGGAAGGAGTGTCGCGGAGGTAGGGAGCCCCACCATTCATACCAAAAGTTGAGGGAGAGCCGGTACGCGGGAATGTGCCATCGGTGGGAGAGGTAACGTGGGGGTTGATATTAACCGTGGGGAAGCTATCAACTTCTCCATCTGCTTGATAGATGATGTGAGGTGCCGGCAATTCAGAGGAAGAATGATAGCCATTGGTGGTACCATTCGAGTAATGTTTGCCGTTGGTGGGAGAGGAATACGAGTGAGCCATACGGGGACGATCATTTCCGTTCATGGACCCATTGGGGTGACGTTCCCGTGCCATGGCAGCCGCAGCCTTCGCAATTTCTGCGGTGGGAACATCAGACACAGCTAGGACATAGGCATCCCATGTCTTAATGCCCTTAGATAGGCAAGCCTTGAGAGCAGAGGGCAAGCGACGACGAGCTTCGGTTACGAGAGTAGCTTGTGATGGGCCATGAGGATCATCAACATCTAGAGCGATGGACAGTCGCCTAATTCGCCTTGCATACGCAACGTGTGAAGGGAGTATAAGTCCCGTTGACTCTTCTATAACATCCCGTCCAAGGTCCTCCTCTCGTAACACGCACTGCTCGAGCCGATCGAAGGGCAACCAGTTCGGGAGCGGCAGATGCGGAACCGCAGGCCATTCCTTACGAAACGAATAGACGAGGTTCTTGATGGAGCTGCGGGTACGAGAGTCCAGAGAGTCGAACCATGACTGTGCAGGACTGCCTGGGGCAAGACAGAGCTCGAATATCTTGGCTTGGTCCCCCTCGTCATGACCAACACCAAAAAGGCGGACCTCCCTCAACCACTCCGACGGGCTTTCCTCCACGATACCGTCACCCACAAAAAGCCTCGGAAAACAAGAGATGGGCCGCATGAATGATTTCGTGAGTCTTTCGTAAGGAGTTCGTGAGTAGGGGCTCGGTGGTGGTGGGACGATGGGAGAGGTGAAGAAAAATCGAGTCAGGCGATTCTCCCCTTGGCTTTTTTGTGTCTGGACAACAAGTACCCCTCAAATTAGTGAGAATCATCAGGGTCGCAAAGGAGGCCTATTGAGGAAACTGGTATAAGGGGTGTGAGCCACATCGGTAATCTTTTTCCACTTATAAGGCATGAAATGACATTTGCCTCGAGGCAGTTTATATGCATCGACACAAAGGTCATGATGGGTTCGCCATCAACACGATGAACAGAGAATACATCGGTGGTGCATTACTATGTCTTCTTAGAGGTGTAGACTGCCAAAAGACGCCGAGTCAGCTGAACAAGAATGAAGAACTTGAACACACGAAGCCTGAGAATTCAATATGGCCACAAAGAAGTGTGAAAGGGCAGAAGCTGTGCCATCGCACTAGCGCTCCGAAGAAAAGGCGGTGTTGCGATTGGGCGCCTAAGCTTATTTCTCCGAATAGTCTGGACTGGCGAAAGTACACCGATGACGCGGAAGACGGTCTGAGCACGTGCATTCATGCGTCATTTATTGCAGTACATAGCTAGCCGCCACTGCTCATGCTATTCTCATGGTTGATTCGAACCTTTGGAAATGATACGCGTCTATTTGAAAGCGAAAAAAACGGGGATTGAACAACCCGCAGCCACAATTAATCAGGTCCAGTCAGACGGCTGATCGAGCACGTGATGAGTTTGATTACTTCGATAAGATTTCCATGAGGTGGCGAGAAGCTACACTCAGTTTCTTGGGGATCGTTCGATGATGGTGGCTACTGGAATGACTGCACTATATATTTGCCTCGAGCTAACCCTGAGGTGAGCGGGTATGAAGTGCCCTCGACATTTTGATCCGATATTCTACTTGACCAAGCCGCGGAGGCTGACAAGCTGGTTCCAATTACTCACTGGCTCGCGGAAGCTGGCATATTCTGGCCTCAAGCAGACAATTACCACAAGCTGGACCGCATCTTAAATTGGCGCACGCCTGTGGAAAGAGACGCCGATCCCCTATGATCTCATATCAATGAAGAACTTAGGCGAGTTCTTTGGAATACTGAGTGACTGAGTCTAACTGGGGTGCCCACAGGTTCCTTATGAGATACAGGGGCTAAAATAGCGCGCACCTCGAAAATGACACCCCGCAGAAATCGCATTTCCTTCCAAGCCATTTCGCGACCTCAGAATCCAGCGCGTCCAAATTTGCATCGAAGTGCTCCCTTGCAATATATGCATTTAAATATCGATGAGCCCGACGCGGGGCGCGCGGCACTACATAGCCTCAAAACGAACCCCCAAGTCGCCTTGTGCTCGGACGGGTGTCGGAAGTGAACGGAAAGGACCCGATCTGTGGCACTGCCATAGAAATCAGCGCGCCAGGGCTTTGACGAAGACTCGAATAAAAACGTGACCCGGCCTTCGTCTTTCTGTGTCGCTTCTGTGGTCGAGGTTCTGCTGGTGAGAGGCTCAATAGCATGTTGGCATTGCCGCATGCCCGGACCGAATTCTGGAGAAGCATCAATGACCTACGAACCATGATCCGAAGTCCCGTCCCTAGATTCTATCAGCGCGTCGGAGGCTTGGAGCTTCCCCTGGCCCTGGTCATTATCAAATCTGCGGGCGTTGCTTCTATGGGGGCACAGGCATCTCAATCCCCCCTTGGCGCGCGCGAGGCTCTATGTTATTCATATCTGAGGGCGGCTCTACATGCTGTGGATTTGTTTCTGCTGCCATCATTTTCACGCCCCGGCATGACACTTGGAAAGGGGGAAATAGCTGAGCTGACGTCAACTCTGGTTGACGGTATGAATAGCCTAGTTTGGGTATCCATTCCACTTGCGATGACAATTTCAGAGCGCTTACTGGGTTATGTCGGTGCACGCAACGGACACGGACTTATTGTGTCGGGTCTTGGAAGGCTCACCTCCGACCCCACAGACATCGTATACACACTAGACTGCTCATGAACCTCTTCACTGAGACTATTACCGCGAAGTAGCTGTCGGTGTCGGTATTGACTTGACACGCAACTGGGTTCACGTCGCAAAGACGTACGGTGCACCTATCGTAACGGTCCGCAGTGCCCGAGGAACCAAGTGCGCTAATTAACGTCTCATTCATTCGCCATCCTTCTGTCCCTAACCAAGCGAGCGAGTTACAACGTTGGTTTTCTGACCGCTACTGGGACTCACAGAGCCATACCTGTTCCACGCTGGACAAACTCTCATGTATCATTCAGTCTTCGAGACGTTCGGTGTGCTAACTACTGGCAATCGGTGGGATGTGTTGTTCGTGACATCATTGCACCTGATTTGGATTTAATCCCATTGTTCTTTTCGTGACGAGTGCCGAAACTCGCACTGCTTGACTCGGAAATGGGGAATTTGAGATCGATCCTGTAATACCCTCTCCTAGAAGCAATGATCCATCGCAGTGATCGAAGCAAGCTATATATGGTGGGTAGCCATCATGATATTCATGGATGCCCTATCAACAGGTTACATATGCAGGGCCGCACGTCGTTGAATAACTTAGGATCTAGACAATGACGTAGGGAATCGAATTGATGTCATTGTTCATCCATGCAGGCTCGGGGTATGCTACGGCGAACATCGCCGGTCCCCTTCCACCATTCCCCGCTAGGCAATTCCTTTCGGCAGTTACAGGCGAGCTTGCGTCGGGTCGTCGGAGATTGACAGAGATATGTGGCATTGCAAGTGTTTCTTCGATTCTACGTGTTTTTCAAAAGCGCCTGATTCCCCACCTGGACGAAATGTGTATTTCTTCAGATGACATTGGATCCGGTATAAGTGCATCATGCTCCCTTGGTAGATCCTTACCACTTGGACTGAATGGGTGTTACATCCTGATCTGTTTATATGGGGGACGATTTTTCACGAGGCTTGTGTACCGTGGCCTCACTAACGAACTCTTATATCGCCTTTCTTCCCGCACGCAGGCCGATACGTCTGAGTTTTCTCATCGTTAACAAGAATTCAGCTATTCTACATACGAGTGATGATCTACGATCTCGCATATGAGATCATTACGTATCGTTCTTCCCCCGGTGATATCTCGCGTCACGATCCAGCTACTCAACGTCAATGATCTCATCCTGGCCCGCTGTGCCCGTCTTAGGTCGTCTTTTTTGTGTGATGTTTCTCTCTTCAGCTCCTTACTGTATCTGACATGGTCTCGTCGAGGTTGAAGTGGTAGTCGCTTTGGTATGCCTCGTCGGGTGGGATCCAGGATATTTCCAGTCGGGAGTTTGGTCCTGCGTGTCTCTTCTTTACCTGGCTCCTTGGTACATATCAGACTCGATCAGGGCGGTTGACGTGGATACCCGCATCGTGGGAGATTAAGCTCACAAAGCGATTATCTTATCTTAGCCATATCTATATAAAGCTTGGCACTGATAAGGCAACTCGTGTTGTGATAGGCTGTGATCATCAGCTACACCATATCCGATCGCGATCTGCACGCAACTGCGTAACCTCATGACGCAGAAGAGTCTTACCCCTATTCATCGCAGTATCATTCATTTGTCGAGTCAAGGGAGTCACTTAAACTTGCCATTGCGTGCTAGCTATCGACCCTTGTCTTTCAGGCGGCTTTTCCCTTTTCTTCTCACTTTGTTTCTTTTCATTCTCTTCATTTTTCTTGCTGTGAAGTAGCTGTATTGTAGCGGAGTTAGCCGAATTATTGTGATCATACATCTGCTTCAAGTTACCAAGTCGTAAACTGTTCTGATAAGTAGGCAAATTCATTAATCATGAAGTCATGTCTGTGATGCAAACCTGCCATGACATATGTCTTCATTTTTACTCCAGGTTAAGGCCATGGAATAATGGGGAGCAAATGGATCGAGGTTGGTAAGACACGTAATGCAGATTACTAGTACCTTGCCTCGGGGACTAGCAAGATCCCACCGCCTTCACGTAACTGCAGCACTCAGTCCGCGTGTGAAGGCTGCCTAATTCTGCAACTTTGTAGCCAATGTTTCGATCATCCCGCTTCATGTTTGGCAAGAGAGACGAGAGCCCCCGATTTCATGGTCAGATGGTTCCTCCATATCTATCTCATATTGAACGTCCTTTCGACCTCTGAGCACTGAAAACCTCACTCCTCAACTCCCATCACGTCTCGTCAACTCATTTAACCATGTCTAGCGATAAAAAGATCATTGCTGGCGGACGGGGAGGCAGCCCAGAAACTTAAAGCTGCGGGAGCCGAGGTTGCCGCTGCGGACCTTGAAGACGTCGAGTCCCTTAAGAAAGCATTCAAGGGCGCGTATGGCGTCTTTGGTATTACTGGTGAGAAATTCAACTATTATATTAGCGGTGTCTATTCTATTGGACTGACCGCATTTTTGCCCGTCAGACTGTGAGGATGTACCATTTTGAGCATTGAGAGGGCTGTCGGTCATTTTGTACTACGTCTAGTTTGGAGCTTGTACTTTGGCGTTCATCAACTCGATCAAGTAAAGACCCGTGATCATGAAACCCAGCTTGGGAAGAACATCGTCGACGCCGCCGAGGCTGTAGGAATACAGCACTTTGTATGGAGGTACGGCTATCCAGCATGGGTTCTCTGTCTACTCTTCAACGAACTTATCTGTCCAGTACTTTGGACGATACGATACCTGCAGGACTGGAAGTGTATCACTTTGTGGTATGTGACTTCGAAGATAACAAGGATCATAACATGACTAATATCACCACCAATGCACCATAGAGCAAAGCTGCTGGTACGAATTATGGTTTTTCTTGTGTTACCCCTAGCCCAGCCCATAAAATCCTCTAGTGGACAAATACTCCAAGACCAAAAAGGTCCCCACGACAAATTTGTTGACCAGTGTCTATTTCAGCAATGCGTATGTGTATGAGGTGCGTTGAATAGTAGCCATGATAACGCACTGATTTTGATGGCACAACCGTCATAATAGTGGGTGAAAAAGGAAGGAGACGATATCATAGTCGATATCCCCATCCCTTACAACGTTCACGTCCCTTGGTTCGACGCGAATGAAGTTGGAGACTGGGTATGCGTACCATCATCGTTGCGTACGTCATTGGGGTGAACGGTTATATCCTAGGTTGTACCCATCCTCAAAAACCCGGGTGAATGGATCGGTATGCTGACCTTGAATGTGTATCGCCTGAAGAAGACTGAATGTTAGATGGTCGCAGGCAAAACCGCGCAAGCTTATGGTAGCACAAACACGACGGAAGAGTTTGCTGAGGCCGTGAAGAAACAGACAGGGAAGAATGTTACCCTGAACAAGCTCACTCATGAGCAGTTCGAGAGCAAGGAGTTCCATGATAAAATTGGAGATGAGTTCTGGCTCAAGTAAATAATAACGCCTATCGTGCTGTCATTCCGATACTGACGCGCGTACGCATACAGTATTAAGTATATCAACCAGGCTAGGTGAGACAGTCATTTCCCCCAACGTATCTTCTTTCAGAGCCGACGTTTGCCCCCTCCCCAGCATGGTTCGAGACGCTCAACTATCGAAGCGAATCAATCCAAACGCATCCGATCTAGAAAAGTGGATTGTGAAGGATAAGGCTTTGCAGAAATTGCTCTCTTCGTGAACATGTTTAGGATGGCTATTTGTAAGTCGACTATGCAGGATTGGATGCAACTGAAAATCGGCTAACCCCGCCCTCATGCGAGTCAGCCGCTTGATGCTTAGGGAACGATCGACAAACTGTAGCAATCAAATGATAACAATGTACTTCATACTCGTGCTGTCAACTTTCGTATTTGTCCAGATTCTTGTAGCGAGGCAAATTACTGATCCTTACCGTGTCTTTCTCCTATTCGACTCAGAGCACCGGACCGAGTTCCCTTGATAGGATCTTGGAATCATGGTATGCGTGCTGAACTGGTCGCTCCTTAACCATATCGACCGGTCTCTATTGAATCCTGCTGTGGAACGTGGACAATGACAGGCGAACTTTGCCGGACAGCTTCGCCCTTCACAAGCACGTATTGGCAATCCCTTTCAGCGGCTGCTGACAAGACTCCCCTGGTCGATAAAGGCGATAGATCTCGGCTGAGTATCGGAGATTTTCGAAAGTCACAGGGATATCAGCTGCCTTCGATCCCAATTGGAACTTGAGAGAGTCCGGAGTTCCGGCACGATATCTGGATATCGCGTTCCATCCAGATGAGTAATACTGGGTCTTTCTAAGAATGGGAAGCAACTTGAACAATCAACCGGTATATTGATGGGTTGTTCGACTCACGACCCAAACGAGAGTAGCGGAACAGAACGTCTTATGGATGAGCAGAGGAATAAATGAATGTGCGCTCCTTAGGCTCCGAGCTGTTGGGCGGGATGAGCGTGAGGTCCAACTGTTCCTGTTAAGTCTTCGTGGCCTTGAGATTCATATCATACTAATATTAGAGGCTAAGATTCTGGGATAACCGCACGCTTGATCAGCCAGTCACGCGTCACCAGGTGTCACAACTGACCTGTTCACCCGAGGTTTAAGCGCGACTTTCAAGAAATCCAACAGCAATGCCACTATTGCGACGCACTAGCATAAATTCCAGGTGCCTGAAGAAACTCTGGTTGCGATCAAGCTGGACTCTCAGAAACCAACTGTATTGGATAGCTTGTTTTTTCAAGTTTGCTCTCTGGGATTCCAAATGAGTCGCTTCTTCGATCTACGACAATGCTACACTGTAAACCTCTCTTCTTCACTTGGGATCTAGATATATTTCTTCACTGGTATAATGATGTCTAGTGACAAAAAGATTATCCCCTAGGAAGCTCTTGAAGAGGCAGTGTAGTTTCGTGCTGTTCTCGCTGACGGAACGTTCGCTGTTCGCGTAGTCATTGATAGGGTGTCATCTGCGGAGGGACTCGGAGCGCCGAGGCCATTTTTGCTGATCTTGGGGATGTCGAATCACTCAGGAACTGTATCCAAGTCTACATTCCAATCCCTTACGTGGAAAAACCTGCGCATGTTTTATGGCCGTACGATCTCGGCGAAGAGGTTTCCAAAGTTTTGCCGAAAGAACTGGCGCCTTGAACAAGATCGCCCAGGAGCAACTCGACATCAGGTAACTAGTTCCCTGATATGATCGGGCATGGGCTTTGGCGAAGTAAGTTGTTGCGTCTATGATGCTAACATTTTCGCACTAAATAACCGCAGGAATGGGTATTAATTTTTCCTCTGGCAATGGTTCTTTCTATAAGGCTGACCTCTGCAATACCAGCATAATTCTAGATTGGATTGTGGCAAGTTATCTCACACTCGCCGTGTACGCGGTCGAATTATTCTAGATCCTTGGAGTGATGTTTGTTATCCAAGCCTCATGGCATATGTGATATCAACCCTGTGCGAGTTGGTGGTGCGACGGGCCTTTCATTTCCTCATTTAGGTTGGGTGAATTTCAACCATCGACACACCTCTTGAACGAGGCAGATTACGTACTGACGTCAACGACAAGTGATTGTGTATGACTGCCTGAGATATCGATCCTTAGAGCATCCTAATCTCCGCTCAGCTCTCCTTTCGTTTGCTTCTTCGACGGAATCCGGTCTCGTGAACTATCTAAGGTGGGTATCCTATTGAAATTGTATCCGCAGCTCGTGGTTTGTGAGATCATACATGGTCACCTGTAGGTAGGATCTCTTGGTATCTGCCCCTGGAAGGCCCAGGAAGGGGCAATGCATCCACACCACTGGTCATATAACCCAAATATCTGGAGATACATGAGGTTTTGCTGGGTCGACCTAGCGGGATTTACGCTCGCGTATATGGGCACGATCTATGTCTGAGTTAAGATCCGATCATGAGATGGTAATGGGAGCACGTCCGTCCATCGTCGTTCTGAGGTATTGGCGTTCAACGGGCATCAACACCCTTGACAAAATGTCGGGTGAGCATCGGTCCCATTGGCTAAATATATCAATGATCTTTCGCCCCGTCGACTGCTGGAATGAGAAGAGATAAAGGGAGCGGAGATGCGGGTCGGTCACGCCCTATTCAAATGCGCAAATGCCCCACAATTTGGGATTAAATGCGGTGAAGATCACGTAATAGTTCCATCCAGCGTCAGTCCGGTCGCTACCGAGAATTCCGTCGATCCCATCTCGCTTTTCCCAGGACCCACCTCTGTGGTTCTCTAAGGTGAAATCCCACGGCCCATATGTGTCCGATCGAATTGGAATCTAAAGTGGGCCAATGCCCTCTGCCCTATAAGAACGCCTCACCTATGGGGGGTTTCACCTCACCCCTCGAGCCTACGTTCAAAGCATGTCTAGCCAAAAGAAGATCATCGCTGTCATTGGTAGCACCGGCGCTCAAGGAGGTAGTGTCGCTAGGGCTCTACTTCGCGATGGCACTTTTGCCGTTCGGGCTATCACCAGGGATCCCAGTAGTTCCGCTGCTCAGCAGCTGAGAGCTGCAGGGGCCCAAGTCGCAAAGGCCGACGCTGATAATGTCGATACCCTTAGGAAGGCTTTCAGAGGCGCGTATGGTGTCTTTAGCGTCACAGGTAAGAATGTGTGAGCAAGTCACTTTCGACCTGTTGTCGATCTAATCATCGTCTTCCTGTCAAGACTGTGAGTAGATTGAGTGTGATTGCGACCCTTCCAAATACCTTGCCGACCCGATCCAGTCTGGGGTCTTTACTTCGGGGCACATGCTCAGAATGCGCCTCGTGCTAGCGAGCACGAAGCTCAACACGGGAAGAACATTGTGGACGCGGCCGAGGCGGAAGGAATACGACACCTTATATGGAGGTAAAGTGCTATCGCTCTAGATTTAGAAGCTCAGCTTATCTATCCGCTTCAGTACCTTGGAATCTTCAAGACCCTTCGGACTTCATGCATATCACTTTGAGGTACCTGAGTTTCCATTACTCCCACGGCGTATATATACCGAATTGATTCCTATTTTAGAGTAAAGTGGAAGGTATGGAATATCCGAAAGACCTTCAAGGCAAACTAACGCAATGGCATATATCTCCATCATTAGTCAACGAATATTTGAAACATAAACGCATCCCAACGACGTACCTGTACACGAGTTGTTACTTCTCCAACCTTGATATGCGTGGGGTATGGTTTGCTCCGTGTCCGAGGTTTTTCCCTGATCGTTGACGGTAATATACTCCTATAGTGGCTCAAGGAAGACAATGGGTTGTTCATGGTTGATATGGCAGTTCCTTCCGATGTCACTTTCCCATTCTACGATTCTGCTGAAACGGGCACATGGGTAAGAAGAGGTCTTCCCAATTCAGAGGTTTGGGGAAAACTAACTAGTATGTAATTCCAAGGTTTTGACCGCGTTGAAAAATCCCCAAGAATGGATTGGTAAGGCACATTTAACTCTGATGCTCCCTGATCATTGTTTGGCCTCTAACTGGTTTCTCGTTCCAGGAAAGGACATGCATGCGGTCTCCAGCCTTTGCACTCCAAGAGAACTGGTTAGGGCGTTAAGGCGGACTGGGAAGAAGATAACTCTCAACGAAGTTTCGCGGGAGAAATTCGAGAGCCGGAAGTATCGAAATGAGCAAGAACCCATGGTTTGGGATATGTACGTGGTTCTGTCTCAGTACCCAATAGTTGGCCAAAGCAAAACTAATCAACTCTCCTGTGTCCTTCCTCTTTAGTGGAAAACTTGCCGTTAATGGAGGGTACGTATATCATTAATTTGATGGGATTTCCCTCATCCACCCGTTTATAGTTTTCTCCGGGATATCGCTCTTTCAAAACGCGGAAATCCGAATCCAACTGATATTCATCGATATATTGCCACGGATCCTGGTATGCTATCGTTCCTCGGTAAATCTTGATGTGAAGTGGCAAGAACCCTGGCTCCCATAATGGGTGGGCACTCGCTTGGGATCACTTTGGGTTTATTGATTCGGGTTGGATGTTTCTCTTTGGTTCCGGTTTGTGATCCCGTCTATAGTTTCCGACTCTAAGCAATGTTGTATGGTATACCCCTTTGGTGTCCTTTTGGACCAATCTCGTCATGTCACGTTCTGAATTGGACCAAAGCCATTTTTGTTTGAAGGACTGAAACCAGAACCCGCGCTGTTAGAAGTCGACTCTAATCGATCAAGTCGACATGAAGATTGTGACTACTCGTGTCAC
>WNFI01294983.1_pt1 | contig 22436 bp, 2 predicted proteins | sample 5400471 | NCBI WGS metagenome assembly WNFI01 (sample SAMN13153348, study PRJNA577476) | soil metagenome | isolation source: 100 cm saprolite on Douglas fir-dominated hillslope | place: USA:California | collected 2013-09-17
CCTCACGGCTACCAACATCCACTCCGAGGGCCACTCCCTCTCGACGGCCTACGGCGGCGGCCTGGTCACGATCGGCGGATCCGAGGCCACCGTGACGGCCAACCCGAGCGTCTCGGCCTACATCGGGACGGGCGCCACGCTGAACGTCAACAACGCCACGCTCGACGCCGAGGCGCGAAGCGACCAGACCGGTGCGCCGCTGGTCGACTTCTTCACACCCAGCACTGACGTCAACACGTTCGCCGACACCATCCACTTCGACCGCCACAGCCTCATCACCGGCGACACGGTCATGTACACCACCAACGGTGTGGGCAACGTCATACCCGGTCTCCGCGACAGCACGTCTGGCCACCCCTCGCTCTACAACGTGGTGGTCGTCGGCACCAACAACGACACGCTGCAGTTCGGCAACCTGTTCAAGACGGGTGCGGTCGATGGCGGATCGATCCCGAGCTCCGACCAGGGCGTCGACACGAACCGCGACCTGATCCGGTTCCCCTTCGCTCACAACTTCAGGACCGGCGACCCGGTGATCCTGTCCGCCGCGGCAGGCCAGTCGCTCGGCAGCATCGGCGCGACGCCTGGCACGACCTATTACGTGCGTGTGATCGATCCCTTCGACGTCGCGCTGTACGCGAGCCAGGCCGACGCGACGGCGGCGCCGAACACGTTCGATCCCAGCAACGTCAGCGGCAACGACATCCAGGTGAGCAACTCGTTCTCGAACTCCGGGAGCTACCGCGTCACCTACACGTCAGCCCCGCCACTGCCGTTCGGGGCCGATGGCGTCAACGTCGACCCGAACAACTACCAGAACTCATGCGGCGGCTGCTACGACATCGTGGTCGGCCCGATCGACGCACCCAACCACAACGCCGATGACGGGCTGGTCACCGGCCAGGCGGTCGTCTATCAGTCGACAGGACCCGACCTGGTCGGCAACCTGACCAACGGCCATACGTACTACGTCATCACCGACGGCACCAAGGCGATCCAGCTGGCGGCGAGCTACTGCGAAGCCGTCGGTTGCGACCCCGACGGCCAGCCGGACAACTCGACCAACGGGTTCGATGACATCGCCGTCAACCCCCAACGGGTTCGATGACATCGCCGTCAACCCGATTCACATCACGGCGCCGGCCAGCAGCAAGGGCACGCAGTGGATTGTCCCGAAGCCCATCGGCGGCCTGACCGACGGCTACACCTACCTGGTCGACTCGTCGTCCGACTCGAGCAACGTCTACCTGAAGCCCGTCGGCGGCGGCGGAATCATCGGCCTGAGCACGACCGAGACCATCACCAACGGCGGCGGCTCGCAGGACGTGACGATCATCGGTGGCGACCACCTGGGCGACCAGGCGCTGTTCCCGGCCGGCATCCACCTGAGCGCGCCCGGCTCGTCCGACCAGGACGTGCTCCGCATCGATCTGCAGGACACTCTGCCGAGCGGCATCAACTTCCTGCTGGCCTCCGACGGCACATCGCTGCGCCAGCTGAACCCGCCGACGGGTGACGGCGTCGCATCGGCGGTCGCCAAGGGCGGCGGCGGCGGCGGCGGCGCATTCAACTTCCCGAAGGCGACCGTGAACAACAACCCGACGGTGAAGTCCTACGACGCCGCCACGTTGCTGACCGCGCAGGGCTCGGTGACGATCAAGTCGAAGTCCGTCACGAATGTCTCCACGGACTCCACCAACGGCTCGGGTGGTGTGGTTGCCGTCAGCACTGTCAACTCAACGAACAACCTCAACATCAAGAACTACGCGTTCGTCGGTCGGGACCCTGGCAGCGCCACCATCAAGGGCACCAAGTCCACCGCCCAGGTGGATGGAAACAACATCACCGTCAACGCGAAGGGCGCGGCGCTGATCAAGTCGGAGAGCTTCCAGGAGACCAACGTCAACTCGCACACGGACAGCGGCGGCGGCCTGGGCGGCACGGACGCAGAGTCCAAGACCACGATCAACGACTACAGCGCCGCGGTTGTCGGCGCCGATGCGTCCATCACCGGGCGGACCGTCGACGTCCACGCCACCTCGGGCGCGGACAACGACGGCAACTCCGACGCGTTCTTCATCGCCTTCTTCGGCTTCTCTAGGGCCAACACCAAACTCACGCTCAACTCGTTCGACACGGCGCTGCTGGACGGTATCGGCTCGTCCCACACGGCTGTCAGCAGCCTGTTTGGTGTTGACGTGCGCGCGTTCCACCAGGGCGAGCACAACTACGACGACTGGAACCAGAGCTCGATCTGTATCTGTATCGGGCCCTCGCTAGGCGGCACGAGCCAGAACGTCGCCCTCAACGACACGGCCGCAGGCAACCCGGGCGTTACCGTGACGACCAGCCCGCGCCTGATCCACGGCGTCAACGAGAACATCTCGGCGCTGGACACCCCTCTGTTCGTGTACACGCCGGCGCCCGACGCCCGGAACAACCACCTGGCCCTGTTTGTCCAGGCCGAGAGCACCAACGACGTCGACGGCGGCGGAGGCACGCACGCGGTCGACTGGAACTCGGAAGTGATCATCTACAACGGCCCGAGCCCGCTCTTGATCGTGGGGGCGAACGGCTTTGTCGAAGAGGCCATCAACATCAAGGTCGACGGCACGACCAACCCCGACACGACCCTCAACACGAACGGCGGCCCGATCGATGTCGCCAACATCGTCAACACCGACGTCGGGGACATCTACATGCAGTCCGACCACGGCAGCATCGGCAACTCGATGCACGAGCCGACGTTCACCTTCCGCGAGAACTACCAGACGGTGTACATCGAGAACGACTCGACCAACCAGCTGAACCTGCACGACATCCAGGTCATCAACTCCACGGCGAAGAACACCGTCTCGCTTCAGACGCCGGGCGCCAGCGGAGTGACCAGCGGCATGTTCTTCCTGATCGCCCAGGTCATCACGCCGACCCTGGTGACCATCGAGAGCACGAACCCGACGCCGACGGACATCGTGTTCTTCGGCAAGGTCGACAACCCGATCGGTGACACCGAGATCTCGAGCACGGCCGGTGACATCCTGGCCGGCAGCGGCGACCGGACCGTGTCACTGGTCCGCAGCAACATCCTGAACATCACGGCGTCGAACGGCAGCATCGGGTCGGCGAGCACGCCATACCTGCACGTGGACCTGGTGATCTGGGACGGCGCCACGATGGAGTTCACCGCGACGGCGAGCGTCGACATCAACCTCGACATGCAGACGTTGATGCGGAACGCCGGCCTGGTCGACCCGTCGATGAGCCCCAACGGGCCGTTCGGGATCGAGATCGGGAACATCGTGGCCGGCCGCAGCATCAACATCAAGCTGCAGCGCACCCAGTACGGCACCGGCTCGGTCAACATCCCCGGCGTCCAGGTCAACTCGAGCGGAAACGGCACGACCGGCACCTACTACACGCAGTTCGAGCCCAACATCACCACGCCGCCGTACCCGCCGAGCTTCGACCCGGGCGGATTCGGCACCGGCGCCCATGACGCGCAGAGCACGTACCGCTTCGCCCTGCTCGACGCCGGCGCGACAGGCGTCAACGGCAGCATCGACGTGTTCGCCGCCGACCCGGCGCCGCCGGCGACCCGGTCGACGCGGATCAACATCTACGCCGGCGACGCGACGCACTACATCGAGGTGCACCAGCTGGGCAACGTGAATACGGACACCAACGGGTTCGTGACCTTGTTCGAGAAGTTCGACAGCCTGCGGGCCGGCACCATCGAGTCGACGGACGACGATGTGACGCTGACCGCCCACGACTCGATCTTCGACGCCCCGGTCGGCTCGCCGAACCCGCCGGCCGCCTCCGGTGACGGCCAGTTCGGAAGCTGCGCGCCGGCCTCGAGCTGCCCGGACGTGATCGGCGTGAACATCACGATGACCGCGCAGAACGGCTCGATCGGCCAGGACAGCAACTTCCTCGAGATCCAGTCCTCGGTCGACCGGTTCGGCGTCCTCAACGCGCAGGCGCCCGGGGTCATCCGCATCACGCAGACCGGACGGGTCGTGGTCGAGACGGGCGGCCTGTCCGACCTGAACGTCGATACCGTCACGACCTGTTACGGCGGCAGTTCCACGAGCTGCAACGACGTCAGCCTGGCATCCGACGCCGGCTCGATCCTCGACGGTCACAACCTCGGCGCCGGCGGCACTACGCCGAACGTGTTCGGCAACAACGTCGACCTGCAGGCGCTGGGCGGCAGCGTCGGCAAGTTCAGCGCGAGCGGGATCCAGGACTTCAAGGTCTACTCGTCGATCGGACCGAGCTGCACCCGCCACGTGACGCTGGCCTACCAGGACGCCAACTACCAGAACGCCACCGCCGCCGAGCGGGCCGTGACGGCCGTCTGCCACCTCGCGGCGCAGGCCGACAACAGCCTGTACATCACGGAGACGCCGGGCGCCCTCGCGGTGGCCGCGCCGATGGACCTGCTGCTCGCCCTGGCGCGCAACGGTGATGTCCGCCTGACGACCACCGAGACCGGCGTCGACGGCGCCGGTGTCGCGGGCGACAACACCAACACCAACCGCGCCGGCGCCGGCAACGACATCTACCTCATCCACACCGGCAGCACGCTGGTGGTCGAGAACGCGCCTCAGTTCACGTGGGGCACGCCCGCGATCCCGTACGGCCTGGTCGAGGCGGACAGCGGCAACGTGAAGCTCCAGGCGGCCGACGATTTGGTCACCGACCCGTCGAGCGAGATGCGCGCCACCTCGGCCGGCGTAAGCACAGGCAACACGACCGATCCCGGCCTGTGGGTCAAGACGACTGGGAACATCGACGTCTACGGCGACTCGCACCCGGCTGGCCTCGACCCCAACCCGGCGAACGGCGACGGGGCGGTGATCCTGGTCCGCGGCGGCGGCACAGCGACCGGCGGAATCACGCCCGGCGCCGGCGGCCTGACCCGCGTGTTCGGCAACGGCGAGGCGGACACGATCATCTTCGACCGCACATACCTCGGAGGCCAGACGCGGGCCTACGGCGACAGCGCGCCCACGCCCGCGAACAGCACGGCCCCGTCGTGCTCGGGCGCACAGTGCGACGACACGTTCATCGTCAACCGGCTGCCGACTTTGATCCCGACCGGCCCGAGCATCGACGGCTCCCTGGGCAGCACGCTGACCCTCGACGGCCAGTCGGGCAGCAACGCCTACACGATCTTCGCGAGCGGCAGCCAGTTCGGCCAGAACAACTACGTGATCAACGTGCTCGGCACGCACGCGCCCGACGACGGAGTGGCGCCGCACAACACCGACACGCTGAGCATCTACGGGTACGACACGTACGCATCGGGTCAGCCGAACAACACCGGCTTCTGCGACAACCTCGCGGCCGAGTGCCCGACCAACGACATCTGGCTGCTCCGCAGCGTCCCGTACATCGCGAACCCGCTCGTCAACACGACGACGGGCGGCGAGACGCCGGCGCGGCCCTCGATCTACAACGGCACCGGATCGACGGCCGGCCAGACCGCGACATCGGCGCACGAAGGCTTCGTCGCCCTCCTGCACGCGCAGCCGAGCGGAAGCCTGACCGCCCTCGACGTCGCCGAGTCCGTTGACTCGAACGGCAACCTGGTCAACGGGGGCACCACCGGGACGTACGGCGTCGAGCGCGTCAACTACGACGCGTCGATGAACGGGGGCGTGCACGTCTACGCGATCGGCGGCAACGACTACTTCGCGGTCGACGACAACGCCGCCCCGACCTACCTCGACGGCGGTTCAGGCGACAACAGCTTCCAGATCGGCCAGCTCTACGGCATGCGCCGGACGGCGGCCGCGGTGGCCTCGGCGCCGGCGGACCTGCCGACCTATGGCCTCTCCGGCAACCTCGCGGCCGAGAACGTCTTCGACGTGGCCACGGTCGCGACCACCCGCGGCTGGCTGTCTCGCGGCACCAGCGAGCCGCTGGTCGCCCAGGGCGGCACCGGCAACAACACGTTCACCGTGTACAGCAACCACGCAGTCGTGCACCTGGAGGGCGACGGCGGCAACAACCTGTTCATCGTCCGCGGCTTTGCCCTGGCCCAGACCGACGGGGTGGGCAACATCAAGCTGCCCGGCGGGTGCGCCACGGTCGCGGCTCCGTACTGCCTGCCGCTCCCGATCCTGACCAACGGCTTCTCGACCGCCGCGGAGACGGACGTCCGGACCGGCGCGGGCAACAACCAGGTCGAATACAACATGAACGCGCCCGTGTCCGTCGACGGAGGCACCGGCTTCAACAAGCTGATCATCCTGGGCACTGAATTCGCCGATCACATCGTGGTCACCGACCACGGCATCTTCGGCGCCGGCATGTACGTCACGTTCCGCAACATCCAGGTGATCGAGATCAACGCCCTGGAAGGCGACGACACGATCGACGTGCTGTCGACCCCGGCCGGAGTTGCCCTGCGCGTCATCGGCGGCCTGGGCAGCAACCAGATCAACGTCGCAGGCGACGTCAACGGCAACGTCTACTCGCAGGACATCAACGGCACCAGCTCGACCATCAACCACGATGTCCTGACGAACGACCAGCTCTACAAGGACCTCGTGATCCCAGGCGTGAGCCTGAGCGTCGCGCAGGCGTCGCAGGGCGTCGTCATCATCACCGAGCACGCCGGCGGCACCACCGTGTCCGAGACGGCCAGCGGCCCCATCGGGACGATCGACTCCTACAACGTCCGCCTCGCCAAGGCGCCTACCAGCAATGTCTACGTGACCATCACGGCCGAGTCCGACATCCTGTCCAACCGGACCAATCCCATCCCGTCGCTGGTGGGTGACTCGCTCCTGCTCGCGACCGGCGCCACGCCAAACGCCGGCACGAACACCGGGAACTCGGACTTCTACCAGCACATCGTCTTCGACACCGCCGGCAAGGACTTGAAGCAGCGGGCGCTGGTGCTGGTGTTCACGCCCGGCAACTGGCAGGTCCCGCAGATCGTCGACGTGGGCGCGGTGAACGACGCGCTCAACGACGGCGTCCGCGTCTACGAGATCAGCCACTCGGTGCTCAGCGGCGACCCAATATTCGACGACGCGATCGTGCGCAACGTCGAGGTCACGAAGATCGACACCGGCGCGCCGGCGATCCTGGTCAACGAGATCGGCAACTCGCCGGTCGCGAGCGTGATCCCGCTCGCCGACTTCACCGACGGCGCCAGCACCGGGAGCACGACGTTCACATCGGCGACCGCCACCTTCACCTTGAGCGACCTCGGCCAGCCGATCACCGGACCGAGCATCCCCGCCGGCACGGTGATCCTCGCGGTCAACAGCGGCAGCTCGCTCACGCTGTCGAACGCCGTGCCGGCGGGTAGCGGGCTGACGTTCCACCTGCCGAGCCGCCTGGCCGCATTCGCGTTCTTCCGCGACGGCGTCGGCATTGGCTCGACCACCTTCACCTCCGTGACCGCCACGTTCAACTCCGGTGACGTCGGCAAGGCGATCGAGGAGACGGGCGTCGGAGGCCACATCGCCGCCGGCACGACGATCGTGTCCGTCCTCGACTCCGAGACGGTGACCCTGTCGGCAGCCGCGGCCGCCGGCACCGGCATCGTGTTCGCGCTGCCCGCTCGCAACGCCAGCAACGTCGTGCTCGAGGGCGACTCGACCACGGGCATCGTCGCCTACTACTCGGTGGTGCTGACGACCATGCCGACGACGCCCTTCGTCGATGTCACGATCAGCCCGAGCGACTACTTCGCAGTGCTGTCAGCCGACCACGACACGCTGGGACGCTTCAGCACCGTGCAGGCCCAGAACGGGACCGTGCCTGGGATCTACAGGATCCACTTCACCCAGGCGAACTACAACATCCCGCTCGTGATCCAGGTCGCGTCGGCGATCCTGTTCACGCCGTTCGACCCGCACAACGAGTTCATCAGCCACGCGGTGACGGCGGGCGCGCCCGAGTACTTGGGCCCGCCGGCGGTCAGCGCCACGCCGATCTACTTCCAGATCTTCAGCAACCGCGAGCCAAACGGCATCGTCCAGTCGCCGGCGGGCATGGTCGTCACCAAGTGCGGCGACACCGCGTGCACCTTCCCGGGCCCAGGCTCCAGCTACAGCCTGCGCCTGGCGATGGCGCCCACCCTGCCGGTCAACGTCGCCCTGATCACCGACGGCCAGACCGACATCCCGGTCGGTGGCCCGGTCTCGCTGACCAGCATTGGCGGCTCCGCGCTCGTGACGCTGTTCCAGGGCCACGTGACCATCTCCGGCAACGTCATCACCCGCGCCTCGGGTTCAGAGCTCGGCAGCTTCATCAACGCGGGCTTCCAGGCCGGGCAGGTCATCCAGGTCGGCGGCCTGGGCACATTCACGGTCAACATCGTCAGCGACCTGAACCTGACCCTGAACGCCTCGCCCGGCGCTGGCGACTACCCGAACCTGACCATCAGCAGGCTCGTCAACCACGGCCTCTACAACCACGTTGGGAAGCTCACCTTCAACAACTGCGCGGCCATTGTCAACGGCAACTGCGTCGGCTCGATCACGCGCGACGACCACTCGAGCTGGCTTGACGACGGCTTCCTCGAGGGCCAGCTGTTCCAGGTCAACGGCAGCGGTCGGCTGTACAGGATCCAGGCGCTGACCGGCACGACCCCGGCCAGGGTGGACATCCTCACGGTCACTGCTGCCACGCACGATCCGACGACCGGTGTCGAAACCGTCGGCGTGCCTTTCGCGAACGGCGACTACTCGGCCACCCTGACCCAGTGGGCGCCGCAGGTGACCTTCACCAGCGCGAACTGGTACATCGCTGACGCGATCCCGGTCGTGGCCGACCCGTACTACAACGTGCCGGCCGGCAACGCCAACCAGCTCTTCTTCCCGAAGGTGCCGCACCTGCTGTCCAGCATCAAGGGCCCGCTGTCGGTGGACGGCGCGGACCCCGGCAACGATCACACCGCGCTGCAGATGGCGGTGATGCTGCCGCACGAGACGAACGCGCTTCCGTTCGGCATCGGCATCCAGCCGCCCGAGTCCCAGCAGGTCAACGTCCTGAACATCTTTGACGACGGCTCACAGCAGGACCAGAACGGCACCCTGAGCTCCACGGTGCTGGGCGGCTTCGGAATGGGCCCGGGCGTCGACTTCACGAACCACAAGGGCTACGTGCCCAACGACCCTCACCACCCGACGTTCGGCGAGCCGCCGGTGTTCCCGAGCGGGGTCAGCTTCGGCTCGATCACGATCGACAGCAACGGGCACTTCCACACCGACGCCAGCCTGTCGACCATCCAGGTCCTGAACCTGATGATGGGCCAGGGCAACGACCACCTGGCGATCTCCGGCAGCCTCGTGCCCGGTCAGTTCTCCAACAACGACGGCACCGTGCCGACCAGCGCGCCGTTCAACACGTTCGTCCACGGCGGGCTGACGCAGGTCCAGGGCGGCGGCGCCGCGCAGCTGTCGGTGACCGGTACGTTCCACGTCTCCGGCAACGCGATCTCCCGTGACGACAACCTGAACTGGGCGGACTCAGAGTTCGCCATCGGTCAGCTGCTGATGTGGAACGGCCACGCGTTCGGCATGATCACGAACGTCGCCGGCAACACGCTCACTGTGAACGCTGTTCCGTCCTGCGTCTCGCCCTGCAGCGGGACGATCGCGGTCTTCGACCCGCAGACCAGGAGCGCCGGCAGCTTCAGCCTCGCCGGCAGCACGATCACTCGCAACGACCTGCGGTCGTGGTACGAGTTCGGCTTCGCGCCCGGCCAGGCCGTGACCGTCGATGGCATGCCGGTGGGCACCATCACCGCGATCGGCGGACCCAGCAATGCGGTTATGACGGTGTCCGGTACCGTGCCCGGCTTCGGCGGCACGGTCGCGGTTTCGATGTCCACGAACCCCGTGCGCACGGGCGGCAACGACATCACCGTGACCGGCGGCGGAGGCCCCGGCCCGACCCTGACCCCGCCGACCTTCAGCGGCACTCTGACCGCCGGCACCAACACCCTGACGCGCTCGTCCGGCTCGTGGCTCACCGACGGCTTCGTCTACGGCATGGTGCTGCAGATCGGCGGCGTGCCGGGCTGGACCGTCGCCGGCGCCACCGACAGCACCCTGCTGCTGAACGGCGCCGCGCTGACGCCGGGCGCCATGACCATCGGCTTGGCGACACCGATCATCGGCTGGGCGCCCTCGCCGCTGGTCGTCTACGGCGGCACGTCGCAGGACGGCATCTGGTACAGCGGTGACACGCACACCATGACCCAGCGCGACTTCGGCACGAAGCCCTTCCCAACGCAGCTGGGCAACGGGACGCCCGACTTCATATTCCCGGTCGCCGATCCCTTCCGGTTCTTTGGCAACAACGTGATCGACGCCAGCGCCGACTTCCCGATCGCGCCGCTGCCGGCCGGGACCACGCCCACCGTCGGCGTGCCCGAGGGCCAGGTGCCGAGTGTCGGCCTCATCCTCTACGGCGGCCCGGGCAACAACACGATCTATGGCAGCCAGGCGTCCGACTTCATCGCGGGCGGCTCGGGCAACACCACCGTCTACGGCGAGCGCGGCCGCAACCAGATCCTCGGGAGCGACGGCGTCAACGTCGACGTGATCACGCGCGCGGTCAGCTTCCCGACCATCAACGTGAGCGTGTACCCGAACGCCGACCCGCTCCTCTGCGGCCAGTACGCCTGCAACAACCTGCTCTACGGCAACACGCCGGGGGCCGGCGAGGTCGTCACCGACCGCTTCGGCGACTACAACAACGTGATCTTCGGCGCCATGGGTGTCGTCACCCAGGACACCCTGGAGGCGACCGTCGGCATCCTGGGCGCGACGATCGCGCTGAAGGGCCTGACGCTCGTCTCGAGCGTCGCGACGGGACAGGCGACGCTCACATGCGCGAACGGGACCGCGTGCTTCCAGTCCGCCTGGGCCGGTCTCGCCATCTCCGACCAGTACGGCTATCTCGGCGCCGGCACCACGATCGCGTCGGTCGACTCCTCGCTGACCTTCGCGACCCTGTCGCGCAACGCCCTGAACGGCGCGTCGGCGAACAACCTCGCGGTGACCATCAACAACGTGCGCTCGGTCAGCGGCACTGTGACCGGCAACCCGCCCGGAACGGCGACCGTGAGCAACACCGTGCCGCCGGGCACGAGCTCGCCGGTGGCTACCTTCACCTGCGCGACCGCGTGCTTCAACGCCACCGACGTCGGACTGGACGTCTCCGACGGCAACACCCACCTGTCGCCGGGCACCGTGATCGTGGCCGTCAGCGGATTGGTGGGCGGCCTGTACACGACCGCGACGCTGTCACGCAACGTCAAGGACAGCCTGCCGTACACAGGCTCGGACAGCATCACCGTCGGGCCGCCCCACGGCTACTGCAGGCCGACCGGGTCGCAGTCGAACAGCCCGTACTGCCCGGCGAGCGGCACGACGCCGTTTGGTGACCCGCGCCTCGAGAAGCTGCAGACCACCGGCGACATCGACGCCATCGCCTCGGCCCAGGTGCAGAACCACGGCAACGACACGCTCTACGGTTCGGGCGGCGACAACGTGCTGGTCGGCGGCGACGGCAACGACAACATCCAGGGCGGGCCGGGTCGCAACCTGATCGTCGGCGGCAGCGTCGCCCTCGACCGCACGACCCACCTGTTCAACTACACCAACCCGCGGTTCCAGGACCTGGGCGGGCCGGTCGGCACGGTCATCTACAACTCGTGCTCGTACGGGACGTGCGGCAACGGCAACGGCACGCCGGCCAACGGCTACGCGTTCGGCCAGGCGATGAACGACGGCACCCCGCAGTGCGACCCGACCGGCCACGTTTGGTGGAGCGACTTCCTGTCCAACGGCGGCAACCCGGGCACGCCGAGCGCGCCGAGCTGCAGCGCGGGCAACGGTCCGATCGGGATCACGCTCTCGGCGCCGGTCGGCACGCCGGGCTGGCCGATCTTCCTGCAGGACTCGGCGTACAAGGGCGCCGACTACATAGCAGGCGGCTCTGGGAGCAGCTACATCTTCGGCGAGTCGAACAACAACGTCATCCAGGTGCACGGCTCGATCGACATCACCTACGCGCTCGCGGCCCAGGCTGCCTCCGGGTCGGAGACGAGCGGCGATCCATACGCCGGAGCCGCGACATGTCCGTTCGCCGGCTTCATGCTCGGCAACCGCGTGGGCGCGTGCCGCACCGTCGCCGGCGACGCGCTGCCGGTCGATCCGACGCTGCCCCTGCAGGTCAACTCGTCAGTTGACAACTTCGGCCCGAACTACAGCGCGAGCGGCACGTACGCGTTCGGCGCCAACACGATCACCCGAACCGGCGTGCTTTCGTGGTCGGACTTTGGCTTCGCCGTCGGCCAGACCATCACGGTGAACGGCGCCCCGGCCGGCGTGATCACGGCCGAGTCGTTCAGCACGATCACCGTGAGCGGCAGCTTCACACCCAACGCGGCCCAGGGCGCGAACATCGCCGCCACGGACGGCGAGACCTACGTCGAGGGCGGCCGCGGCAACAACACGATCTTCGCCAACCAGGGCCAGAACGACATCGTCGGCGGCAACTCCGACCTGTTCGGCTTGAAGCTGGCGAACGGCAGCCCGGCCCTGACCGGACTGCGGGCCAGCGGTTCGAACTTGATCTTCGGCGGGTCCGGCAACAACATCGGCTACGGCGACTGCACCAACGCGAGCTTCGGCTCGCTGAACGCCAACAACGTGTGCGCCGCGCAGCCGAATGCCCACTCGCACGACGCCAACGTCATCACGTCCAACAACGCGGACGTGATCCGCCTGGTCGGTACGAAGAGCACGTACGGCGCGGGCAGTGGCGTTGCGACGTTCAACTTCAACCCGGCCAACCAGCCTGCCGGCGCGTACCTCAACTACAACTACGACCTGACCGGCTACCCGACCGCGACCGAGCGGATCATCGCGCGGGCAGTCACCGTGCTCGACAACACGCCGGGTGGCCCGGACCTGGCCGGCTCGGAGATCCACGCCGAGAGCGGTGATGCGTTCATCTACGGCGGCCCGGCCGACGACACGATCTTTGGCGGACCGCAGAACGACACGATCATCCTTGGCTACGGTGACAACTGGGTCTCCGGCGGTCGCGGCGACCAGTGCATCATCGGCGGCGGAGGCCGGTGCCTCACGAGCCGCAACGGCTTCGCCGAACCGCTCTACGGCATTGGAGCGATCACCAACTCAACGTCGCCGTCACTCAACCAGCTGATCACCACGCCGGGCAACGTGCAGCAGGCGGTCATCGACGTCGCGGGCGCGCTGAACTACTCAGCGCTGCTCTACCCGTACAACTGGGATCCCGCGACCTACGTGTCGCCGGGCGTCTCCAACGGGAACCCGACGTACTCCACCAACTGCAAGGAGAACAAGACCTGCCCGACCTACATGACCGTGTACGGGCACAACATCATCTACGGCGGTTGGGGCAACGGCGTGGTGCACGGCGGTCCCGGCAACTCGGCCATCTCGGGCGCCGAGGCCCCGACGCTGGGCTACACCGACAACTTCAACATGTACGGAATCGAGAACGCTGTGGTGTACATGACCACGCAGATCGCGGACACCGTCCTGACCGACTACGTCCTCAACAAGGTCCCGGTCGAGACGGACTTCTTCCACCCGTTCAACCCGGGCAACGCGGCCGGCTTCATGCCGAACAGCGACCCGCCGCACGGCAACGCGGGCCGCGGGTTCAACATCGGCAAGTCGCTGTACTTCAACGCGGAAGACGTCCGCCGCCAGATTCAGCTCTTCCCGACCGTCATCGACCCCACCGTCGTGGCCGACGGCCTCACCCCGGCCGGCATGAACCCGCTCGACTGCGAGTGGACGGGCGCGATCGGGTCGGCGTGTGCGGACTCGACCAAGGCCGGCCTGCCGTTCTTCATGACCTTCAACCAGGTTGACGCGAACCTGCCGATCGACGCGGTCTGGAACAAGCCCGCCGGCTTCCTGCCCGACCCCGTCACCGGCGACAAGTCGCTGTTCGGCGACCTGGGTAACGACTACATCGTCGCCGGCATGGGCCGGGTGCGGGTCTACGGCGGTTGGGGCTTCGACCTGATCGACCTGCGCGCGAGCACCGTGGTGGACAACGGCCTGAACGACGTGCCAGTCCCGAACTCGCACCTCACCGCAGGGTCGCCGGCCTGGGAAGCCCTGGCGTACGGCGGCGCAGGTCAGGACATCTTCTTCGCCGGCACCGGCGGTGACCGCCTGATCGACTGGGTCGGCAACCACAACAGCTACTACGTGCCGTTCTCACAGTTCGGAATGCCCGCCGTGAGCCGCACGCTGATGCCGTTCCTGCCCGAGTTCCTCTACGCGCTGTCCAAGAGCGACGGCGCCGACCAGACGCTCGGACCGCGCAGCGACGCCTTCTGCGCCAGCGCCGGCGGCTCGACGAACCTCGCCTGCAGCGACTACCCGACGTACAGCGGAGCCGTGGCGCGCAACGGCGAGCCGTTCGGCGAGCTGGGCCTGGTCCTGCAGCACGACGCCGCGTGGCACCAGCAGAGCGGGCCGCCCTTCAACGAGATGCCCGAGAACCTGGGCGGGACCGGAATCGACGTCGCGAAGACGGCCAACGTCATGCCTTTCGCCTCCGCCGGCACCTGCGACTACGGCGAGAGCATCGCCTGCACCGCCGCGTCGAACCTGTCACTTCCGAACGGCGCCGGCGTCAACCTGCCATCCGGCACGAACACCCCAGGCGCCACCTCGGCGCCGCTGGCCATCAGCGGAACGCCGGGCGCAACCCTGACGTTCAAGTTCACGGAAGGCACGTTTACGGTCTCCGGTACTGGGGTCATCGGCCCCACCGGCAAGTTCGCGACGAGCGTCGACCTCTCCGGTTTCCCGGACGGCACGATCACCGTCACAGCGACGCTGACCGCGAACGGCAAGACCACGACGCTGACCGGGACGATGGGGAAGAACAGCGTCGCGCCGGCGGCGCCGGCGGCCACCGCGCCGGTCTGGGCGAACCTCGCCAACTCGTCTCTCTACAACGTCACCGTCACCGGGCAGGCGGGCGCGATCGCGAACGTCGTGATCTCCGACAGCCAGCTCGTGATCGCCAACCAGTCGAACGGAATGGACTTCGTGGGCTCGAACGGGAGCGTCGTCGTACCCGTCGACGTGACAGGCCTGATCGACGGACTGCTGACGATCTCGGTCACGTTGACGAACGGAGCGGGCAACAGCTACGCGACTACGCTGATGGTCAGCAAGGACACCGTCCCAGCGGTGCTGCAGGTGTCCGCGTCCTATTACATCAACTCGGCGAACGTCGGTGCCTACCAGCCGATCTTCACGGGCGAGCTCGGTACGACGGTCATCTACTCGATCACGGACGGCACGACCACGCTGACCGGAGACAAGTTCTTCAACGGCAGCAACAAGTGGCAGCCGGGCATGGTCCTGACGACGTTGAAGAACGGGCCCGTGACGCTGACCGTGACGGAAACCGACCCGGCGGGCAACCCGACCGTGGTCGTGACGAACCTGTTCAAGGACACGGCCACGCCCTCCGGCTCGTTCACGATCGCCGGCAGCCTGATCAACAGCGTCGTTGCTACGTCGAACCCGACGCTCGCCATCACGCTCGCCTTCACCGCGCCCTCCGGCATAGCGCAGTTCGCGACTTCGTCGAACGGCGGTTACACCTATGGCGCTGCGCAGGGCTACACCACCAGCGCATCGATGACGTTGGGCGCGGATGGGCTCTACACGATCGCGATCCAGGTGACGAGCAACGCCGGCAACGTCGCCACGTTCACCAAGCAGGTCCGGCTCGACCGGACCGGACCGGCGATCAGCTACTCGTTCACGTCACCGACCAACAGCGGTTCATACGACGTCGGGCAGCTGGTAACCCTGACGGTCAGCGCAAGCGACGTCGACAACGTGAACTCGCTCGTCGCAGTGCTCGACGGCTCGACGACGATCGCAAGCGGTACCGCATTCAATACCGAGACCCTCGCCGCGGGCACGCACACCATCGTGATCACCGCGAAGGACGGCCTGGGCAATGTGTCTCAAACCACGATCACGATCCAGGTTCACGCCACCGTGGCCGGGCTCACCAAGGCCGTCAACGACGGCGTGACCGCAAAGAAGATCACCTCGAGCACGGTCTCCTCACAGTTGCTCGCGTACCTGACAAGCGCACAGAACGCCCTGAACGCCGGCAACCACACCTCGGCGAAGAGCTACCTCGCCTCCTTCGTCAGCCTGGTCACGGCGCAGAGCGGAGTGACCATCAATGCCGCCTACGCGTCCCTGCTGGTCGCCTGGGCCAACGACCTGATCGCCCGGTTATGAGTGGTCGCGGACCGGTGCGTAAAGTGATAACGGCAGGGTCACTTGACGAGCACAAAAGTTCGCATAAAAAATTTCGTTCACTGATCAAATCCGGTGATATGCTTCACGAACTTCAAGCGGCGGCGCGTGTTTTTTAGGAAAAGGGAAGGGTGCTCGTAGGGTTGGGTTGGTCTCCTGCCGTGGTGGTCGCTGCGCGCCTGACAGCGGAGGCGTGAGGTTGGCCGGACCGGGATGAGAGAGTCGCCGCGGTGAACCTGCCGTTTGGCCTCGGCGCGTATCTCGTTGCCGTCTTCACGTCCGCCTCGCTGGTCCTTCAACCCGTCTCATCGTTCTTCAGCTGGCCAAGCGCTCCCACCCCCGGCTCTTCCCACTCCCTGGCCGTGGTCAATGCGATACCGCCGGCGTCGATCCGCCAGATTCTCGATGGGCCGACTCCCGGCGAGGTCACGTTGATCATGGACCGACCCTTTGCCGACACCCGCGTCGGCCAGCTCAGCGACCTCTTCGGCACCGACGTGCTCGCCTCCCACCCGGCTTTCGGAAACTATGTTTTGGCCCTGCCGCGGATCGAGATCACGCTCGAGGACAGCAACTCGGCCACCGTCTTCTTTCCGAAGCTGGCGACGCACGCCGACATCTTCAAGTACCTGCGTGACAACCAGCTCACGGTGATGCGGTGGGAACGCCACAACGTGTTCGACGGCCGGGTGGCCGATGTGGCGCTGCCGAAGGTCCACCTGCAGATGATCGACCCGAACCGTGGGATTTTCGCGACTCGCATCCCGCTGCACGTCGACCCGACGCAGCTGGCGTCCTGGGCGAGCGGCGTCGGGATGAAGGTGCTGAGCTACGACCCCGAGACCGGGAACCTGCAGCTGCAGCTGCTGTCATTCGTCGGCATCGACGAGATCAACCTGGCCAGGCTTCGAAACCTCGCGAACACGCTCGCGAAGCTGACCATTCCACAGGTGCCGGCAACCTCCTACGGGGCGCCGAGCTCTCTCCAGGTCGGCGCCGCGACCTCCGGGGTGACCCTGACCTGGGCCGCCGCGCAGAAGGCGTCGTCGTACGCGATCTACCGCTCGGCCTCGTCCGCGAGCGGCTATTCATACCTCGCCCAGACCACCCTGCTCACGTACAACGACGCGGCCGCCCCGACCGCGGCCACCAGCTACTACCGCGTGATGGCGATGCACGTATGCGCCGCCGGCGCCCTTGACCAGGGCGGCTGCGTCAACGGCCAGCCTTCGCTGGACCTCCGTTACGCGACCCCTGCCGCGTCGGCCTCGCTGCCCACGGCGCCGGCTTCGTCGACCACCCAGACGACGACCACCCCATCGACGGTGACGCCTCCTGCCCCGAGCCCGTCGCCCGCTCCCACCACGACTACACCGGCGACGACACAGACGCCGGCCCCGTCACCGAGTCCTTCGCCCGCGGTGACGGACACGACGTCCACGCAAACCGCACAATCCACTGCGACGCCGTCACCGAGTCCGTCGCCCGCCCCGACCGCCTCCGGTACGAATCCGTCGCCGTCGCCGCCGCCCACCACGTCGACGTCAAGCTCGACGACCGCCGGCGACACGACGTCGACCGTGCCTCAGGTTGCGCCGATCGCGCAGACTGGCGCTACACAGCCGCCGGTGGCCATCAGGATGCAGGCGACAGCAGAGGACGGTCACGTGACCCTGACCTGGCAGCCGGTACCGGGCGCCGGGTCGTACAGCGTCTATCGCACTGATTCGACGCAGCACCAGGTGTTGATCGGCTCGACGACCAGCACCACCTTCATCGATGTCGGCGGAGTCGACGGTGGCGTCTACACGTATCAGCTGGTGGCCGATGGGACAAGCGCAACGCCGATTGCACCAAACGCCGGGGCCACGGTCACCTGGATCGGCGCGACCAGCGCGCCGTCGATCCTGTCGTTTGGGCCGACCGAGTCCAACGTTGGAGGCACCGCCACGCTGATCGTCAACGCGCGAAGCGGCGACGGCAAAGGTTCCGTCACCTGGCGCATCGACTCGGGCACCGGTTCGACCGTGCTGGGCACCGCGAGCTCAACTTCCGTCTCGGGTGATCCCCTGGCGTGGACCGCAACCTTTGCCTGGGACACGACGACGCTGCCCGACGGCGCCTACACGGTGACCATAGTGGTGACCGATGCGGCGGGCCAGCAGTCGCAGGTCTCGCAGGTTTACCGGGTCAACAACGCGCTGCCGTCGGCGCCGACGTCTTTCAGCGCAGCGGCGGTGCCGGGTGGAATCGCGCTCACCTGGCAGCAACCCGCGTTCGGCGGCGCGGCGATGTACGACCTCTACCGCGACTCGACGTCCGCGCCGCTGGTCGAGCTCTCGCCGGACACGCGGTCGTACGTCGACACCACCGCCGGAACGCTCCAGCACACGTACCGGTTGGTCCTGCGGAGCGCCAATGGAGGGCTGAGCAATGCCGTTTCGATCACAGCCACGGGCGGTGCGGGCGCGCCGGCGGCTGTGGTCACCTTGAGTGCCGCGCTTCCGTCGGGCGTCTCGGTCGCCTCCGGCGCATTGGTGACCGGCCGCCTGCTCCTGCAGGCATCGGTGCCCGCGGGAGGGTCAGCCCTGTTCCAGTTCAGCTCCGACGGAACGACGTGGTCCGCCGTCGACGCCGCGTCCAGCTGCGACAGCGGCGTGTGCCGCACCGACTGGCAGGCCGGTCGCCTCGCCGCCGGCCGCTACTCCGTGCGCGCCGCCGCCGGCTCGGCCGTCAGCTCATCCATCGACTTCGTCGTCGGGCCGGCAGCTCAGCTGGCCGCGCCGACGGCGGTGGTGGCCGCGCCCGCTGCCGGCGGGATCGACGTCCACTGGACGTCGCCAGCCTCCGCCGTACCGCTCGCGTACTCGGTGTGGCGCCAGAACCAGTCCACATGGCAGCTGCTCGGCCGCACGAGCGACACGGACTTCCTGGACACGGCCGCCTTGACGACTTCCGCAGCCGCGTACCGCGTCCAGGCCGAAGATTCGGAAGGCACAGACGGCACGCCCTCTTTGGTGGCGACAGCCCTCGCCCCCGAAGTGCGTGTCGACGGAGACGCTCACGGCGTCTCGACACCGGACGGTCTGACCACGCTTTCGGCCCGAGGCGCCGTCACGCTGTCGTGGAACTCATCGCCTCAAGCGCAGACCTATCGAGTGCAGCGGGCGCTGGCCGCCGGCGGACCTTTTGTTGACATCGGGGTCACCAGCGGCACCCGCTACCTGGATAGGGGTGGGGCGATCGGCGGCGCGGTCTTCTATCGCATCGTCGCAATGTCGAACCAGGACTCGAGCGTGCCGTCGGCCACGGTAAGCGCCGTGTTCATACCGATGGCACCGGCCACGCTAACTGGAAATTTCGTCGCCGCGTCCGGGGCGGCGCCTCTGCTCGCGCGCGACCTCGTCGTCGGTGCCCCGGCCGTAGGGTCCAGCCCCGTCCTCGCCGGCAGCGAAGCGAGGGTGGCGGCAGGCGGCTCCGCGACCGGCAACGTGTCGTCGGCGCGCATCGAGGTCCAGGGCGCTTCAGGGGCCTGGCAGCCGATCGCCACGCTGCCTGTGGCGACGGGCGTGTCCGGCTGGATCGCCCTCGGTCAGATGGCGGTGGCGTCCCTCGCCGCGGGCACCTATTCAGTGCGTGCGGTCGCCATGGCGGCGAACGGCTCGACGGTCGAGACCACCTCATCTTCCCTGCTTCAAGTCGTTCACTCGACCGCCGCTCCGGCGGGCGTGTCAGCGCAGCTTCAAGGCGACAACGTCGCGGTCTCGTGGAACGCCCCGACCACGACCCTTCCGGTCACTTATTCCGTGTACCGATCCGACTACGCGGGCGCCTCGTTCGTGCTGGCGGCCGGCGGGCTGACGACCACGAGCTACACCGACGCTTATCTACCCGGCTCGGCCGCCGTCATCTACGTGGTCACCGCCACTGATGCCGTCGGCAACGAGAGCGCTTACTCAGGTCCCGCGACGATCACGACGCCCGCCTCGTGGAACCTGCAAGCTCCCTCGCTCAGCCTCCAGGCGCTCATCGACGCCGGGGCCTCGAGCATGGTGGCGGCGACGGCTTCGTCGCATTCGGGAATCACGTCGGTCGCCTTCGCGTTTGCGCCGGCCGGTGGCGGCTGGCTGCCTCTTCCGATCGGTGTGCCGGTGCCGAGCTTCCTCGGCGGCGGCCCCTCGATCGGGCAGACCGCGGGCACGCTGTGGGCGGCCATGTGGAACACGAGCAGCCTCGCCGGCTCGTATCAAGTGAAAGCAATCGCGGCCGATTCGGCCGGTCGGACCTCGGAGCAGGTTCGCAACGTGACCTTCAGCGGCTCCGCGCCGCGGGGACCGCCGGCGGTCGCGCTCACAGCAACTTCAATCGCCGGCGGCGTGCGGCTGACCTGGCCCTCCGCTGGCGTGACTTACCAGGTCCGCCGGTCGACCACCGGCATCGCCGGATCGTTCAAGGTCATCGCGACAGCTTCCAGCGGGACCTATGACGATCTGAACCTCAGCCCGACCTCGCCTCTCACGTATCAGCTTTGGGACTCGGTCGGCGCGGTGAGCGACGCGATCACCGCCACTCCTCTCATTCCAGGCCCGGGCCAGGCCATCGTCACGCAAGCCGCGGGCGGCTCCGCCACCAGCGCCGACGGCAGCGCCACCATCACGCTGAGTCCAGGGAGCGTCGCCAGCACCGTTGCCCTCTCAGTGACCCGGTCATCGGTGGTGCCGACCGGCATCGTGCAGCTGTCGCCTGTCTTCGACCTCAAGGCGGTCGACGTCGCAACCGGGGCGGCCATCGACTCGTTTGCGACAGCTCCGGTGCTCACGATCCATTACGACCCAAGCGGCCCAACCCCGACATCGATCTTCTATATCGATCCCAGCGGGCAGGCGGTGGCCGTACCGTCGACGGTCGACACCGTCGCTCACACCATCAGCGCTGCCCTGCCGCACTTCAGCGCGTGGGTCGACGGCACCAACCCGCCGACACTCACCGTGCAACTCACCGCGACCCTTGCGACGGTCGACCTGCCTGGGACCACCAGTTCGACTTTGACGGTGACTGCGAGCGACCCGGCCGTGGGGCCGCCCACTCCGACGCCGACCACAGGTGCCCCAGTGGTTTTCTCGACCCCGGGTGTCGGCTCGCTTGACGTGAGCGGCTGCAGCACGGGAACGAATGGATCCGGACAGTGCAGCGTCGTGTGGTCGAGCAGCGTCCGGGGGTCCGACTCCGTGACCGCGACCATCAACGGCGTCACGAGCTCGCCGATCACGGTCACGTTCCGCGCGCCGCTCACGAACACCGCCCCCGACACGGGCCACCCCCACGCGTTTGACCTCAACGCCACCGGGACCGACATCACGATCACCACCACCGACCTCACCACTTCGGTCGTCACCACCGACACCGCGCCGATCTCGCAGGTCGACACCGTGGCGATCTCCGGTTATGCGGGTCATCCCAACACCCTGACCATCGACGCCGGGGCCGACACCAACATCCCCGGCGGCATCGACGTGAACTTCACCGGCGGGGCGAGCACCGTGAACACGGTGATCGCCAACCGCAGCTCCGACATGACCCTGCTGGACGCCAAGCTGACGAGCGGCCGCGACTACAACCTGAGCGGCGTGGACCACGCCAACCTGGGCAGCAAGGGCGGTTCGCCGAAGTTCGACGCCTTCGGCTTCAGTGGCACGGTTCGTTTCGGCCTGCCTGACATGTTCGGCAACCCGACGGTGAGGGGGAACCCCGCCACCACGATGGGGACGGCCGACATCCTGGACTTTTCCGGCTACACCGGAACGAACCTGACCCTCTCGGGCAACAAGATCATGGACCTCACGAACAGCGTCACCGTGGACGTCACGGGCCCGGCCCGGGCGATCGCCAACTACCAGGCCGACTTCCAGTTCAGCGCCGCTACTTTCACGGGCCCGATCGACAAGATCTTCACGACCCTCGGCAGCTACATCGATGGCGTTCAGTCGACGGTCGCTTTCCTCAACAACGTGCTGCCGCTGCTCGATCCGGGCGCCCAGGCGTCGATCGCCAAGCTGGTCGGTCTCGTCAGCACGTTCGACCAGTTGACAC
>WNFI01056708.1_pt2 | contig 22421 bp, 13 predicted proteins | sample 5400471 | NCBI WGS metagenome assembly WNFI01 (sample SAMN13153348, study PRJNA577476) | soil metagenome | isolation source: 100 cm saprolite on Douglas fir-dominated hillslope | place: USA:California | collected 2013-09-17
CTGACCTCGAGGGAAAGATTTCGCGCCACGAGGTCAGTGCTGTAGCCAGTCACGTAAATAACACGCAGTTCCGGTTTGGCCGCGACGAGCCGTTGGGCTAGTTCGCTGCCGGAGATGCCGAGGGGCAGGATGAGATCCGTGAGTAGGAGGTCAAAATCACCGCCACGCTCTTCCCACAATTTCAGGGTCGCAGCAGCGGTCGATGTCTCGAAGACGCTGTAACCGAAGCGCTCGAGGATTGCGCGTGCGAGCGTGCGCACAGATGCGTCGTCGGCTAGGAGCAGAATTTTTTCGCCATGGCCCGTTTCGGGAAGAACGCGTTCCGATTTAAGTTTCGCACGCACACCATCCAAGGACGGCAGAAATACCTGGAAATTCGTTCCCACGTCGACCTCGCTATCGACTTCGATCCAACCCTCGTGCTGCGAGACGATGCGGAAAACCGTCGCCAAACCGAGGCCCGTTCCTTTGCCGGGCTCCTTGGTGGTGAAAAAGGGCTGAAAGATTCGCGTGAGATTTTCCGGTGGAATGCCGCAACCGGTATCGACCACGCAGAGTCGCACGAACCGACCGGCTTTCACTCCCGGATGAACGGCGGCGCGTGCGGTATCGACCGCAACGGCGTCGAGCAGCACGATCAACCGACCGCCATTCGGCATGGCGTCGCGCGCATTGATGACCAGATTCATGAGAACTTGTTCGAGCATGGCACCATCGGCGTGCACCATCGGGAGTTCCGGCGTGAACCGCGTCTCCAATTCGATGTTCTTGCCAACGAGCCGTTGCAGGAGTGCCACGGTTTCACCGAAAACCTTTGCGGGATCGATATCGGAGGCCCGCTTCATTTCCCGGCGGCTGAAGATGAGCAATTGCCGCGTGAGATTAGCCGCGCGCTCGGCGGCTCCCATGACCATCTGCAATCCGTTGCGGATTTTCGGCGGCACTGCCGCTTCGCCGAGCAAGAGCGAGGTTTGCATTTGGATCACCGCGAGGACGTTGTTGAAATCGTGAGCAATTCCGCCGGCGAACTGTCCAATTGCCTCCATTTTTTGGGCTTGGCGAACCTCCTCTTCGAGATGGCGCCGCGTGGTAATGTCCGCCGCGACACCGGCTAAGCGGTAAACCCGCCCGGCGGCATCCTTGATGGGAAATGCGCGATCATTGATCCAGCGGACCGTGCCATCAGGGCGGATGATACGGTATTCGAGATCGTATCCACTGTAAGCTTGCTGCGTTACGGCAGCGGCAACGCGGGCTCGGTCCTCCGGGAAAACGGTCTCCTGCCACAAATCGGGCCCCAAATAAAGTTGCTCGCAGCGGCGGTCCCAAATTCGGGCGTAAGCCGGGCTGACGTAGATCATCCGGCGAGGAAAAATTTCCGCGAGCCAAAACACCTCGTCCATGCTCTCGGTGACTTGGCGGAATCGCTCTTCGCTTTCGCGCAAGACGGCGAGCATATGTGCGCGTTCCGCAGCTTGGGTTGCTTCGTGGACGGCGCGCCGCACCGCTTCGGCCAGTCGTTCGAGCCGGTCCTTCAACACATAATCGGTAGCGCCTATCTTGAGGCTCTCGACAGCGCGATCTTCACCAATGGTTCCGGAAACAAATATGAACGGTACTTCCGGCCGTTGTTCTCTGGCACGGGTCAGTGCGGTTAGACCACTGAACGTCGGAAGGCTAAAATCGGAAAGGATCAAGTCTAGTTTATCGTCGTTCAGTGCCCGGCGGAATTCGACCTCGTTGGTCGCGATGAGTAATTCGCAGGGCAAGCCGTCGCTAGCCAAGCGACGGGCGATCAGTTCGCGGTCCGCCGCATTGTCTTCGAGATGAAGGATACGCAGAGTGCGCTCGCGATTTCTCTGTGTGACAGACGGCTTGGATCGATCGAATCGGGGCGCAGCGGAAGATGTGATCGGGCCATCAGGCATATGATTGCAATGCTTATGGTAACACTAAACGCCGAGCCTTGTGAATCGGCGCACCGCCAAATTAAACCTAGGAGCTTGTCCTAGGAGCTACCAACCCTCGAGTTGGTGCTCCTGCGCATAGCGCATGAGCTGGGCGTTGTTCTCCAAGCTAAGCTTACGCAAAATGATACCCCGGTAAGTGCTCACGGTCTTCACGCTCAAATTGAGCTGCAGAGCAATCTCTCCCACCGTGAGCCCGGTGGCGATCATGCGCAGCACCTGGTCTTCGCGATCCGATAGTGTGGCGTGCAGCGGTTGCCCCACGGGCTGCTTCACGGCGGTGACGAGCTGCTCCGCCACTTTCGCACTGATATATTGTCCGCCCGTCAGCACCTGACGGATCGCCTCGATCAATACGCTCTTTGCGAGATTTTTGTTGAGGTAGCCATTGGCGCCGGCGCGGATCACGCGCAAGGCAAACTGTTCCTCGGGATACATACTCAGCACCAACACGGGCAGATGAGGAAATTCCGATCTGATCTCCTTTAACACGTCCATCCCGCTGCGGCCGCCGAGATTGATGTCGAGAATCACGATGTCCCATCGTTCTCGCCGGACCGCGGCGATGGCTTGCGCGGCATCCGCCGCTTCACCTACGCGGGCCGCCTCATTCGTATCCAGCAAAATGCGTTTCAGTCCTTCACGAATCAATTCGTGGTCGTCGCAAATCAAGACGTTGCGATTCCCGGAGGTCATGAGGGAATCCTGCCCGAACCCTCCGACGGAATCACGACTAGCACGGTTGTGCCCATGCCGGCCCGACCGGTAATCGTGATGTCGCCGCCGACACTCTGAGCCCGCTCGCGCATGCCCAACAAGCCGATCGCTTTCCGGTCATCCAATTCCGCCGCCGTGATTCCGCGGCCATTGTCGCGGATCTTCAATTCCAGCTCGTGCGGCTTGGCTTGAAGGCTGACTTCGACGCGGGTGGCCCCGGCATGGCGTGCGATATTCGTCAGCGCTTCCTGGAGAATGCGAAAGACGGCGGTGCTCTGAGCGTCGGACAGATTTGCGACTTCGTCCATGCGCGCGACGCAGCACGGAATATTGGAACACCGGGAAAATTCCTTCAACTGCCATTCGATCGCTGCGGTTAGCCCCAAGACGTCAAGCTGGCCGAGACGGAGATCGCTGGAGATTGCTTGAACGGTCTCAATCATTTGGTCCACGGCGGAGTGCATCCGCTCGATGTGTGCGCGCTGATCCGGCGATGGGGCGGTCCAGTTTCTCCCCAGTTGGGCCAGTTCCATGTTGAGCGCCGTGAGTTTCTGTCCCAAGTCATCGTGCAGTTCCCGGGCGATGCGTTTCGCCTCATCCTCTCGGACGCTGTTCAACCGGCCAACGAGCGCATGCAATTGTCGCTCACTGTGCCGCAATGCTTCCTCGGCCTCTTTTCGCTCTGTCACGTCGCGGCAGACGGTCATGACGCGCGGTTGTCCTTGATGCTGGATGAGCGAGGCGCGCGTTTCCATCCAGCGCCAGATGCCGTTCCGATCGCGAACTCTCCAGACAAAGCGCTCTCCGTTCCCGGCGAGGACGCAGTTCCACCATTGCCAGCAACGATCGAGGTCTTCAGGGTGGGCGAACTCGAAAAGATTGACCGGCTGTTGTCCATAAAACCAGTCGACCGAAGGGCTCCCGTAAATGCTCCGGGCCTCCGGGTCGTGCACGCGAATAAAGTCATTCGCATTCTCCGTCAGCAAACGGTAAAGTTCCTCACGTTTGCGGAGTTCCTGCTCGCTGCGCCGCAACGCTTCCTCGGCCTCTTTTCGATCTTCAATATCGACGCCGGATCCAAACCATTTGACGATATTTCCGTTATCGTCGTGCAACGGCGCAGTGCGAATCAAGAACCAGCGGTATTCGCCATCCGCCCGTCGCAATCGCATCTCGTCCTCGTAATACCGGCCCGCCGCCATGTGCGCACGCCATCGTTCCACGATTCCAGGAGCGTCTGCCGGATGAATCGGCCCCATCGGATCACGGGCGTATTCCTCGAAGGAAAGGCCGGAATATTCCAACCAACGTCGATTGAGGAAATCGACTGTCCCGTCTGGCCGCACGCTCCAAGCCATGGTAGGAATCGCATCGATGCTGAGCCGGATGCTTTGTTCGGCCTGTCTAATGGCTGCCTCGGCCTCTTTCTGCTTGGTGATGTCTTGCGCGATGCCGAACCGGACTGAAACGGCTCCGCCGCCGTCCCTTCTGAGGGTCTCAAGGGCACGGATATGTTTCTGTTGCCCGCTTCGCGTCTTGATACGGAATTCCACCTCGTAAGGCTGGCCTGTGGACTTCGCCTCGGCAATCACTTGCGCAACCCGGCCTCGGTCGTCGAGGTGGACCGTGGACCAGAACGCTTCATATTTATCGTCCACGGTTGATTTATCGACCTCGAAAATGCGATAGAGCTCTTCCGACATTCGAATCGTGTGGGTAGCGACATCAACAGCCCAGCTTCCAATTTGTGCGACCCGTTGTGCTTCCGCCAGCTCGAATTCGTTTTGGCGCAGCACTTCGTCCGCTCGCTTACGCTCGGTGACATCGTCGATGACAGCGATGACGTGTTCCGTTTTCGGACAATAGGCCGAGATGGACAGCCACTTTTTCAACGAGGCACAATAAGTTTCAAACCTCTCCGCCTCGCCGGTGAGCGCCACTCGACCAGAGCGCTCGAACAATTCCGATTTCGGCTCGCGAATGGCTGGGGTGACCTCGCTCACTCTTCGCCCGACGATATCCGTCAATCCGATGAGTTTTTTCCAGGCTGGATTTACCTCAACATAGACAGCGTCCTGTGGCCGACCGGCAGCGAACAGCATCCGAAAATACACCACGCTCTCCGCCATGTTCTCGAATAATGAATGGAAGTGCCGTTCGCTAGCGTGCAGTGCCGCCTTCGCACCACGTTGCGCCGTGCTTAGCGCTACAATGAAAAGCGCGGTCAACAGAGCGAGAAGCACGCGCGGCAAGTCCGATTCCACGCCAAGGGACGGAGCTTGGGCGAGGAAATGGTAATAGAAAGCCAGTAGGGAAAGCCCTGTCGCCACGAGACCAGGCATGGCTCCGCCAAACCAAGCGCTGAACATGATTGCGCAAAGAAACGGGTTCCAAGGTTCAAATCCATATTCGGTCCGTAACACGCGAGCAATGGCCAACGCAATGATCACCGATAACACCGCCACTCCAGAGTTGACTGCGCTTTTGCGCCACCGAAGAGAGTTAGTTATGTTAGTTTTCATTTTTTTTGGCTCGATCTCGCAAGAAACCGATAAGATCGCAAAATGAGCCTTTGATGGATGAATCTAAGTCAGTGGGCTCAGTTGAGCAAATCGCTGGGGTACGCGACGCGCCAATCATCAAGAGATTGTTGCTACGAAACAGAATCGATGCCAGTTTTGTTCTATTAATCCCGCCAAGCCCTACGGTGCAAGTATGACGCGAAACTACGTTGATGTCGCAGATCATTCTCGGAACCGGGTTCGAATTCCAGTGGGGACGCCAGCTTTCTCCCTCTGAAAGAGGGATCTTGATGCGAGGCAAAGCATCTGGCCGTTTTGGCCAGGGTATGCGTCTTTTGGATTTTCGCGGAAAAAGAACTTGTGGGTTGAACCCCACTCGTTTGATCGGCGTCCAACCTACAAACGTAGCGACATTTTGAACTAACATCCGCATGGCGGAAGGAGAAAACCTATGAAACCTCACCGTGTATCCATCATTCTCATCGTCGTGAATCTCGCGCTTCTCGGACTTCAGTTCGCGCACGGCAACCCCAGTCAGCCCGATCCCGTGGCGCCGATCGTGCGCGCTCGAGCATTGGAACTCGTGGACGACAGGGGACGCCTCCGGGCGGAACTCAGGGTTTTCCCCGCCCAACCCGACCTCGAGATGCCCGATGGCACAACGGGATATCCGGAAGCCGTGCAGTTGCGCCTGATCACGTCGAAAGGCGGGCCTAACGTTAAGCTTGTGACGACCGAGGACGGATCGGCGATCGGGATATTCGGCGAGTCAGGGTATGTTTCGATTTACTCGCGGGGTTCGGCTGGCCCATTCGTAAAGATAGTCAACAAAGACGGGCGAGAGCAGGTCATCAAGCCATAGGAAGCACTTGCTCAATGCATGCACCCGTAGATAGCCTCGTGTATTCGAGGGTTCGGAAGAACAGGTTCAGGATCAAAGTCCTGAGATGTTGATTTCTGTCAGAGGAAAATTCAGTCGATTTATCGTTCGTCGCGAAAGTCTGGAGGATTTTAAAATCTCATAGGGAAACTCGGGGCGTTGATCCTGCCTCCGTTTGGCTTCTTCCGTTCCGATCGCTGCGACTCGGTAGTTCAATCGCTTTGCACGTGAATGGGTTTGACACTGACGCGGGCTAAAGCGCCGCGCTCCTTTCCCATCCTTCTCTTTCCTCTTTATCGTTCGTCAGTTCGCTGTTCGAAAAACGCGAAGAGAAAGATTAAGATTAAGATAAAGAATAAAGAGAAAGAGTAGGGGTGGTGACGAGGTTCGGCGTCCGTTCTTCGTGCTTTTCGTGGTGAACGTATTCGGGCTTTAAAAAAAGACCAAATGTTTTAACCACGGATTTCACGAATCGACACGGATAAGGAGCTCGGAGTGCCTCGCTGAAACGACAAACCACCGTTTAAATCTCCGGTTTTGTCCGTGATGATCCGTATCCATCCGTGGTCAAACTGACCGCCTACAAATGGCCCGGACCGGTTCCTGGATCGATTCGAACGCGGGCTGAGAATTTCAAAAAGGGGTCAGAGCTAAAACATAATTTCTGAAACATCCTGAGCGTATTTCCCATAGGAAAAATAAGCGCAAATAGCGCATCGGTTTTTCGATCCTAAAATCGCGTGAAATGAATCCCATCGTCTTTAGCCGAGGTGTTTCCCGCAAAGAGATGGCTAACATCTCATAGTTTTTTTTCCCAGCGCCTTTTCCGAGCAGTCGGTTTACCACCCGAAGACGTATCGTTCGCGACGCGGATCGGCGGCGCCGATTAAGGTTCCGGTATCCTGACGGATGGCGACGATCACGATGCCTGTGCTCATGCCGAAGGCCCCGAGCAGCTTCACGGTGTGCCCGCGATCCGTGAGTTCTTTGCGCACGTCGGCGGGGATGCGGTTTTCAAGCCGCAACACGCCTGGCTGATCCATGTGGTTGAAGAATGAAGCGTGGAAGTGCAGTGATTCGAGGCGAGGGGACTCGATGGCCTCTTGTAGTCCCATTTTAAAGACGGAGTGGGCAAGGAGCACGTTCAGGATCTGCTGATCCTGGTTGTCCCCGCCGGGAGTACCGATCGCCATGTAGGGCTTGCCGTTTTTGAAAACGATGCTCGGTGTGAGCGTGGTGCGGGGACGCTTGCCGCCCGCCAGGACGTTGGGGCTCAGGGGATCGAGATCGAAGACTGTCATGCGGTTGCTCATCGGCACGCCGGTGTCGCCGGCAATGAAAGCCCCGCGTCCGATCCAGCCTGAGCTGGGCGTGCAACTGAACAGGTTGCCCTTGGCATCACCGATCGCGATGGACGTTGTATCGCTGTTGCTGCCGGCAACCTTGCCTTGCGTGTGTGGCATGTAGATCTGCGACGGACGGGGAACGCTCGGGTCGAACGCGTAGGGATCGCCCGCGTGATGTCCGAGCTCCGCCTTGGCCACGATCTGGGCGCGGCGCACGGCGGCATATTCCTTCGATAACAGTCCTTTGGCCGGCACTTGGACAAACTGCGGATCGCCGTAGAACGTGTTACGATCCTCGTAGGCGAGTTTCATGGCCTCGGTGACGGTGTGGATGTATTCCGCGCTATTGAAACCCATCTTCGCGAGATCGAAACCCTCAAGGATATTGAGAGCCTGAAGCAGCACGGGCCCCTGATCCCAGAACCCGCACTTGAAGACCTCCAAGTCGTGGAATTTCACGCTTACGGGTTCCTCGATGCGTCCGGTATAGGTCGCCATATCCTCATAAGTCATGACACCACCCGCGGCTTTCTGCGCGGCGGCGATCTTTTTTGCCGTTTCGCCTTTGTAGAAATCGTCGCGACCGGCCTGAATGGCGGCCACGCGGTCCTTCTTCGAGGTGCGGACGGCTTTTTCGGCTGCGACAATCCGGCGGAGCGTGGCGGCGAGATTAGGCTGGCGGAAAACTTCGCCGACCTGCGGCGTCTTGCCGCCGGGATAGTAGGTGGGACCTCCCCATTCGTTCCACGCTTCCGTGGCCTTGCGGTTTTGCACCATCGCGCTCTGGAGATACTCATACATTACAAATCCGTCCGCATACTCGATGGCCGGCTGCATCACCTGTTCGAGTGTCATCGTGCCATATTTTTGGAGCACGATCGCCATCGCATCCATCACGGCTGGCATGGTCGCGCCGAGCGGACCGTTGCCTTCCACGTAGCCCATTTTTTCAAACACGGCCGGGACGGCGGCTTTGGGTGCGGAGCCCTGACCGTTGATGACCACGACTTTTTTCGAAGCGGCGTCGTAGAGAATGACGGGGGACTCACCACCGAAACCGAAGAGGTTGAATTCAGTGACAGAAGCCGCGAACACGGCTGCCGCGCCTGCGTCGAACGCGTTGCCGCCGGCTTCGAACATGCGCATTCCAGCGGAGACCGCATAGTGCCGGCCGGCGGCGACGATGCCCATTTGACCAGTGATCTCGGGGCGCATGGTCTGCTTGCGCACCGCGGGGGTTTCCACGTTCGGATCGCCCACTTGGGACCAGACGTTCGGTAACGAAGCGAATGAGAGACCGATAAGAAACAGGGAGGAAATCCCCGATGATTTTCTGAGGCGTAGTAACGTCATGGTAGTGGCGGTTGTATCTAAGAGTGGTCAGCGATGCAGCGGGAGTTCAGAAAATGGTCGTGGGACTCCATCTTGATTTTTGGACGGATCAAACCACGGTTTATCAGAGGAGATTGAATTTGAAACGAGGCTCATTTTTCCTCTGCGAAAAACGTGTAGAACCGGCTTGTTCGCGAAGAGTATTTTTTTTGGCAGGGAAATTTCTCTATTCATCACGAGTGGAAACAGGCTCGAAGGAGCGAGCTAAAATTAACCTGCAGAGATCTTCTTTTTTCAGCGCCTTTCATGCCATCAACGAGGTAACAGCTTCGTTACTGAAAATCACTTTCGGAATGGCGCAAGTTGGCTTCCTTGCCGCACCCGACGGTTGGAGGGGAATCCGATCAAACCAAGCACGCGAGAAGTTGAAGTTTCACTGCGAATCCCAGCCCGTTTCGACAGCTCTTCCTCGACCCATCCGACCCCTGCAGACCAACCGCGGCATCCCAAAAAAGAACCAACAATAACTGCGAAAACAGGAGTCATACCCATGTATAAGAAAAACAAAAAATCGAACCGCCTGAGTGTTCATTCGAGTTCACACTCTAACGCGATTCTTCCTTGAGCGACGGGGACGTTGCGATTCTGAGATTTCTCGCCGCGGCCGAGATCCTAGAGACCGATTTATGGCAGCAGTATACGGAACTCGCGCTCGGCAACGCGGCATTTCAAATGGCCCTTAAGGCTCTCGACGGCGATATGCCCACCTATGTTAACCAAAACACGCGCGACGAATTCACTCACCAGAATTTCCTCAACGCGTACTTGGCTTTAAAGGGACAAAAAAAAGTCGACCTTGAGCCGTTCCGTAAACTGCCCAGCAGCCAGGCAACAGGTGCGAACAAGACGGCCAAGCGATTGACCAACTTGATGAACCTCACCGTCGATACGAGTTGGTACCTGCGCTACCGACTCGCGGGCAATCCGGACTTCGGTGACACGTTTCAGCAGATCGTAACTCTGCAAAACGTACCCGGCATTCCCTCGCGAGATCTGCCGCTGCCGACCGATTCCACCAATGGATTCAAAATCCAATTCATCGCCAATGTGGCAGGGTTTCACTTCGCGACCGTCGAGCAAGGAGGCGCTAGCTTGTACACCTCGTTTCTCACGCAGGTAACGAGTCCCGAAGTCCTCAGAATCGTGGGTAGCATCGGCGGCACGGAAATTATGCACTTCCAAACGTGGCAGGACAAAGCCGGGAACGCTCCCGCCTTGAAGGATAATCAAGGCAAGGTGGTTTTTCCGGATCTTCCCCACGCGCCAGATGCAACTCCCGACGGCGTCGATCACTCGAGTCCAAATGATACGAATCAGATTATGCCAGCGCCGTGTAAGTTCATCAGCACGCAGCTGCCGCTCTGCTCCATCATTCGTCCGACTTCCGCCAAACAAGCGGGCGCCCACGCCGCACTGGCGGCACTCACTGCGATGGGTTTGTTCCAGGGACAAAGCGACGGTTTCCTGGAATTCATGGAGACGCTCGCCCAGGAAGCGGATGACGCCCAGCGGCATTCGTAGTCCAGCGCGGATAGAATAGCTCACGCAAAGGCGCTAAGATGCCAAGGAGAGAAAAGATCGAAGGTGGGGCGGACTCGCCTCTTCCGCGTCACGCGGAAGAGGCAAACCGAGTAGTCGACCGAGGCAATCTGCTTACATGAAATAGCTGTTTTACCTCCAACGGCGGGCCCAGCCTGCTTTGCCAAAGCTTCGCAGGCCGCAGGCGGTCCCGCCTTACCTCGAACGTTATTTCGAAGGCACGTCTTTACCGGTCGAACTCGGCCAGCGGTCGAGAAAAGCGAGCTGCGCATTGCGATCAGGCACGTCCTCGTAACCAGGGCGAGTGAGAAATTTCAACGGATAACCGGGCTCCAGTGCGAGGACCCCGACAGTTTCTCCGTCCACCTTGAAAACGGCTTTCCAAGCTCCGCAGCCGATCACGAAAAACGAAGGATCCCGCCGTGTGATCCGACGGGTGCGATGCGGCGAGGGGTCTCGGCCGAGCAATTCGAGGAGCCTGGGAGTGAAATCGATCTGCCAGTTTTCCCGCAACCAGAAGGCTTGCGTCTCCGCTTCCGGCGAGAGCCTTACCTTGAAGCGCGGTGGTTGCCGCAGTTCCGCATCCACGGCTTCGATCCACCCCGCGCTTGCTGTGGGGAACGCATCGTAGGCTGGCACGTACGGTTTGATATCGAAGACCGGCGTACCGTCCACCAAATCGCAGGCTCCAAGAAAGAGGGTTCTTTTTTCCACACCCAGCAGGCGAACCGGTGTCATGCCGAGCGGATTGGGCCGATGAGGAGAGCGCGTGGCGAACACACCACGCCGCTGGGCCTGTCCTCGCGGCGGCAACACGAGGGGGCGCCACGTTTTATTGCGATGAAACCACCAGATGAGCCACACCCGCTCGAATCCCGCCAGGTCCTGCAACGCTTGCTCGTAGCCGCAATCCGGCAGCAATTCCAAAACATTGCACTCCTCCACACCCTCCGAGGGCTGGTGGGGAGATTGAAACTTCACTTGCTTCTGCGTGCGAATGAAGCCGATCGGTTGAAGTGTAAGTGTGGTAAGCAAGTCACCAATAAGCGAAGAACCTCTGCCGAGGTCTACGCCAAAGAAGAATATACGAAAGCCGTGAACCCTACGAAAACGCGGTTCAACCCGGAGCTCACCAGGAACACGGAGATAAAAATAGGATCACAGAAGTCAGAAATAGATTCGGCCATCTCAGCCGGTCTAAATCTTTTGGGATCGGTCATCAAGCGTCCGCCTTTTCACTCCCTTCTCTCCCTTAACTCCTGTTCAAATTTGTCGCTTGAAAACTTCGCGCCTTCGCGGTCTTTGCGCGAGTCCTTCAGAAACCCGAAGTAGAAATGGCTGAAATAAATACCGGAGAATCGGAATATCGCTACAAAAGATTACGGGATGGGCGTTCACTCCGTGTCTTTGTGGTTCAACCGCATTTTTTGAAGGTTTTTTTGTCGAAATAGCTCGCGCAAACGCGCCAAGACGCAAAGCAGATCTGAAGGTGGGCCGGCGCGTCTCTGCGACGGCATGGCAAGCTGCAGGAATGTCCCAATCGCAAAAATGCGTCGCAGGGACGCGTCGGCCCACCTCTCAGCGAAGCCCTAATTATTTCCCATACAGCCCTAACGCAAGTCCGCCCGGCTCCTAAAAAAAGAGGTGCCGGGCGGACGTTCATACGAAGACGTTTAAGCGGATAAAGCGCTCAGGGCTCCTTGGGCAGCGGCCCGAAGTCGGGCGGCGGGACGCGGTGCTTGGTCGCATTTTGGTAGGCGGCACCCACCATGAAGATCAGCGGTTCATCGAAGGGACGGCCGAGGAAATCGATGCCGACGGGGAGCTTGGCGGGGACGGGACCGACCAGTTTGGAGCCGGGTTCGGTGTCACCTGGATCGCCACCTTCGGCAACCGGTACAGGAACGCGCGGAGCGGTGGGATCGACCACGCGGTCATACACCTCGGTGGTGAAACCGGCGGGCACGGGCATGTTCGGGAATCCCTGAGCACCAAGAAAACTCCAGACCAGAGGGCGGCCGTTTTTCCGCGGCACGGTGGGCGAGCCCAACTTGGGCGCAGGGATGTTATTGGTCGGTGAGATGATCAAATCGAGATTCAGGTCGGCCATGGCATTGAGCACAATGTACTGCACGGCATAACGCATGTGTACGCGGGCATTGTTGTCGATTTCGGTGGCTTTATCCTTGCGCACGAGACCTTTTCTGCGGTCGCCGAAGCGTTCGTCCTTGAAGAAAGTGCCTTTCTCGTAGAGATCGGCGATCGTCTTGATATTGGCATCGCCGCGTTCGCGCAGATAGTAGCCCAGCATGTGTTTGCTCTGACCGATGGCTTCGACGTTGCCGAAGTCGCGAATGGTGAGCTTCTCGGGCGCCTTCGAGGGATCCATCGTCATATCAAGGACGGTAGCGGTGCGGTCCGTGGTGGATTTACCCGCGGCGTCGACCGGGAAGAGTTCAGGGAAGGTCTTCGCGATGGCGGGATCGTAGAGGATGTAGAAGTTTTTGCGAATGTAAGGCGTCAGCAAATCACCGTCGCCTGGGTCGACAATTGTGGCCCCGAGGGCGCGGAGATCCTTGATCGCCTGTTCCATGATCGCGATGGCCTGATGGTCTTCCTCAGTGAAGAGGTCCTTGTGCAGATATTCGCGAAGCACTCCGATGCGAATGCCGTCGAGGCGCTTGGCCCCGGTGTAAGTGTAGTAGGGCTTTGGCGGCAGGCGGCGGACGCTCGCCGATGTCATTGGATCCTTCGGATCGTAACCGGCGATGACATCGAGGATGCGTGCGGCGTCATCGACCGTGCGGGCAATAGGACCGACACGGGTGTTAATGCCACCTTCGACCATGCCATAGCGGCTGACGAGTTCCTGGGTGGCGGCGATGCCAACGAGGCTGTTGTAAACTGAGGGACCACGGATGGAGGTGCCGCTCTCTTCGCCGATCGCGGCGGTGACCAAATTGGCGGCAACGGACGTGCCGGAACCGGAGCTGGAGCCCATGGGACTGCGTTCGGTATCGTAAGGGTTGTTAAACGTGCCACCCCAGGCGCTGCGGGGAATGCCGGACGCGTATTCGCCCAATTGTGATTTCGCGAGAATGATGGCCCCAGCGGCGCGCAAACGTTTGACGAACGTAGCGTCGGTGGGTGGACGATCGTTGGCGTAGGGGACATCGGCACCGGCGGTGGTGCGCATGTCGAAGGTGTCGTATTGATCTTTGATGGACATGACCACGCCGTGCAGCGGGCCGACGAGCTTGCCGGTTTTGGCAAAAGCCGCGTCTTCCGCGGCAGCGACTTCGAGAGCGTCGGGCATCGCGGGATCGGCATCGACCGAGTCGGTGAGGCTGCGGGCCATCTTGTCCGGGAAACCCATGGCTTTGAGCGTGGCGGGACGGAGATTAAGGGTGCCCAGGGAATTGATCTTACCGGCGTGCGGGATGGTTTCGATCTTGCCGAGGATGCCCTCGGGCTCCTTTACGCCCGTGCCATTATAGGCCTTGATGCGAGCGAGGTAGAGCTTCACCAACTCGGTTGTGGTGATTTGCTTGGCCTGGATGGCAGTTTGGATCGAGGTGATGCTTGCTTCTTCCAAGTGAAAGCTGGAACTCGCGGCGACCGCTTGAGGAAGGACGAAGACAGAGGGACTAACAGCCAAGGCGCAGAGGGCGATGGCGAGCAGTCGTGGACGGGATCGGGGGATGGCTATTTGCATGGTTTGGTGCTGGGACGATTGCCAAAGCCCGATTTGTGCCAGCGAGGCACCGAAGAAAGGGATTCCCCCTAAAATTTCCGCGACGCCCGGGGTGAAGGCGGGTCGTGCTCGACCGATTCAAGATCTAAGAAGGAAGATACAAGATCAGGGTCCGCACGTATGGGACCGGTGGAGGGTGTAAAGTTTCAGGTTCAAGGCAGGGGCATCCCGGAGTGCGGGATGCGGTTCAAGACGGAAGAGGGAAGATTCAAAAATCAGAGGCCGGACCCTTTCCGATCTGGCGGTCTGCCCAGCCAATATCTTTCCTCTGGGCCTCCGACGTTCGGCGCTCGTCACAGCGATGGCTGTCGGCGTGATTCTAGGCTGTTATGGTATCCAATTAAAGGATACTCACCACGGTTTTGCCTGCATGAGGAATGCTATCGCCGCAACGAATAGACACATCGTCCAAAGGATTCGGTTAACCCGGCGCATCAAGGCAGAATCGATGGTTGGCCCCGCATTCCGCAAGGAGCGACGCACACGAGCGTGCAAGAATCCAAGAATGAGAAACATGGCAAAGGAAATGCGTAGCCACCACGTTTCACCAAGAGCTCCATGAGTCAAAGCGACAAGAACACAGCCCGACACAAGCATCACCGCTATGCTCCAGATAACCAGGCTCATGATTCGTTGAAGCGGTAGCAATTGAAGGGACGATCCGGAGGTTGTGAGAGCGGCTGCGGCGGCAAGTGGCCCAATCCCGAGTATCGCCGTGATCACGTGTATATCCAAAACGATAGAATAGATATTCATGGTCTAAGTTGGAGTTCAGTAGGCGGCTTCCACCCAGGCCCGATACGTGGCTTGGTCGGGTATCACCTTGAGCATACAGTGCGCGAGATCAGCGCGGGAAATTCGCGAGATGCCTCTGATATGTTGGCGCACCCCCGTCCGGTAATGGGTGGTGAGCCGTCCCTGGGTCAGATAGGGCGGACGCATTACGGTCCAATCGAGCTCGACGTTGGCCAGCCACGCTTCCATTCGTGCAATATCGTCATAGATGCCCCGCAGGAGCGGGCGGACGATCAGTTCGGCCAGGATATTTACCGGAAAACGGGCCTTGGTCTTCAAGTCAACCCCGGACGATCCCACGGCGATGATCCGTTTCACTCCGGCCAGGCGCGCACCTGAAACGATATTCTTCATGCCGTGCGAAAAAAGCGTCGTGGGAGCGCGGCCCCTACCGCCCGGGACGCCGACCGCGGAAAGAATGACATTCTGTCCCTCTGTTGCACGGGCCACGGCTGCGACATCCAAAAGATCGCCCCGGATTACCTTGATGGTTGAATCTGACAGCAGAGAAACGTCGGGATTGCGGACAAAGGCAGTCACCTGATGGCCTTCGGCCTTCGCTTGTTCGATCAAGGGTCGTCCCGTGCGCCCTGAAGCTCCAAAGATAATCAAGTTCATACCGAGTAAGACCGAAGACCAACCGAGTCTGTGACATCCGATTACTCCAGAGAGCGGTTCGCCCGTATGTCACGGATCATCGCGGGCAGTTTAACGTGGATTCAGTAAAAGGATTTGAACCACAGAGACGCTCTGAGAGATGTAGTAGAGAAGTTAGAATCTAGAAGGCGGAAAGGTCGTTCTGTCGCCTCGCTTCTATATTCGGACTCTGCCTTCTGTCCTCCGTCTCTCGGTGCCTCCGTGGTTCCATCTTCCGCGTTTTCCATGGGCCTCTCTTTCGCAGCCGTCTTGTTGCGTGATCTTAACGCCCGCGCGTTGCGCCGCAGTCGTAGGACACGCTAGCGTCTCGGGGCGTGCTTATCTCTCCAAAATCGCGTGACGACAGAGAAGTCCCCGCTTGGCCCGCATGGACTGCCGCTTCCCGCAGTCCGCTGGGGTTTTGTCTACGATCGTGAATAATCGCTCCACGCTCAAGCGACCCGGAGCTCGATTCAGAAAAATTTGGCGACTTTCCAGTGCGTTGCGTCGTATTTGCTCAAAATTTTCAGCCGTCCAGCGCCGAGTTCACATTGGACGTTCCGTTTTTGGGTGGACTATCTTTCATCGAACGATCGTTCCTCTTGCGATCGCTGTCAGTTTCGCTGGCAATGCCCACACGCAAACGTGCGTCGAATTCGACCGAGCCCTCGCCCTGTACCGACTTTGTCGATACTCCGAGGCCCAGACAATTCTGGAGCGGATCGCGGTCGACCGGCCCAACGATCCCGAATTGAATTTCTATCGTGGCCGGTTAGCACTCTGGTTCGACGATGACGCTAAGGGCCGTAGCTGTCTTGAAAAAGCGGCTCAAGAAATCCCGAACGACGCACGGATACAGAATGCATTGGGCGACGCATTCGGGCTGGCCGCTCAACACGCCTCGCTCTTTTGCAAGTTCGACTGGGCAAAGAAATGCAAGGCCGCTTATGAACGCGCGATAGAACTCGATCCGCAGAATCCCGATTATCACTGGAGCTTGATGGGTTATTACCAGCTTGCGCCGCGAATTGTAGGGGGTGGATTTGACAAAGCCTTTGCTCAAGCTGCTGAAATCAGGCGCCTAGACCCGATGAGTGGACGTGTCGCTTTCGCGACGCTCTACCTATGCGAGAAAAAATATGCCGAAGCGTTTGCTCAATTTGACGAAGTCCTGGAAACCATGCCGGATAATTTCATCGCGCTGTATCAGATTGGTCGATGCGCCGCAGTGAGCGGCAAGCAACTCGATCGGGGATTCGGGGCCTTGAAAAGGTGCCTTCTGCTTCCCGGCGGCGACGGAACACCCAAGATCGCCAACGTGCACTATCGAATGGGCAATATCCTGGAACGGAAGGGCGACATGGCTGCCGCTCATGCCGAGTACGACGCGGCCATCCAGGACAATCCTGACTTTCGTCCAGCCAAAGAGGTCCTGAGACACTGAGCCAAGGTGCGTTTTAAAATAACTCGCGCAAAGGCGCAAAGCAGATCTGAAGGTGGGTCGGCCCCGCAGTCGCGGGGACGGCATGGCAAGCAGTACGAGTGCTCAACTGAAAAAAGCCGTCACAGGGACGTGCCGACCCACCTTCAAAGCATTTCTCTACTTTGCGCCTTCGCGTCTTTGCGCGAGTTCTCACAGATGAGCTTCACTTCGTGTCTCTGTGCCTCTGTGGTTCAACCATGATCGGTCCATAAGATACCTGGCACTTCTGTATTCGCTTCGCTGTCCCTTATTTGGTCCCGCGCACAGCACGGGTAAAAACGCCATTTCATCTCGGCGACAGGTTATGCGACGAGGTGATACCCTAGAGAACAACCTACCTCTACTCCAAATGAAACAGATCAAACGGCCGGAATATCCAAACTACACGCAGCTCGCGATCGGGCTTTCCATCCTACTGACGGTATTTGTTCAAAGTCACGTAACGGCTCAGACGCCGGAGCCAGGCAGCGCGGTGAACGCACCAGGATCCAGTAGCGATGACGAAACGGTGAAGCTTTCTTCTTTTGTCGTGGTCGGATCCACCATCGATAAGACAGAACTCGAATCCGCTAATTCGATCGCCACTCTCGATAGAGCACAAATAGAGCGAATTTCTCCCCGCAGCACCGCTGACCTGCTTTCTCAAATACCGGGTATATATGTGGAACCTACGGCAGGCCAGATATCGAATAATTACTATATCCGTGGCCTGCCAAGCGGCGGTGGTACTCGTTTTCTTGGCCTGATCGAGGATGGACTGCCGATTCTCGCCAACAATTCCGACTTCACGTTTCGCGGCGATGCCTTGACGGTTTCGGATGTGGAAATTCTTCGCGGTGGCGCATCGAGCATCCTCACGTCCTACGCTGCCGGGGGAACGGTTAATTTCCGAACCCGGGAAGGGAGCGAAAATCCGGCCGGGGCGGCGCGGCTAACCTTCAGCGATTACGGACAGATCCGGGAAGATGCCTACTACGGCGGGCCGCTCGGAAAAAACCTGACGTATTTTGTCGGTGGATACTATAACACGGATAGCAGTCAGCGGGATACCGGTTGGGGAAAAGTCGATCAAGGCGGCCAAGTGGTCGCGAACCTCCGCTATAATTTTCCGGACCACAAGGGATATTTTAAAATTAACGGACGTTATTTAGACGACCAGTCCGCGTATTTTGCGACGGAGCTTTATCAAAACCAAAAGCACCCACAGACGATTCCTGGCGGCCCCGATATCCTGAATGGAACTTTTTATGGTCCGGAGTTCTCATCGATGACGATCTGGACAGGGAATGGCCCCATCCAAAACAATTTTTCCCAAGGTGTGCCAGTCCGGATGAAGTATTTGGGCACTGAACTTAAATACCAGTTCGGAGATGATTGGACCGTCCTCAATCGGAATCGGGTCACGGATTACTTCCACAAATTCAACGGTCTTTTTGGCGGTAATACCGTGGACGGCACCGGCAATGCGCTCGCCTCCTATGGCATTCCCATTCTCATCAACAGCGCGGCCGCGAAACCGGGATTTTCGAATCTTAAAAACTATGCCTCCTATCAGGTGACCGATGCCGTGACGGGGGCTTTGATTAATCCGACCACGATGAATGGCAATGGGGCGATTCAACTTATCTATCCGATGGACGAATTCGGTTACGAAAAGGATCTACAAAATGATTTCCAACTGCAAAAGACGATCGGTCCGAATACCATCACCGGGGGATTCTATTACTCACGGTATAAGCAGGACTTCACTCAGTTTGGTAATCAAGCCCTCACGGATGTTACCAATCATGCGCACTTGTTGAACGTTCAGTTGTTTGACGCCGGCGGCAATTCGCTGGGCTCGATTACCGACAATGGATTTACCCAATATGGCTCTTGGTACACGCGCATCAAAGTCACCCAGGATAACCTGGCTCCTTACGTCACGGATGAAATCAAGCTCGGCAACTGGCGATTCGATGCCGGCTGGCGCTCCGAAACGGTAAAGCAAAAGATCGATACAGGACCTCAGAGCAGCAACGGGTTCATCAGCCGTCCTGTAAATCAGCACAATCCAGCTCTCTACGGCGGCACCACCGTCGCCCCGGGAGATTGGACAAGAGTTTCCATCTCAGACCGGGAAAACAGCGTGAGTCTGGGAGCAAATTACAAACTCACTGAGGCCACTGCGCTTTACGGCCGCTATTCGGTGTCAGGTTATCTGACGCCGCCGGCGAACGGAATTGCAACGCCTGCTCCAAGAATCACGCAGATCGAACTCGGATATCGCGGCTATGTGCGTTCGTTTGTATGGAACGTCACCCTCTTCGATAGCGAAGCAACCAATAATAGCGTGAATATAGGAACGCCGGTGAACGGTAACCTCGTGTTCAGCAATCAATATCTAAAGACCCGTGATTATGGAGTTGAGACGCTGGCGACCTGGGACGCATTCACGGGATTCTCGCTGGATTTTCAGGGAACGTTTTCTCGTTCTGGTTATAAGGGATCAGGTTCCGTGCAAGGAGCCGATGGCGCGGTTGCGAGCATCGATGGCAAGCGCCCGGTGCGGCAACCTGATACGATGTTTTCCGCGACCGCCCGGTACAAAATCCCTGTCATCAGCAATGTGAAATCACAGGTTTTTGTCACAAATGCCTATATCGGAAAACGGGCCTCGGACATAGCTAATGCCGTCTGGCTTCCCAGCTACAACGTCGTCAACGCGGGATTGTTGGTAAATCCTCGAAAGGATATTCTGATCAAGGTACAGGTCTCGAATTTCTTCAATGAGTCGGGACTTACGGAAGGCAATCCTCGGCAATCGCAGGTCGTCGGTAACGCGAACGCGGTTTATTACGGGGCTCGCGCGATTTTCGGACGATCGTTTCAAGCGTCCATTGAATATCAGTTTTAGCCGATTGTGACTCCAACCGGCAAAGCCACTCGCCGCACCCGTACAAAGGTAGGCCGTCGCGTCCCTGCGACGGCTGTTTGGGGAACGACTATTAAAACTGTGAAATGTCGTCGCAGGGACGCGCCAGCCCACCTTCGTCTTGCACAGATAAAAAAAATCCAGCGATGCGTCTCCTGAAACTCATTCCGTTGGCAATCTTCATCGGCGCCGGTTTTGCCTACGGATCGGATGGCGCAATACCTAGCGAGAAACCGTTGGATTTTATCATCACCGAAGGAACGATAACCAATCGGCTCTATAAAAACGGAGCGGAGGCGGATCATCTTTTGCTGACGTCGGGACGGAGTCCGCGAATTCTCGTTACGAGTCCGGCGGGGAATTCCGGTTTCGCCCTCTGGTTTCAACCCGACGCCTCGGTGGTCGATGCGTCTTTCACGCCTCAGGCGATCGCTACCGTGCAATCGGGAAAGGGCATGCACGGAATCGAAACCCACGTCGTGCTAAAATCCAAGCAATTGGTCGTAGACCGCATCATACTCGGCAGCGTACGCACGATCAGAGATTACATCGGCAGTGGTGAGCGAGCATTGGCTTTTGGATATGCACACGAAAGCGAGGTCTCGTCCGAGGTGAAAATTTTCCGAACGACCGTGGGCGGCCACAATCACATGGCGGCGCAATTAGTAACGGAGGAGGGGACGAGCGTCGTCAAACGGGACAACAAAATAATTTTTTCCTCCGACGAACGAAAACTCATCTCGCTTCGAATCCAAACTTTGTCGGATTTTCCCGCTCTGGAGACCCTTAAGCTCAGCGAACTCTTTAACGGCAACGAAGCCGATTTGCCGACGGAAAGAAATGTTCTTCGCTACCTCTCCTCGAAAGAGAAATTTTGCGCGGGTTCGTGGCGTTTTCAGACTTACTTCGGAAGAGACACGATTCTTTCTGCATTTTTGCTCTTGCCGGTCTTGGGCGCAACGGCCGAGGAGACTGCGATGGGGTCGGTCATAGAACGGATGGACCGGCAGGGCCAGGTTGCCCACGAAGAATCGATTGGCGAGTACAGCTTCATTGACCGTCCTCCTGACGCAGCCAGCCAACCGATACCGGGCGTGATTTTGGATTATAAAATGATCGATGCGGATTTTCTCCTGGCACCGTTCATCGTCGAAATCTTGCTGCACCAATCCAAGGATAAATCGCGGGTGATGGCGTTTCTCGATCGGAAAACCGGCCGCGGAGACCGCTATGGAGATTGTCTAGAACGCAATTTCCACAACGTGCTCGCGCAGGCCAGACCCTTCGCGAAATCTCCTGTCTTCGAAAATCTCATCTCTCTCAAACGAGATCAACCCGTCGGCAATTGGCGCGATTCGTCCAACGGGCTGGGTGGAGGGCGGTTTCCGTTTGATGTCAACGGGGTGTTTGTTCGAGCGGCGCTTTTGGCGATCGCGGAATTGTATCGCAGCGGACTGTTTGGTCCTCATGACGAAGCGGCCAAAGAAGCGGAGAATCTCGCTACCGAATGGACGAAAGCCCGCGCGTTTTTTGACGTCGAGCTAAGCGCTGAAGATGCGACGGCCAAGGCGGCCGACTACGCCCACCGCATTGGTTTGGCCAGCCATGTTTCCCGGCAGGATCTTCCGGAAAAACTTAAGTTTCCGGCTTTAGCGCTCAACGCGGATGGTTCTAAAATTCCAGTGATGAACAGCGACGTAGGCTTTGCGGTCTTCCTGTCAAAACCGACGGAGAGTGAGTTGCTTGCCATGGTCGATTGCATCCTGTTGCCATTCCCTCTGGGCTTGAGGAGTCCGGTGGGGCTTCTGGTCGCCAATCCTGTTTATGCCGCCCGGGAAACGCAGGGCCTGTTCACGGAGAACGACTATCATGGAACGGTGGTTTGGTCCTGGCAGCAGGCCTTGATGGCGGCCGGTCTGCGCCGGCAGCTCAATCGATCTGACCTCTCTCAAATGGCGCACGATAGACTTCTGCTGGCGGAGAAAGCGGTCTGGCAACTCATCAATCAGAGCCATGACCGAGCCTCGGGTGAACTCTGGTCGTGGCGCCTCGAGTCAGGCCAGCCGGTATTTCGGGCCTTCGGAGAATCGGTGAACGATAAAGACGAGTCCAACGCGGCCCAACTCTGGAGCACGGTTTATTTGGCCGTTAGGCCTCCGAATCAGACTCGCTGACATCAGCTACCAATCGTCCGCGTCACAGGGCTGTCCAAAATAGCTCCAGCGAAAATATATGATCCTCCAACACACCAACGTAAGAGGCATAAAAATCAGCCACAAAAAGATCATAAGGATCTCAAGGAAAAACTCCCTGTGATCTTTCGTGGCCAAAAATCCGACCCCAGCGCTTTGGTTGCGGCTTCGTCGCTCTATGCCTTTTTGTGGCAATACTTCCGAGGTTCTGAAGCGCTCGCGCAGAGGCGCCAAGACGCAAAGCAGATCTGAAGGTGGGCCGGCCCCGCAGTCGCGGGGACGGC
>WNFI01650156.1_pt1 | contig 22406 bp, 20 predicted proteins | sample 5400471 | NCBI WGS metagenome assembly WNFI01 (sample SAMN13153348, study PRJNA577476) | soil metagenome | isolation source: 100 cm saprolite on Douglas fir-dominated hillslope | place: USA:California | collected 2013-09-17
CCGGCATAAGCAAGAGATCATGGTCACCGCCGCTGGATACAAAATACTCATCCATGGAATCCTGATGATTGAACTTCGCGACCTTTTGACCCGCGCTCGCAATGGCTGTCAAGGCTGAAAGCAGGGATACTTCCAAACTACTGTCGTGCAAATTCCCGGCGCGCGCCAACACGAGGCCGCGTTCATTGAGTAGGAATACCGCATTGGCATTGAGGTCCTGCCGGAAATTCGCAAGGAGATCGGAGATGCGGGAACGTTTCGCCTGAGTCCGTGTATCCGCCTCGGGCGGGAAGATGGTGCGCACGAGGCCCAAGCCTCGTTCGACCACATCCAAAAAATCTGCCAGGGGAATGGGCTTGTCGAAGATCGCCATCGCACCCGCATTCAACATTTCATCACGCGCTTTGCGATCGCTCATGCCCGTGATAAAAACGACTTTCACATCGGGATTCTTGGCCCGCACCTTGTGCATGAGTTCGGCACCCGTCATTCCGGGCAGCAGATAATCAGCAACCAGCAGGTCGATCTGGTGGCGGTGTATCTCCAGCAAAGCCTCCTCGCCGGAGGGGGCCTCGATGATGTCGAGATCCTCGTTCTTTAACGTTTGGATCGTAGAGTGAAGAAGGCGCAGAATGTCGCGCTGATCGTCAACAAGCAGAATCACCTGGGTCATGTCGGGTACCGGATCAGATCATTCTGCCATCCAGCAGTCAACCCAGTGATCCGGTTTGATCTCGCGAAATACCGGTTCTTCTTTAGAACAGATCTCTTGTGCGATTGGACAACGTGGGTGGAACCGGCAGCCGCTGGGTGGGTGCAGGGGACTCGGGACATCCCCCTTCAAGATCAGGCGGTTGCGCTTTAATTTTGGATCCGGGACGGGGATCGCAGAAAGCAGCGCCTGAGTGTAAGGATGCTTGGGATCGCGGTACATCTCATCCCGGTCAGCCAGCTCGACCATCTTGCCCAGGTACATGACAGCCACCCGGTTGGAAATATGTTCCACGACGCTCAGGTTATGCGCAATGAAGAGGTAGGTAAGGCCAAATTCACTTTGCAGATCCTTCAAAATATTCAACACCTGCGATTGGATCGAGACATCAAGTGCCGAGACCGGTTCATCGCAAACGATGAACTTCGGGCGCAAAGCCAGCGCACGCGCGATGCCGATCCTTTGACGTTGACCGCCGGAGAACTCATGAGGAAACCGGCGGGAGTGATAGTCCTCGAGCCCCACCTTCTTCAATGTCTCCATCATGATCTCGACCCGTTCTTTATATTCCTTATTCTTCAGTTTAAATATGTCCTGGCCGTCGTAGATCACCGATCCTGCGGTCGGCTCGATCAGCCGCAGCATGGTACGGCCGACCGTGGTCTTGCCGCAGCCCGATTCGCCCACCATGCCCAAGGTCTCGCCCTTTTTGATGCTGAAACTGACATCGTCCACAGCCTGAACCTGCGCCACGACCCGCTGCATGATTCCAGCACGCACGGGAAAATATTTCTTCAGGTGCTGAACCTGCATCAAGTCGGTATTCGGTTGGACGGCGGAATTTGGCTCCATGAAATGCTCCTTGACGCGTACTTATCGTACCTTGAGTGGTGCGCGATGGCCTTCCGCATTTTGATACAGCCAGCAGCGTACAAGATGCCCCGAAGACGCTTCGATCAGCTCGGGGTCCTGCTCTGTACAAATTTTCAATCCATATTTGACTCGTGAAGCGCAGCGCGGAGCAAACCGGCATCCCGGGGCCGGGTCAATCAGATTGGGCACACTGCCGGGAATCACATCCAGATGATCCTTGATCCTCCCCAAGATCGGGATGGACCCGATCAAGCCTTGTGTATACGGATGAAGAGGCTGATCGAAGAGATCCACGGCTTCCGCCTGCTCCACGATCTCCCCCGCATACATCACCGCCACCCGCTCTGCCATTTCCGCGATCACTCCCAGATCATGAGTGATCAGGATCACCGAGGTGCCCATCTTTTCGCGCATCTCCAGGACCAGGTCAAGGATCTGTGCCTGGATCGTTACATCCAATGCGGTGGTCGGCTCATCCGCGATCAGAAGTTCGGGAACACATGCCAGCGCCATCGCGATCATCACCCGTTGCGCCATCCCTCCGGACAGTTCATGTGGGAATGCGTCGGCGCGCCGCTCCGCTTCGGGAATCCCGACCATCTTAAGCAATTCGACCGCCCGTTTCCGGCCGGCCTCTTTACCAAAATCCTGATGAATGCTCAACACCTCGGCGATTTGATCTCCCACTTTGAAGACCGGGTTGAGCGCGGTCTGCGGCTGTTGAAATATCATCGAGATGCGGTTGCCGCGTACTTTCATCATCTCGTCTTCGGTTAGTTTGACCAGGTCTGTGCCATCCAGCAGGATCTCGCCTTCCAGCACTTTCCCCGGCGACGAAACCAGCCGCATGATGGAAAGAGATGTTACGCTCTTGCCACAGCCTGACTCGCCGACCAGACCAAGGATCTCGCCCGGATACACAACGAAATCCACGCCATCCACAGCATGCACCACGCCATCTTCAGTGAAAAAATGAGTCTTAAGATTTTTCACTTCCAGCAAGGGTTTCTTATCTGTCTTGGCCACAGCCGGCTCCTTCTAATGAATTGGGCCTGATTATAGCAAAGTTTTAGGCGAGTATCCGTTGACAACAGGTAGGGCGATGATGCCAGCATTGTAGGGCTTAGATTCCTGAGGCCGATTTTCGCTGCTGTTGATCCAGAACAAGTGTTCTGGTATAATCGGTTGCAGAGTCTCGCTGAAATTCGTGACCACGGTCCGCTTAGATCCTGAAGATCCGCACCAACTTCTGGCGCTGATCGAACACTTCAACCACGCCTGCAACGAGCTCTCCAAACTTGCTTTTGAGAGCAAGATATTTGGCTGGTTGGCTTTACAGCGAGCATCCTACCGTTGGCTGCGGAATGAGTTCGGATTGAAGGCAGCTCAAGCCACGGTAGCCGTTCGGAAAGTGGCGTATGCCTATTCCGATCCCAAGCGGCGAGGCCACCTGGCGAAGTTCGGTCGTCGGGGAGCGATCCCGATCTACGCTCACTCCTTCAAACGGGATGGGACGGTTGCATTCTATGGACTGCGCATTCCGTTCCGTGCGGCCGAAGGTGTCGAGCTTTCGGGGAAGCACCAGGCCCAGCTTCGCTATCGCAGAGGCAAGTTTGTGCTCTATCAGGTCTATGAAAGAGCGGAAGGCGACCTCCACGAAGCGACCGACTGGCTGGGATGCGATCTGGGGATCGTGAACATCCTGTCTTCAAGGGATAATCGCCAAGTTTCCTTAGTGTGAGGCGGGAATTGCAAGGGATGGCGCTCCATAAATTTCGCTCAACCCTCCCAGGATGGAATCGAATGGGTAGGACACGTTTTGATATACGTCGGTCGTCAGGCCAGAGAAGAGTGGGATGAACGGCAGGTCCCGCATGAGGGCAGACTGTAGTTCCAGGACCTGTTGGCGCGCCGCGACCAGGTCACTGGTGGACTGGAAAGCCTCGCACAGCGACGTCTCCTGATAGCCAGAATAATGGATTGGATTCGCCGGCCCAAACCAATCACACAGGTAGCCAGGATACGCACCGACTTTCCAACCCAGTATGGCCAGGTCATAATTCTGGTCGCTAAATACTGCATAGTCGATCTGATCCGCGGAAACTGGATAGGCAGTCAAAGGAACACCCAGCAGGCGCGCTTCTGCCTGGATATACATGGCCGCGGTGACACGGCCCGGATCTGAAGCCGGGCTGAGCAGAGTGATCGCGGGATAGGCACTTTCATCTGGCAGGGTTAGCCCGGCGCCGGAGCGGCCCGCAGCCGGTTCCTGAGTCCATCGATAGCCCGCCGACTTGAGAATCGACACCGCCTGGGAAAGACGGGCAGCGGAATCCATTCCCTTGCAGGGAAAGATCGCTGCGGCGTTGTACCAGTACGTCTCAAGGGGCAGGATAAAGGATTCGAGTGCTGCCGCCTGACCTCCCAACAGCTTGATCAGTTGGTCCTGATCGATCATACAGGCGAGTGCCTGGCGAAAAGCAGGGTTCCTCAGCCCCGTAATGGACGGATTGAAGATCAAAAAGCGGAGTCTCGGGTCCGGGTTCTGAACACTTTTTTGGATGGAAGAAATTTTTCCCTGGCTGGGCCCGGCGAGGCCATTTGGTTCAAGGATCTCATCGATTGCTCCCCTGACCAGGGATGCGACCGCTGCATCTTCGCTCGGATAGAACTGATAGACGGCCCGGTCCACTCCTGCGTGATCGATTGAAAATTGTGGATTGAAAATATTGATCGCTGTACCAGGCGGGGATTTTTCAGCCTGCCAGAGCCCCAAGCGCGGCTCGCCGGTATCGCTCAAGCCATAGAGCGAGTCGCGTGCCGCCAGCATCGCCGCAGTGAAATCCGCCTGTGCCCGGCCAAGGTCGGTATTGGCATGGTTGAGATCAGATTGGACCTGTGAGAGCGCGGCAGGCGGCGTTAAAGCCGCGTTGAGAGTGTCAAACTGTTTTTGGAGAAGCCCTGCCTGCACGTTCAGGGCTTCAATTCGGGAGGTTAGAGTACTGGCAGGCAGCAGGGCCGCTGAAGCCGCAATCCTGGGGGACCAATACGCTTTTTGCACAATCGGTCCTTGCAATACTCCATACTGCCAGGCGGAAATATTCGGCTGCTTCTTGAAATAAAACTTGACCGTGTGAGCATCGAGGCTTTCGGCATGATCGATCCAATCCGGATCATAGGCATCATGCCAGTCAAAACCAAGCTGGAAGGCCAGCACGGCGTTGACCGTGAAGACGACATCCTCCGCCGTGAACGGGGTGCCGTCATTCCACGTTAGGTCTGAGCGCAGGCCCACAGAGCCAGTATAAAAATTGCCTTCCTGAACGATTGCCGAGGGCATTCCACTCGCGGCGAGCGGTTCGAACTCTCGGGTGGGTATCGAGAGACGATACAGACGCGTCCAGTAATCCCTGCGCACCGCATAGTTATTATAGGAATACCCGTTCTTGTCAAACAGGCCCCATACATTTGCTTCCGAGAATGTCCCGACTAGCCCAAAGCGGATTTCATGCCGGATAGGAGTCGGCGTCGCCATCGCAGTGGGTGAGGCGATCGCCGGTTGGGCAGCTGGAGGGGTGCAAGAAGTGAGTCCGAAGAGCAGCAGCGCGGCCGCCAGGAGGCGCGGACGCATCACTGATGACAGCCTTGTCCCTTATCAAATGCTTCAATATTCCATAATGGATTGGCGGATGGGTCAAGATCGAAGTGGCAGACATCTGCTCGAGCAGCCGCAACCTTGATCCGGAAATAAAGCGGAATGGAAGGCAGATTGGAGGCGAAGTTCGCCTGGGTCTGATGATAGGCGTCGGTGTAGGTCTGATCCCCGGGCAGGGCCAATTGCGCGCTGTGGCAGGCGGCATCATAATCCGCGCTGGTGTAGCCGCTCACATTGGTTCCCACCCAATGATTGAGATTCTTGGGGATCTCAATAGCTGTGAACCAATCGCAGGGCGGCTGCAGGCGCGTCGTGGACATGGCATATTCGATCAGGTCGAAGCGGCGACCAAACAATAACCCGACCGGGCCCGGTGCATATAGATCATTTTGAGAGTAATACTGCACGTTCACCCCGATACCGCAAACTGCAAGGGATTTTGATAATATGTCCGCCACCTCGCGGCGCTGGGCTGCCGGGGTGGAATAATAATTCAGCTTGAGCGGGGTGCCGTTCGGCACGTTTTTGATCCCAACCGCCACGCGCGGCGTCGAGGGATTGCCAGTGAGCAGCTGCCAGCCAGCTTGATCCAGGAGTTGTTCACCGGCGGTGGGATCATATTTATAGGCGGGAACAGCCGAATCAAAGACGGGATGGTCGGTGGGAACAAAGCTCAACGGAACGCTGGGCTCTCCAAAGAGAACTGTATCCACCACCTTCTGACGGTCGAGGCACAGGGCAATTGCCTGGCGCGTGCGCGGATCCGCCAGGATGTCCTGGCGCTCCCCGGGCGTGGGATGAATGCCCCCATCATAGGCCGCAGGCACGATCCCCAGGCCCAGCCATTCGATCGCATTCCCCGGCACAAAATAGGCATGGATCTGACCGGCCTTTTGCATCTGCTGGAGCAACGCCACCTGCGTATCCAGGTGCACGCTGGGATCGAGAATATCGCAGCGACCGGCCGTGAGCTCACTGAGGGCCGCATTGGGATCCGTGAGGAATCGAAATACGAGCTTGTCAAATTTCGGATACCCCTCCGAGGCGCGGAAGTAGTACGGATTTTTGGTCAGCGTGATGTGATCCGCCTTGACCCATTCTTGCAGCGTGTAGGGACCCCAGCCGATCGGAGACCGGGCGGCTACATCGGTATTCGGCAGGTCAGCCGCCTTGAATTGATTCCAGATATGTTTGGGAGCCGGCGGCCAGAAGTTGGTCATGAAGGTCTGGTCCATGAATCCGGGAATACCCCACCACTGGGTCACGTATGCGCCGGCCGCTTCGTAGGTTTGTGTGCGATCTACCAGAAACTTGGAGCCAGGGGTATCCGGGCTGGCAGCTAGCTGATATGCATACACAGAATCGTCCGCCGTGAGGGGGGTTCCATCGGACCAGGTCACGGTCGTAAGCATCCGAAAGGTCACTACCAGCTGATCCATCTGAAGCGGGCTCACCCCGTCATAAACAATTGCACAGCCATCGTTCCGGCAGCTGGACGGACGAACACGCGATCCGGCAGCGAGAGAGGTCAGGTTGCCATCCGCATCAACGATCTTGGTCCCTGCTGAGACCGCCACGGGCGCAAGCTGCGCATCCCCGTTCGCAAGACTGGGCAACTTTTGCAAAATGACTGCTTGATAGTCATATCCAACCGAATCGATCGGGCCCTCATTGATCCCGGCCAGAACGCTCAGCGCGGCATCATTGAGTGCTCCCAGGGGGTAGAGAGTGTTTGGTTCCTCTCCCAGGCAGATGGTGAGGGTGTGGGGCGGCACCGCGGTAGCCGTGCTCACGGGAGGCGGGGGTACCTCGACGGTAGCTGTAGGGCCCGAGGCGGAGGAAAAATTCAAGACTCCGCACGCGGAAAGCAACATGGCCGCCAGCGTTAAAAAGAGAACGGATTGGTGAATTCCGCGATTCGATCCGATCATGCGCAGCTCCTTGAAAAAAAGATCCGGGTCTTGCAACCCGAATCCTATCTTATCCTTGTACTTCTCACAAGCGGAAGAGAGGGATCACTAGCGGCGGTGATCCCGCAGATAGTAAGAAATTCCGACAACCCCCAGGATCATCCCGATAAAAGATGCACCGAACGAAAAGAAATTCAAGAAAAAGGTGGACGGGATCACCTGGATGACCATCAAAAATGGGAAGACCACGCCCGAGGCGGAAAGCAGGAAGCCCAGCAGGATCAAGCTCCACGCGCTCATCTTACGATCATGATTCATACAGCCAGCACTTGACCAGGTGATCCGACTCCGGTTCAAAATCCGGAGGTTCCTTGACTTCGCAGACGCCGCGGATGATCTTCGGGCAGCGCGGATGAAAGCGGCACCCGCTCGGGGGATTCACGAGACTGGGCGGTTCCCCCGGAGGGATTTCCTTAAAAGTTTCTGCGTTCCTGGCATCCGGCTCGGAGGTGCCGGTCAGCAGCGCGTTCGTATAGGGATGATGCGGATTATCCAGCACCTGGCGCACATTCGCCTTTTCCACCAGATTTCCTGCGTACATGACGAATATGCGTTCGGAAAAATAGCTAACGGTCGAAAGATCGTGGGTGATGTAGATCACCGAAAGATTATGTTTTTCCTGGAGGCCGCGCAAGAGTTTGAGGATCTCGACCCTGACTGAGGCATCCAGCATGGAGACCGGTTCATCCGCCACGAGGAATTTGGGATCCATGATCATGGCCCGTGCGATCACCACACGCTGCTGCTGGCCGCCGCTCAACATATGCGGAAATTTTTGCAGGAAGTCATCCACCGGGGTGAGCTTGACCTCCTCCATGGATTTGCGCACGCGCTGGATGCGTTCTTCCTTATCCTTGATCCCGTTAATGATCAGCGGCTCTTCCAGAATCCGCTCCACGTTCAAAAAGGGGGCCAGAGCACCGTATGGATCCTGTTGGACATAGCCAACATGCGAGTGATACCAGTGCATGCCATCTTTGCCGAGCGAGGCCAGGTCCTTGCCATCAAAAATGATCCGGCCGCTGGTTGGTTTGTACAGCCCGAGGATGGTCTTCATCAGGCTCGACTTGCCGCAGCCGCTCTCTCCGACCACCGCGATGGTCTCACCATAATGAACATCAAAGCTGACACCATCCACCGCTTTGACATATCCGGCACGTCCGAAGCCGAAGCGCCTGAGTTCGAACCAGACGTGCAGGTCTTGAATCGAAATGAGAACCGGCCTGGCGTCGCGGACCTCAGAGGGTGCTCTTACTGCCGCTACCTTCAGCGGGCACCTTTGTCAGGCATACAGCCAGCACTCGAAGACGGGTGGATCCTGGACACATTTTTCAAAGCGCGCCGGGCAGCGATCGGCAAACCGACAGCCGGTCGGAAGGTTGATCAGACTGGGCGGGCTGCCGGTGATAAATTCCGGCTCCTGCTTGGCGTGCAGCCGGGGTACACTCGCCATGAGCTTGCGAGAATACGGGTGAAGCGGTTTGTCAAAGAACCGGTAGGCGTCACTCATTTCGACAATCTGACCGGCATACATGACCGCCACATCATCCGCCAGCTCACTGGAGGTGGCAATATCGTGAGTGATCAGAATGAAACTCACACCCAGCTCTTTCTTGAGGCGTTTCAAAACATTGAAGATATTCGCCTGGGTGAGCACATCCAGAGCGGAGGTCGGCTCATCCAGGACGATGAGATTCGGGGACGTGACCAGTGCCATCGCGATCGCGACCCGCTGGCGCATACCGCCGCTCAGCTCGAATGGATAGCGGCTGATGAAATCCTCAGGGACCCCCACATGCTGGAACATCTTTCGCACCAGGCTGATCGCCCCATCACGACCGACGCCCAGATGAACCATAGCGGGTTCTCCCACCTGTTCCCCGACCCGGATCACGGGATTGAGCGCGTTCATCGCGGCCTGCGGCACCATGGACATCGCCACCCAGCGGATATTCTGGCGAAACTCCTCCTCGTTCAGGAGCATCGTATCCTTCCCCTCCATATACACGCGGCCCGTGTAGCTGCGCACGTTGCGCGGCAGGAGGCGCAAGATGGCCTTGGCCAGGGATGTTTTCCCGCAGCCGGATTCGCCCAGGATCACGACCGCTCGATTCGCATCCAGCTCGAAATTTACTCCGTCCACGGCCTGAACCACACCGTGGGTCGTATTGAAATGTAAGACGAGTTCCTCGATCTGGAGCAGCTTGGTGGATGGCATTCGATTTAGATTTCCCTGAGTTTGGGATTGAAGACACGGTCCAGTGCAAATCCAAGCATGGCAAACCCGAGGCCTGTGATCATCAGCAGCCCGGCCGGTTCCAATATCCAGTAATACAGGCCCTTATACAGGGCGCCATTGGTCTCGGCATCGTTAATGATCTTCCCCCAGGTCGGCAGGACCGGGTCACCCAGGCCCAGCAGGGAAAGGGTTGCCTCGAGAAACACAAATGCAGGAACGGTCGCGACCAGCACGGGGAGGAGGAGGGGGATCATCCGCGGGATCAGGTACAGGAAGATGATCCGCAGATCACTGGCGCCGTACGCCCGTGCAGCTTCAATATAAGTAGACTCCTTGACTTGCAGGAAGATCGCGCGATATTGTTTGATCGATCCGGTGAAGATACTCAGTGCAATAGTAGCGCCCAGAATGACCCAGATGCTGCGTGAGTAGAGCGTGCCGATCATCACCAGGATCGCCAGGAAAGGCAGGACCAGATTCACTTCGGTGATCCTCTGGATCACAGCATCGATCCAGCCCGCGTACCAGGTCCCGAAGGCAGCGATCAGCATGGTGAGGACCCCTGTGCCGAGCGAGGCGATCAGCCCGAACGCCAGGGCAACCGGGGTACCCCACAGCAGGGGCAGAACGAGATCGCGTCGGGCCTGGTCGGTCCCTGCCAGTCCAAAGACAAGTCCCTGGAAGACAAATTCCACATCCATGTCGGAACCATGTTCAAAAGTGACTCCATTGATGATCAATTCATATTTGCCCTTTACGGGCGTGGCGTTGGGGTCTGTAGGTTTGGTGAAAAAGCTCTGCATGATGTCCGCACCCCCAAACTGTGCGCCCAACTGTTGGTCCTGGGAAAACCGGTACGTTTGCTGGTGACTGACCCCAAAATTCCCAAAGCTGATCTTTCGGCCGTCGGGGGTGATCCAGGTAAAGGAGACGAACGGCTCCTTCACGTCATACTTGGTGTTGAAATATAGCAGCATCTCCTGCGGAAACGCATCGGAACTGAAATCAAAACTGTATGTGATCAAGACCGATGAGATATCCGGGCTGCTGGCTGTGACCTTTTTGGTCATCGACCCATTCAAGGTTTTGACATCAAAGGAGCCGGGAAGCTTCTTGGAGGAGAATAGATTGGTCCACTCGGGAGGCGCAAATTTTGGATTCTGATACCAGACATCCTCACCCCCGCGCCAGAGTGTGATGGCCTTTTGATAGGGGATCGTCACGAGCGTATAGATGGCGGTGAAGATCAGGATCAGAATGATCACGAGCCCGACGATCGCGGAGGGATAGCGCAGGATCTCGCGCAGGGAGCCCTTGATCGAGTTCATCGATGAATCTCAACCACCCACTTTTACGCGCGGATCGATCAAGGCGTATACAAAATCAAGGATGAAGACTGTAAAAGCGAGCAGATAGGCATATATGATCGTGAGTCCCACAATGACGGGCGTATCATACAGACCGATCGCCTGAAACAGGGTCCGCCCGAGCCCCGGCCATTGGAACACCGTTTCCGTCACGATCGCTCCGGATATCAGGCTGATGACGAGCAGGGCAAAGCTGGTCACGATGGTCGGCAGGGTGGGTCGCAGAATATAACGTCGTTCAATGTCGCGTGACGTGAGACCCTTGGCCTTGGCCATCTCCACGTAATCTTCGCTCGAGTAGATCAGGAAGAAGGTCCGCCAGGAATAAATACTGAGGAAGATCTGGCTGATGATCAGTGCCGAGGCCGGCAGGATCATATGCTGCAGCACATTCAGTCCGAACTCGACTGGATTCGTGGGTGGGGGCGAGTTGACCATTCCGCTAAAGGGAAGGATCTTTAGGACCGCTGCAAAAAGTAAAATAAAAAAGATGCCATAGAACCAGGCCGGGGCGGCCGAGGTGGGGGAGAGTGCGATGACTGCCTTGTCCCAAAAAGTCCCGTACTGCCTGGACAGGGCCAGGGCGAGAAAAATGCTTGCGAAAAACATCAGCAGCTCGGAGGTGCCCATCAGCAGAAGGGTGGCCGGAAGGCGCTCGAGCACGATCAGACGTACGGAGCGGGAGCCGCTATCGCTGGTCATGTTAACAGCCCGGCCCAGGTTGAGAGTGAGTGCGTCAGTAAGATATGTGAGATTGCGTATGGCCACCGGGGTATTCAATCCGAGGCGCTGGTCTTCAAGAGCGATCTGCTCTTCGATCAGTTTCTTGCGGACATCCGGACTCATGGTTTGGACGGAACGATTGCTCGCGACCATCGCGTTGACATGTTCCTCCACATCCGCCTTCATGATCTGGTCGACGTAACCACCCATGTTCGCGACCATGATGGTGAGGTAGATGGCAACCACCACGGTCAGAAATAAAGTCACCGTTCTCACCGCCGTATAGCGTGCCACGCGCTGAAACGTGCCGGTAGATGGTTTTTGGACCGCCGGTACTCCTGGGGAAGGGGTGAGAGTCTCTGATGCCATGTTCAGCCTTCCTTCTTAAGAAATAGGGGCAAGGAGTGGTCCCTTGCCCCTATTTTCAGCGCCTTTCGATCCGAACCTATTGAGTGGTCACAAACTGGATCGAAGTAAAGGTTGGTACCGCAACGTCCAGTGAGATCACGGCGACCTCAAGTTTGTTGGAGCCAGCCCCGAGCTTTGATGTGATCGCAGCGGGGAGAGTGACCGTGTACTGGCCATCTGCAACCGTCGTCGCATCGCCAACACTTACGACCGCGCCGGTGGCATCGTAGAGCAGGTATTTGACCTGCTTGATCTCCTTGGCCGGGTACGGCTGACCCTTGAAGGTGACCGCCACATTAAAGGTGGCATCTGCGCCGATCTTCACTGGACCCGCCGGCGGAGTGATGGCAACCTCGGAGAATTTCGGTACGCCAAAATTCGACCAGCGATTGGCAAGATCGGGGTAATTCGGATTGGTCTTGAGGGTCAGGGTCTTGCCAGTCAGGAACACCTTATCCAGATAGTACGGACCGGTTCCGATCCAGAAGTGACTATGGGCGGCATACCACTTTGCAAGATTATCGTAGCGCGCCTTCGCCTGATCCGCAGTAATGTATTGGCCCAGGGTCGGAGCATAGGGGATATAGGAGCTGGCTTCGGACTGGGTCAAATAGGTGTTGAGGACATCCAGAGTCGGACCACCGATCAGGTTGATCTCCTCGATCTTCGAGGCAGTCGCCTTATCGGGTGACCATGCCAATTTCCCGGCAGCTTCGGCCTGGTTACCCAGAGCCAGAACATGCCAGGGGCCTTCACCGAGTGAATACACGTAGTTATAGCCACCACCCGGCCAGAGCGTGACGACATCCAGCTCTGCATCCTGAGCAAAGGAATCGGTGTAGTACTCGATCGTCAACGGGGAGGTCGACGTGATCCGGAAGCCCTTGAAGGACGACTCAAAGGACTGGAAGCCCGGGACTGCCTGGGGATCATAGATGGCACTCTGAGGATAAGCACGATCAAAGGTCATGATCATCCCCATCACAAAATCGGCCACCGACAGCGGGCTGCCATCATGCCACTTCACCGTATCGAACAGATTAGCCGGATAGGTGACGACACTCTTCAGCTTCGCCTGTGAAAAATCTATCGCACCACGCGCAAATGTATTCGTGGTATCCAGACCGGTCAGGAAATCGATCGCGAATTGGGCGAGCACCTTCTGCTTATCGGCGGGAGCCGCAGCTGAGGTGACGTCTTTCACTTTCCCATTCAGTGTATCGGTATTGGCCTTATCCGCGAGTGCGCTGGTCACATCCAGGGCGTTTCCGGTGGTCGTAGTATAGAAGGCGCCGACCGCAGTCAGATACGTTCCCAGAGCGGTAACATCGAACTTCTTGGTCCAGTCTATTGCGCCGGCCAGGTCATTGGCCTTGGTTTTGACGCTTGCAATTTGTGCACCGGTCTTCAAAGCGTCTGCAGCAGTGATGAACGTCTGAGCCTTGGGATTCCAATCCACGAGCGCATCCGGCGGCACACTGATCTTGTCGGCGGTTTTCAGGCTCACCCAGTCAAGGGTCTTGCCGACCGGCAGCCCGGTCTGGACTGTCACTTCTGCCTTATCGATTCGAAGCGGCCAAACGAGACCGGTATACGGATCATTCATGGTTCCGGCATCGTTCGTTGGATTGTAAGCCGCATGATCAAAGGTCCAGTTACTGCCTGCGACCGGATTCCATGGATCACCGAACTGATCCGGCTCGCCCCATTTCAGTGCGCCGCCCTCCTGGCCATTGAACCGGACAGTGTAAGGATAGATCTGCGAGGATTCGATTCCGGCCGCCAGATCACCGCTCACTTGAACCTTGGTGGAATAGGGAGCGTAATTCTTGCCATCGATGAGCCATACTTGCAGCGAATCCTGCAGGCTGAGCGCAAGTGGATCGCCGGAGAACTCCAGGCTGCGGTGTAGACCGTCCATTTGCCATCCGCCGGATTGCTATGCAACCAAAGAGGGGAAGCCTCTGAAGACTTCTTATATTGACGGTCTACCGTGAAGCCGGCACTCTCGAGTTGAGTGGCGGCATAATCACCGAGCGGCTTGCGGGTACCATCACTGTCCGTGCGGATCAGGAAGATCAAGCTCACTGGCTTGCCGCTAAATTGCCATTTCCCACTTGTATCCTGGGTGGCACCCAGGGTCGTCATTTCGGCCGAGATGACCTGCTTGGCTTTATCAAGGTTATATGCATACTTCGCTTCCAGCCCGCGGGCGACATCGGCCAGATCGGCGTAGTCTGGTCCGTTGGTCTGGATCGGGAACCACTTCAACAATCCTCCGCCCGCATACACTTCCTGGTTGATGAAGCTTCGGTCATACAGCCAGTTGGTCGCTTCACGGATCTTGCGGTCCGCGAATGGATTGAGGGTGGTCTTGTCGGTGAAGACAGCCGGGTTGTACATAATATCGTAATACAAACCGTTCGAGGCGGCGTAACCAAGCCCGGCTTTCTTGATCGTCGGAAAATCTGCTGAGGAAAGGCCCCCCGCATAAACATCGATCGCGCCAGCTCCGAGTTGTGTTACAGCCGAATCTTTTGTCACGACAGAAAAGTCGATCTCATCCAACCAGCCGCCGTGACGTGTAACCGCCGGAACTGCGGTGGGAGCTGCGGTCGCTGCAGGCTGGGTAGCCGCAGGAGTCGCGGTGCCGCCGCAGGCGGTCAGAACCATGCTCATCGTTACCACGAGGCTGAGAAGCAGCATTGAGCGTCTTTGTAACATAATCTTTTCTCCTCCAAAAATATATAGCCAGAAATTGGGTTTATTCAGTTGGGGAATCAAAGAATATTTTAAGTCTGTGGAATCTCACGTCCTTTCATGATGAACATATGTTTGGGTATTGAAAATTGATTTTTGTGAATCCGACTCAGTTAAGAAATTATACTCCGATTCACTTTTCGGTCAATTACGACTGCCTGATCAGGAACAGGGCGGATTTCACACGTTATTGTGTATGTTATTCCCGCCACTCCGGGCGTCAATCCGTGCCCTTCCAGGTCATGTTTTTGCGGATCGGATCTTGCTCAACCCGCTTCGATTGAATCCTCCAGACCCTGTATGTCAAGATTTGCCCTCTTATATCGCCAACGCGAAAGCGGGGGGCTTTACGCCGTCGTTTGGTAAAATGGATGTGCGATTTCATCCGTCTAGAGCCAAGGAGGAACGAATGTTAAAGGAATTTAAGGAATTTATGATGCGGGGCAACGTCATTGACCTGGCGGTCGGGATCATCATCGGCACCGCGTTTGGCAAGATCATCACTTCCCTGGTTACCGATGTGATCATGCCCCCCATCGGACTTCTCCTACATGGGGTCGATTTTTCAAATCTCTACATTTCACTCAATGGTCAAACGTACGCCAGCCTGGCCGATGCCCAGAAGATCGGTGCACCCACGATCAACTACGGCAACTTTATCAACAATATCATTATCTTCCTCGTCATTGCCGTGGTCGTCTTCCTGCTGATTCGCACCATCAACAAGCTTCAGAGGCCTCAACCGGCTGCAGCGCCGACGGAGAAGGAATGTCCGTATTGTTTTTCCAATATTTCGATCAAAGCCACGCGCTGCCCAAACTGCACCTCTGAGCTGAAATAATCTCGAGCGAGGATCCATCGCTTCACGCGCGGGTTTGGAGTCGATCTGACTCTAACGCCCTGGCGCGAGCGTCTATAATCAACCCCATGGATTTTTTGGACAAACTGAACCCTGAACAAAGGAAGGCCGTCACCGCCGGAGGCGGACCCGTGCTGGTTTTGGCAGGCCCGGGATCGGGAAAAACGCGCGTCCTGACGCAGCGTGTGGCCTATCTGATTGCAGAGGAGGGTATCCGGCCGTATCGCATCCTGGCGGTCACGTTCACCAACAAAGCGGCCCGCGAGATGCAAACCCGGGTCGAGAAGCTGCTGGGCAGTGAGGCGACCAAGGGCATGATGCTGGGAACCTTTCATTCGATTTGCGCCCGCCTGTTGCGGATCGAGGCTGAAAATCTTCCGCTTGGAACCAACTTTGTGATTTTTGATGCCGACGATCAGGAACGGATCGTGAAAGGCGTGATCCGGGAGCTGAATCTGAACGAAAAGTTATACCGCCCCTCCAGCATCCATGCCGCCATCTCAAGCGCCAAGAATGAGCTGATCGAGGCGCCCGAGTACCCGATCACGAATTATCGCGATGAGGTGGTCAAGCGCGTGTATGGAGAATATCAAAAGCGGCTGCTGGCCAGTAATGCGGTGGACTTCGATGATCTGCTCCTGTATACGGCGCGCCTCCTGGAGAATAATCTGGCCGTGCGTGAGAAATATGCGCGGCGCTTTGAACATATCCTGGTAGATGAATTCCAGGATACCAATCTTGCGCAATACGCCATAATCAAGCATCTGGCATCCGCGCATCACAGCATCTTCGTGGTGGGCGATCCTGATCAGAGCATATTTCGCTGGAGGGGCGCAGATTGGCGCAATGTCCAACGCTTCGAGCAGGATTTCCCCGACGCACAGGTGATCCTGCTGGAACAGAACTACCGCTCCCGGCAGTCCATCTTGGACGCGGCCATGGGCGTCATCGACCGGGCCCCGAATCGCAGACGCAAGCAGCTTTTCACCGAGCGCGGCACGGGCGAGAAGATCTTCTATTATGAAGCGCCGGACGATTATAGCGAGGCCTCCTTTGTGGTCGACAGCATCGCCCAACTGGTCGCCAGCGGTGAGTTCGAGCCGGGCGACTGCGCCGTGATGTACCGTACCAACGCGCAGTCCCGCTTGCTGGAAGAGGCTTTTTTGCAGGCGCGTCTTCCATACCGCCTGGTCGGGGCTCAGCGCTTCTATGGACGGCGCGAGATCAAGGACCTGATCGCATTTCTGCGCTTCGTGCACAATCCGGCCGACGATGCCAGCCTTGAGCGGGTGATCAATGTGCCGCCACGCGGCATCGGCGAGAAGACCCTTCTGACGCTGCGGACTGCGGCTGGGCAGAATAACACCTCGGCGGGCCTGGTCTTGCTGGACCTGGCGCGCGGGCCCGAATCACCCTACTGGAGGCAGTTCTCATCCCGCACTGCCACCCCGCTGGCGGATTTTGGCACCTCGCTCACGCACTGGCTCGCCGCCGCGCCATCCCTGACGGTTGTGGAGCTGTTCGACCTGCTGGTCAAGGATCTGAATTACAAACAATACGTGGATGACGAATCAGAAGAAGGGGTAGACCGCTGGGAAAACGTGCAGGAGCTGCGCCGCCTGGCGCTTGAATTTTCCACGCGCAGCCTGGATGACTTTCTGGAAAATGTCGCTCTGGTTGCGGACCAGGATACGATCCAGGACAATGTCAACGCGCCCACCCTCATTACCCTCCACGCCGCGAAAGGCCTTGAGTTCGGTGCCGTTTTCATTGTCGGCCTCGACGACGGGATTCTCCCCCACAGTCGCTCGTTCGATGAGCCGGAACAGATGGAGGAAGAGCGCAGACTCTTCTATGTGGGAATTACGCGGGCCAAGGACAGGCTCTACCTGCTGCGCGCGATCCAACGCGGCGGACGCGGATATGCCGAAGAGACGTATCCATCTCGCTTCCTGGAAGACGTGCCGGAAGGTTTGCTCGTCGGCAAGTCGCGCACCGGGCGCGGCCTGCGCGGCCGGGAGGCTGCATCGCTTTGGACTACTTCCGCGCCCAGCTCCCGGACGGCAGCTGTGGCCGATCCAAAATTTCGTGCCGGGATTCGGGTGAAGCACTCCATGTGGGGCGAAGGAATTGTGCTCAACAGCAGACTTCAGGATGATGATGAGATCCTGGAAGTTGTATTCGAGTCGGTGGGAGTCAAGCGGTTGTCCGCCAATCTGGCAAATTTAACCATCCTGTAGGATCCAGCCCCCGAACCTGGATGGTGGCGGCTGAAGGAGGCATCTCATGGAGTATGTAAACCTTGGTAAGACCGGCCTGAAAGTCTCCCGTTTGTGCCTGGGCATGATGACCTATGGTTCGCGGAAGTGGCGTGAGTGGGCGCTGGAAGGTGAGGAAGCGCGTCCGTTCGTCAGGCGGGCTCTGGATGCGGGAATCAATTTTTTTGATACTGCGGATGTATATTCACTGGGGGTCAGCGAAGAGATACTGGGCAATCTCCTGAAAACGATCGGTGTCCAGCGCGGGAGCGTTGTGGTCGCAACCAAGGTCTGCAATGCCATGAGCGAGGAGGTCAATGACCGCGGTCTGTCCCGCAAGCATATCCTGGAGAGCATCGATCGATCCCTGCAGCGGCTCCAGATGGACCACGTCGACCTCTATCAGATTCATCGCTGGGATCCGCAGACGCCGATCGAGGAAACCATGGAAGCGCTGCACGATGTCGTCCGCAGCGGCAAGGCCCGCTATATCGGCGCCTCCTCGATGTTTGCGTGGCAGTTCATGAAGGCCCAACATACAGCCGCGCTGCATGGCTGGACGCGTTTTGTGTCAATGCAGAATCACTATAACCTGATCTATCGAGAGGAAGAGCGGGAGATGATCCCCTGCTGCATCGACATGGGTGTCGGCTTGATCCCGTGGAGTCCCATGGCGCGCGGCTTTTTCACCAGCGGGCATCGCCAAGGTGATCCGGCTGCAACCGTCCGCTCCAAGACCGATGAATACGCAAAAAAACTCTATTATCGAGACGAGGATTTTGTCGTCGCGGACCGGGTCCCGGAAATCGCAAAGTCGCGTGGTGTCAGCGGCCCGCAGATCGCCCTGGCATGGGTGTTGAGCAAGCCCTACATTGATGCACCGATTATCGGAGCCAGCAAGTTGGAGCAACTGGAACAGTCGATTGCGACACTGGATATCAAGCTGTCCGGGGAGGAGATCCAAAAGCTTGAGGCCGCTTATCAGGTCCATCCGGTCCTCGGCCATTCCTGAGTCCGCCAAATCGTGTCGGTGAAATTGGCTCCCCTGGCGCGGTAAAATTGAGCCATGGCTCAATCCATCAAAATAGTCATCCCGATGGCCGGCTGGGGAACCCGCATGCGCCCTCACACGTGGAGCAAAGCCAAACCGTTGGTGAGTGTGGCCGGCAAGACCGCCCTTGACTATCTGATGGAAATGTTTCAATCGCTCCCCACGGCGCGCAAGTTCGAATTCGTCTTCATTGTTGGGCCGTACCTCGGAGAGACTCAACTTCCGCCGGTCATTGCAGAACATTATCCGGATATCAAAGCGCATTTCGTCGTACAAGCGGAAATGAAGGGTCAATCGCATGCCCTTTTTCTTGCACGGCAGTACCTCACCGGTCCGATGATCATGTGCTTCTCCGACACGCTGATCGAAACAGACTTTTCATTCCTGGAGCGCGAAAAGAGCGATGGGGTCGCCTGGGTCAAGGAGATCGAGGACCCGCGACGCTTCGGGGTCGCCGAAGTCAACCCGGATGGATGGATCACGCGCTTGATCGAAAAACCCACATCCGTGGAAAATAATCTGGCCCTGGTCGGCTGCTATTATTTTAAGATGGGTGAGAACCTGATCAGCGCCATCGAAGAGCAAATGGAGCGCGGTACCCAGCTGAACGATGAATATTTTCTGGTGGATGCCATTAACATCATGCTCGAGAATCATGCCCTCATGCGGGTCGAGAAAATTAAGGTCTGGTTTGATACCGGGACCATTGATGCAACTCTCGAGACCAACCGCTATCTGCTTCAAAGGGAGCAGGGTAAAACAAAGAACAAAGTTCGCCCGAGCGTCCGGATCATCGAGCCGGTCTTTATTCACGATACGGCGGAGATCCGTGACTCGACCATCGGGCCGTTCGCATCCATCGGTGCTCAATGCAGTATCCAGGGCAGCAGCATCGAAGACAGCATCCTTGAGGCAGATTGCGTGATCCGCGATGCTGCCTTGAAAGGTTCCATCATCGGCCGGAAGAGCAGGATCGAAGGCAAGCAACGGACTCCCATTCTGACTCTCAACGTCGGTGAGAACAGTTCCGTGATCTCTGGCGAAGGAACGTAGAGGCGGCGGTCCCGAGCGGTCACGCCCCTTTGGGAGACAGAACTGCTAGAATATGGACAGCGTGGAGTGCTATTCAGGCTCAGAGTATGCCGAAAGGCCGCTGGCCGTCACGTGGCAGGGCTTGCACATGGAGATCGTCGAGATCCTTGAGCGCTGGCGTGGACCGGAAACGAAAGGCTTTCGGGTTAGGACGACGGCCGGGACGGTCTTTGAGTTAACCTATCTGGAGATTTCTGAACAGTGGCACGTTCAACCGTTGTAGGAGGCTCGATGCAGGAATTGGCGAGTGTAACCCGACTTTCCAGGCGCGTAGCCGGACTGAAGCCCTCCGGCATTCGAAAGTTCTTCGATATCGCCGCGACCATGAAGGACGTCATCTCGCTTGGCATCGGCGAACCGGATTTCACAACGCCCAAACCGATCCTGGAAGCCGGCATTCGTTCGCTTCAAAACGGGGAGACCCACTACACCTCCAATCATGGACGAATGGAATTGCGGCGGGCGATCGCGGATAACCTCAAGCGTCTGTACGGGGTGCAGTATGATCCGGTCAATGAGATCATCGCGACGGTCGGGGTTTCTGAGGCGCTTTACCTGACCTTTACGGCGATCCTCAATCCGGGCGACGAAGTCGTTATCCCCACCCCTTGTTTTGTTTCGTACCAGGCCGAAGTGATACTCGCCGGGGGTGTCCCGATCGAGATCCCGTCCAGGCTTGAAAATAATTTTCAGCTGGATCCTGACGAGATCAGGCGTGCGGTCACCCCTCACACCAAAGCCATTTTTGTTGGATATCCCTCCAACCCGACTGGCGCGGTAGCCGAGCGGGACGTGCTCCTTGCCGTTGATAAGATCGCGGAAGAGAACGACTTGCTGATCGTTTCGGATGAGATCTATGACCGCCTGGTCTATAACTTTGAGCACGTCTGCTTTCCCGCCCTGAGCGACCGGGCGCGGCGGCGTACGATCCTCCTGGGCGGCTTCTCAAAAGATTATGCCATGACCGGCTGGCGCATCGGCTACGCCGCCGGGCCGGAGGACATCATCAAGGGGCTGGTCCGCATCCATCAGTACAGCATCATGTCCGCACCGACCACTGCACAGGATGCAGCCATTGAAGCCTTAAGGAGCGGCGAGCCTTTTATTCGTGAAATGGTCACAGAATATGATCGCCGGCGCAAACTGCTGGTCAACGGACTGAACAAACTCGGACTCCAGACTTTCGAACCACGCGGTGCCTTCTATGCCTTCCCGAACATCTCGGCCTCGGGCATGGACGATGAAGAGTTCTGCCAAAAACTGCTCGAGGAGGAACACGTGGCGGTCGTGCCTGGCAATTCCTTTGGACCGGGCGGAGAGAATTTCGTTCGCGCTTGTTACGCGACCAGCTACGAAAAGATCGAGGAAGCGTTGCGGCGCATGGAAAAATTCATGAGCCGGCACGGGTGATGGCTGTCCATCACGCCTCAGCTTCCGGAGATCAATCTTTTTGGTCTGATCGTATTCTCTAAAAAAGAGCCTCGCGATGAGCGGGGCTCTTCTCATATTCCTCAGGCCTTCTCGAGGGCCACCTTGTGTTTTCCGATCCGGTAATTTCCGTTATGCAGCATAACCTTGTCCACAAGTTGTTCGGGCACGTCCACATAGGTATATTTATCTTCAATCCGTATTTTCCCGATGGTCGATCCCGGGATATCGGCCTGGAAGGCGATCGTGCCGACGACATCGTTCGGACGGACACCGTCTGCCCTGCCGCGCCCAAGTCTCAGCCGCACCATTCCCGCTTCGTGCGAAGTACGCGGACTGCGCCTGAGGGCTGGTGCGCGCCGGGTCGAATGGTACGACGCACCGCGCGAGAATTCGCGTTCGGATTGATCAGGGTGGCTAGGTTCGGGTATGAGCGTTGTCGCAGCGACCGGTCGCTGTTTCTCACTCGCCCGGGCCAGCTTCAATGCAGCGGCCGCCACCTCCAGCAGCTCATGCCCTTCCCCGACCAACTGCTGGACTAGCTCTCGTTCGCGTTGATATCTTCCCCGCCCGAGCCAGATCTTCATCTGTTCCAACACCTGCTTCTCGCGGAAACGATGAATGTCGTCCGAGGAAGGCAGGGTCGCCGGTGTCAGCTTTTGGCGGGTGAGTGATTCGATCTCGCGCAGACGACGTTTCTCACGCGGAGTGAAAAGAGAGATCGCGATACCGGTCTTCCCGGCGCGTCCGGTTCGTCCGATGCGATGGACATAGACCTCGGGATCATCGGGCATTTGATAGTTGATTACGTGCGAGATATCGTCGATGTCCAGACCGCGGGCGGCAACATCCGTGGCGACCAGCACCTTGACCTGATTCTGACGAAAACGGCCGAGTGTCCGCTCGCGGGCGTTCTGGTCCATGTCGCCATGGATGGCTTCTGCGGGAAAACCACGCTGGGATAACTCATTGGCGAGGCGTGCCGTCTCGGCACGCGTCCGGGTAAAGATC
>WNFI01656855.1_pt1 | contig 22398 bp, 21 predicted proteins | sample 5400471 | NCBI WGS metagenome assembly WNFI01 (sample SAMN13153348, study PRJNA577476) | soil metagenome | isolation source: 100 cm saprolite on Douglas fir-dominated hillslope | place: USA:California | collected 2013-09-17
GAGCGCTGGACGCGCATGTCCATTCTCAACACCGCGCGCAGCGGAATGTTCTCATCGGATCGCACCATTCGCGAATACTGCACGGACATCTGGGGCGTCAAGCCGGTGCCGATTCACCTGCTCACACACGCGGAAGCAGGAATCGCATAGTCCTGCGCAGCGGCTCCGCCGCGCCCCATAGCAGCTGATCGCCCACGGTGAAGGCGGACAGATATTCCCCGCCCATGGCGAGTTTACGCAAGCGGCCGATGGGGATGTTCAAGCCGCCGCTGACCGCCGCCGGCGAGAGCTCGCGGATCGAGGACTCGCGGTCATTGGGCACCACGCGCACCCAGGGGTTGCCGCCGGCAATCAGCTTTTCGATCTCTGAGAGCGGCAAATCCCGCTTCAGCTTGATCGTCAGCGCCTGTGAATGGCAGCGCATCGCACTCACCCGCACGCAGATGCCTTCCATCGCGATCGGGTGCGCCTCCGTTCCCAGTATCTTGTTCGCCTCGGCGCCCGCCTTCCATTCCTCGCGGCTCTGGCCGTTGCCCAAATCCTTGTCGATCCAGGGAATCAGGCTCGCGGCGAGCGGCACGCCGAATTGCGCCCGGGGGAACTCCGGGCTCGCCAGCGCCGCGCTCACGGCGCGGTCGATATCGAGAATTGCCGAAGCGGGATCGTGCAACAGAGAAGAGGCCGAGCGATGCAACGCGCCCATCTGTTCCAGCAATTCGCGCATGTGCTTGGCACCGGCACCGGACGCCGACTGGTAGGTCATCGCGGTGATCCAATCGACCGCGCCCGCCCGCAGCAATCCGCCCACCGCCATCAGCATCAGCGATACCGTGCAATTGCCGCCGATGAAATCCTTCACACCCTTGTCGAGCGCCGACTGCATCACGGGCAGGTTCACGGGATCGAGAACGATGACCGCGTTTTCCCGCATGCGCAGGGTGGACGCGGCGTCGATCCAATAGCCCTGCCAGCCCGCGGCGCGCAGGCGGGGATGGATGTCCTCGGTGTAGTCGCCGCCCTGGGCGCTGATGAGCATGGGCAGCTTGGCGAGCGCCGCAATGTCGTTTGCGTCGTGCACCTTGGGCATTTGCGACTTGGCGTCCAGGGCGGATGCCGCGGCGCCGACGTCGGGAGCCGCCGCGCCGACCTGCGAGGTGCTGAAAAACGTCGGCGTGACGTGTTCGAAGTCCTTCTCCTCGCGCATTCTGTCGAGGAGCACCGAACCCACCATGCCGCGCCAACCGATGATGCCTACTTGTTTCATATGTCGATAATAAACTCAGCCGCGGGAGGACGCAGATTATAGTTCGAGGCCATGGCATAGCCGTAGGCGCCGCAGGTCGCGATGAGCAGTACGTCTCCCTCCTGGGTCTGCGGCAACCAGCGATCCGACCCCAGCTGGTCCGCGGTCTCGCAGATCGGACCGACCACATTGACCCGATGGCTCATGGGGTCATCGAGGCGCGTCAGATTGCGGATATCGTGATGCGCCCCGTACAGCGCCGGCCTGATCAAGGAATTCATGCCGGTCGCGATGCCCACATACTGAACGTCGCCCTTACCCTTGAGTTGGGTCACGACGGCCACCAGCACGCCCGCCTTGGCCACCAAGAACCGGCCGGGCTCCATCCAAAACTCGATGTGCGGAAACCGCTCGGCGAGTTCGGCGACTCCGCGATCCAGCTTCTCCAGGTCGATTTCGCCGTGACCCAGCTGCTCGGGCACTCCGATTCCGCCGCCCAGATCGATCACGGTGACCTCCGGGAACCGCGCAGCCAGATCCGCCAGCAAGGCGCCCGTCTCGGTCCAATTGGCCACATCGAAGATGCCGCTGCCGGTGTGGGCATGCAGCCCGGTCACACGCACTCCGGCGTCCTTCGTCAACGCGACCAGCTCGTCGGCCGAGCTCAGGGCCACGCCGAATTTCGAGTGAACCCCGCCCGTGCGCACATGGCTGTGATGGCCGCGCCCGAATCCCGGATCGATGCGCAGAAAAATCTCCCTGCCGCGAAACACCTCCGGCCACATCTGGAGCGGGTAGAGATTGTCCAAGGTGACACGCACGCGCTTGGCAAATGCAACTTCGTACTCACTGCGCGCGGCGAAATTGGGAGTGAACAACACCCGTTCGGGATCGAGATTGGGCACGGAGGCAAACGCATGCTCGAGCTCGCCCTGCGATACGCACTCCAAGGTCAAACCCGCGGCGTATATCCGGCGCAGAATCTCCGGATGCCAATTGGCTTTCATCGCATAGGCCCAGCGCTTCACCGACCGCACGCTCTGCACCGCCGCGATGGCCTTATCCAAGGTCGCAGCGTCGTACACGAATGCCGCCGACTCGCGCGTGGCGATGTCGATCAGGCGACGACGCTTCTCCGGTTCCGCCCACCAGTTCACCGGCGGCGCGGCGCTCTTTTTCTCGGAGAACAACTGCTGCCAGGTGGGTCCCAGGACCTTGTCCGAACCGATGCCCTGCATCAGACGCTCGTGCAGCTGCTGCACCAAACGATCGCCTTGAGATTCGTCGATCACGAAGGTGAAATTCAAATCGTTGGCGGCCTGGGTCACCAGATAAATCTTCTGATCCTGGAACAATTCGAAGGCCGATCCCAGCTCGTGCAAGATGCCGCGAATGTTGTGACCCAGCAGGCTCAAGGAAGCGCACGGCCCAAGAATCTCGACGCGGCACAGAATCCCGAGCGCCGACGTCAAACGGTCGAGCGCGCCCGAGTCCAGGGTGTTGGCGGTGGGATCCAACGAGACGGTGACATTCGTCTCCGAAGTGGACACCAGGTCGACCGATAGGCCTTCTTGTTTGAAGATCTGGAACGCGTCCGCCAGGAAGCCCACCTGATGCCACATGCCCGGGCTTTCCATGGAGACCAGGGTGATGCCCTTTTTGATCGCGATGGCTTTGACTTGCGCGGCACTGTCGGCAACATTCGCGGACACGATGGTGCCTTCGAGTCCCGGTGCCTGTGTGGCATACACATGTAGCGGAATCTTGTATTGCCGGACCGGCAGGACGCAACGGGGGTGCAAAACCTTCGCGCCATTGCTGGCAATTTCCTGAGCTTCGTCGTAGTGCAAGGCGCGCAGCAGCCTCGCGGTGGGAACCGCGCGGGGATTGGCGCTGAACATGCCGGGCACGTCGGTCCAAATCTCCAGGCGCGCCGCCTGCAGTTTGGCTGCAAAATACGAACCGGAGGTGTCCGATCCACCCCGGCCCAGCAGCACCGTCTCTCCGGCGTCGTTCGCTGCAATGAAGCCCTGGGTAATCACGACCTGATCGAGCGCCCGCCAGCGCGACTGCAAAGCTTCATCCGGCGTGAAATCGCAAGTGGCCGACAGCAGGCTCGCCTTTTGGGTGGCGCCGGGGCGCGCATCGGCGCGCAGCACCTGGCGCGCATCCGCCCACGCGGTGTCGATCCCTTGCGCGTTCAGGAACCCCGCTCCCAAGGTGGTCGCAAGGAGTTCACCCATCGCCATCACGCGGGCGCGAAGGCCGTCGCTGAGCTCGCGGCTGCGCTCGGGCAGATCCGTCATCTGCCGCAGCTCCTGCATGAAGCGTTCGAACTCCGGACTCGGTACGATGCCGAGGGCCTGTGCGAGATCGCGGTGTCTGGCATCGATTTGCTCGAGAACGCTCAAGTGTGTTCCGGACACGGCGGCCGCCAACAGGGCCTCGAGACGATCCGTGATGCCGGAGAGCGCAGAGTGAACGATCACCGGCCTAAAGCCTGCGGCGATACGGGCCCGGACTACGCCCGCGATGTTGTGCCAATTGGCAACGGAGGACACGCTGGTGCCGCCGAACTTGAGCACGACCCAGACTTGACTATTTTCCGGCACAGCGGTGATCGCACATGTGATTTATTCCGCGTCGCCCAACCGCGTGCTGCCCCTTGAAGAGGCGCGAGGATGGCGCCGGTTCTCGGCTAATCGTCTTCGAAAATGTCGCGCAGTTCTTTTTCTAACTGGCGCTCGGCGAGTACGTCTTCCACTCGGCTCCAGGCCGCCTTGCCGCGTTTGCTGACCGCAACGGCCTTGGGGCGCCGCTCGGTGCGCTCCAGGAGGGGATCGAAGTCGTGCGATTCTTCGGCTTCCCCGAGAAACTCATCGTCGATATCAAAATGTTCGATCGTCGATATCAAAATGTTCGTCTTCGCGTTCACTCATTGTTCGAGAAAAGCCCTTGAAATCAATAGGATCGATCAGCCCAACCGGTGAAGCTGCGCACTATAGCCGATTCTGCCCGCCATTCAACTAGCACGTCAAAAACTGCCTTTCCGGCGCAGCCAGCGCCTTCGGGACCGCTCAGGTGCCGGTCCGAGCCGTATCGGCGCGTGCCGGCAGCGCCCCCTGGGCAATAGCCCGGTTCACCGCCGAGAAAATCGCCAGCAACGAGGCAGTAATGATATTGGGGTGCATACCGGCCCCAAACAAGGTCCGCCGCGATCGGGTCGTAATCTCTATGTATGACACCGCCTTGGCCGCGCTTCCCTGGCCGCGAGAGTGCTCTTCATACGACAGCACGTCGAACGGCAGGGCGATGGCCTTGACCAGGGCATCGATGGGCCCGGAACCCTGGCCGTGCCAGGTCTCGAGCCGCCCGCCGTTCTCGACCTGCACCGTGATGCGCTCGCTGTCAGCGCCGTCCGTCGAGGCCGCCAGTTGGTGGGAGCGATACACATAGGGAGTGCGCGGGGTGAGATATTCGCTGTCAAAAAGGTCCCATAACTCCCGTGAAGTCAATTCCTTACCGGTGATATCTGCAGCTGTTTGTACGACCTGGCTGAACTCTATTTGCAGCCGGCGCGGCATCACCAGCTGATAGTCGCGCTCTAATAGATACGCTACCCCGCCCTTGCCGGATTGGCTGTTCACTCGAATGATCGAATCGTAGGAGCGGCCGAGATCTGAAGGGTCGATCGGCAAGTAGGGAACGTCCCAGATATCCGCCTCGCTTCTCGCGGCCAGGCCCTTTTTGATCGCATCCTGATGGGAGCCTGAAAACGCGGTGAACACGAGATCTCCCACATAGGGGTGGCGCGGATGGATGGGCAGTTGATTGCAGGTCTCGGCACAGCGCGCCGCTTCATTTATATTCGCAAAATCCAGTTTCGGATCAACACCTTGCGAATAAAGATTAAGAGCTAACGTTACTATATCGACATTGCCGGTGCGCTCGCCGTTGCCGAACAAGGTACCCTCGATTCGCTCCGCACCCGCCATGACAGCGAGTTCGGCGGCGGCCACCGCGGTGCCGCGATCGTTGTGCGGGTGCACGCTCAAGATAATGGAATCGCGCCGGCCGATGTGCCGCAGGAACCATTCGATCTGATCGGCGTAGACATTGGGCGTGGCCATTTCGACCGTGGCCGGCAGGTTCAGAATCGAGCGGTGCTGCGGGGTCGGCTCCCACACGGCGTTGACCGCGTCGCAAATCTCGACGGCAAAGTCGAGCTCCGTTCCCGTGAAGCTCTCGGGACTGTATTGAAACACCCACTCGGTATCGCGATTGCGCAGCGCATGCTCGCGCACGGCCTCGGCGCCGCGCACGGCGATATCGATGATGCCGGCGCGATCCAACCGAAATACCACGCGGCGCTGGGCCACTGAGGTCGAGTTGTACACGTGCATGATGGCACGGCGCGCGCCCTTGAGAGACTCATAAGTTCGCGCAATGAGTTCGGGACGGGCCTGCGTCAGCACCTGAATGGTGACGTCGTCCGGCACCAGATCCTGCTCGATGATTTCGCGTACGAAATCGAAATCGGTTTGTGAGGCCGCGGGAAATCCGACTTCAATCTCCTTGAAGCCTATTTTCACGAGCATGTCGAACATGCGGCGCTTGCGCGCGCCATCCATGGGTTCGATCAGCGCCTGGTTTCCGTCGCGCAGATCGACGCTGCACCAGGACGGCGGCGCGGAAATGACGCGGCTTGGCCAGGTTCTATCCTCGAGGCCGATGGGGGAAAAGGGGCGGTACTTGGTCGACGGATCACGCAACATGGTGCTCTCTCACTCGCGCTGTGCGCGGCAACTTTAAGCGCCTACCATTCGGGCGGCGCATTTGAGGATTATTCCGGTCTTGTAAGCGCCGACCGATGGCGCGGAGTGTGTGGCGCCTAGGGGCGCAGCAGCAGCGCAAGCGAACCCGGCAGCAGGCTGCGGGAGGCGGCGAATAACTTGCTGGCGGAAGCGCACATTGACCTTGAATCTAGCATTGGTTTTGGGCTGGGCGCAATAGCACCCTCGATTGGGCGCAAATACACCCCCCGATTGGGCGCTCATAGCACCACGATTGGGCGCTCATGGCGCCCGCCCGAATGGCGCCGCCGTATATCCTGGCGCGAGACGAGCCGATCGGACAGGTTTTGTGTCCGTTGTCCGTGAAATAGCCGAAAATCGACTAACTCAACCGCGAGGCCGCCATGGAACATACTCTTGCGACCCACACCGTTTTCAACCAGACACCGCCGCTGACGAACTACAACCTCTTCACCACCGACCCGGCCCTGCAGGAGGCGGTGCGGCGTGAGGGTGCGGGCGCAGCCGTGCCCGAACTGGCGGGCGCCGGGGCGGCGCTTGGCACGGAGGAGAACTTCGAGCACGCGCGCCTCGCCAACCGCAATACCCCGGTGTTGCGTGGTTTCAACGTTCAGGGCGAACGCATCGACTCGATCGAGTTCCACCCTTCCTGGCACACGTTGATGCAGGGCATTGCGGCGCGGGGCTATCACACCGGACCGTGGGTTCGCATCGACGGCCGCGCCATCCCCGGCGCCCACGTGGCGCGAGCCGCGGGCTACCTGATGCAGGCGCAGGTGGAGTGCGGCACGCTCTGCCCGACCACCATGACCTATGGCGCAGTTGCGGCCATGCGCCGAGACGCATGGTTGGACCGCGACTGGGTACCGCGGCTTCTCACGCGCGACTACGACCCACGCGATATCCCCATCGAACACAAGCGCGGCGGTCTGATCGGCATGGGCATGACGGAAAAACAGGGAGGCTCGGATGTGCGGGCCAATACCACGCGTGCGGTGCGCTCGGCAGACGGTTCCCATCGCATCACCGGGCACAAGTGGTTTTTCTCGGCACCGCAGTGTGATGCGCACTTGGTGCTCGCGCAGACGGACCGCGGTCTGTCATGTTTTTTCATGCCGCGCCGGCTACCCGACGGCACACTCAATGGGATTTACATCCAGCGCTTGAAGGACAAGCTCGGCAACCGCTCCAACGCCTCGTCCGAAGTCGAATTCATCGATGCTTGGGCGCATCTGATGGGCGAAGAAGGCCGCGGCATTCCGACCATCCTGGAAATGGGCACCTACACGCGCCTCGACTGCGTCACCGGCACGGCGGGGATGATGCGGCAATCGGTCGTACAGGCCGTGCACCATGCCCGCCACCGCAAGGTATTCGGCTCATTGCTGATCCAGCAACCGCTGATGCAAAGCGTCCTTGCGGATCTTGCGATCGAATCGGAGGCCGCCACCGTGTTGGCCATGCGCCTGGCGCGAGCCTTCGACAGCGACGCCGACGAAGAGATCGCGTTGCGCCGCGCACTCACCTCCGCCGCCAAATTTTGGGTCTGCAAGCGCGGCTGCGAGCTGGCCGCCGAAACGATGGAGGTATTGGGCGGCAACGGCTACACCGAAGAGATGCCCCTCGCGCGCATGGCGCGCGAGATGCCGGTCAATTCGATATGGGAGGGATCGGGCAATATCATGTGCCTGGACGTGCTGCGTGCATTCGGAAAATCCGCAGCCACTCGCGAGGTCGTGCTGCACGAGCTCAACCGGGCGCGCGGACGGCATCGAAATTTCGATGCGGCATTGGAGCGCTTTGCCGCCGCAGTGGACGCACCTATTCCGACCGAGGCGCATGCGCGCCGCTTCACGCAAATGTTCGTGACCCTGATGCAGGGCAGCTTGTTGCTGCGCGCCGAGACTGGCGCGGGCGCCAGCGCGGTGGCCGAGGGATTCTGCGCGACACGATTGGCCGCCGATTCCGGTTGGGGCGCGGTATTCGGAGCGAGTAGCGCAGTGCTCGACGCCGATGAAATCATGGATCGCACGTGGGTTGAGAATTGACGTCAAGGCAGGCCCTACTATAAACGAGGGCTATTTCTTCAACGTCACCCAGATCATTTCAATCGGCGTCGTACCCGTGTTTGTGCTGCCTTCGTCCGCACCGTCGGCGGCGTTGTGCCACACGACCCGGCCGTCTCTCCACAGCGTCGAGCGTGCGGTCGTGCGGGAGGTCAGCACGCCGCCTTTGACGAACACCAGTAGTTGATCGCCCGGGTGCGTGCGATGGCCCGTAAACTGACCGGGTCGGACGATGAATTTCTGTACGAAAACTCGCGAATTGTCCAATAGCACCTCGCCCTCCAGGTTTGCATATATCCGTCCGTATGGCGTCGGCGCTGCGGCAATACCGCCGTCCGGCAGTCCAATCAGCATCGCCAATAGCAGTGCGAACGCACGCATAGGTGCCGGCAGAAACTTCATCAGATACCCCCCGTTATTGATACCCAGCCTTTCGTTATTCATACCCAGCCTTGCAGCTGACGTTCGACAATTGCCGCCAGGACCTGTGCGTGGCGGTCGTCATCGTTGAGAGCGGGTACCAGCGTCAATCGCTCACCGCCCAATTCCAGGAACATGTCCCGGTATTCGATGGCGACTTCTTCCAATGTTTCCAAACAATCTACCGCAAATGAAGGGGACACCACGGTCAGCTTGCGCACACCGCGCGCGGCCAAAACCTTGAGCGTATCCTGCGTATAAGGCTGCAGCCATTCCACCCTTCCGAATCGCGATTGATAGCAATGCGACCACTGGTCCGGCGCCAGCCCCAAGCAGGATACGACCAACCGAGTGGTCGCCTCCGATTGGGCTTGATAGGGATCGCCGTCGGCGACATAGGCGGCGGGAATCCCATGATAGGAGAACATGAGGTGCGAGCGTTCGCCGACCTCGGCCCAGTGCCCGAGAATCCGCGACGTCAACGCTTCGATATACCCCGCGTCGTGATAATAGTCGTTGACGAAACGCGTCTCCGGCAGCCAACGCCAACGCTGCAAGGCGCAGCTGGTGCGATCGAACACCGAGCCCGTCGTCGACGAACAATATTGCGGGTACAAGGGCAGCACCAGCAGCTTCCTGACGTTTTGCTCTGACAGGGACTCGAGGGCATGGGCGATGCTCGGATTGCCATAGGTCATGCCGAGTTCGACGCGGATCTGATCGCCGAAGCGAGCTTGCATCGCCGCCCCGACCTTCGCCGTGAGGCGCGTGGAGTAGACCGCCAAGGGCGAACCCTCCGGCAACCAGATCTTGCGGTACTTTCGAGCGGTCTGAATCGGGCGAAACGGCAGAACCACCCCGTACAGCAAGGGCAACCAAATCAGGCGGGAGGTATTGACGACGCGGCGATCGCCCAAGAATTCGCGCAGGTAGCGCTGAACCGCGAAATAGGATGGAAAATCCGGCGTCCCCAAGTTCACGAGCAACACGCCGATACGTTCGGGTGCCGCCGCAGCGTCCGCGTGCGCCACGGCGCGATAATAAGCCATTCATCGGGTCCTTAAGCTGGGTCGCCCGCACAGTATACTGCGTGCCGCATGAAGCCCTGCACCGTGAATTGCCCGTCATGATGTGGCTGAGCCCCAGCGAAGGCGAGGCCCTGCACTTGAGCTTGAGCGTGGCCGCACGCAGCGTCGCTCTCAGCCTGCCCGTGGCAATTCTGCTGGCGTGGGTGCTGACCCGGCGGCGGTTCCTGGGGCACACCCTTCTCGACGCGTTCGTGCATCTTCCCCTGGTGTTGCCGCCGGTGGTGGTGGGCTACCTGCTGCTCGTGCTGTTCGGCACGCGCGGTCCGATCGGATCGTGGCTCGAGCGGGTGCTCGGCGTTGAGCTCATTTTCACGCGCAACGGCGCCGCGCTCGCCACCGCCGTGATGTCGTTTCCGTTGATGGTTCGCGCCATGCGTCTTTCTCTCGAGAACGTCGACCGCGGACTGGAAGAGGCGGCGCGCACCCTGGGCGCCGGCGCCATCGACCGGTTCGCGACCATCACGCTGCCCTTGATGCTGCCGGGCGTGCTCGCGGGAGCCATCACCGCTTTTTCGGCGGCATTGGGAGAATTCGGTGCAGTGATAACCTTCGTGTCGAACATTCCCGGAGAGACCCGCACCCTACCCCTCGCGCTCTATACGGCCCTGCAGACACCGGGCGGCGATACCGCCGCGGCGCGCTTGGCCGGCATCTCGTTCGCCTTGGGGCTGAGTGGTCTATTGTTGTCAGAGTGGTTCGCACGCCGCGTGCGGCGCCTGCTGGGACGTTGATGCTCAGCGTCGCCGTCAAGAAACGCCGTGGATCCTTTTCACTGGATGCATGCTTCGAACTGCCGACGCCGGGGGTGGTGGCGCTGTTCGGCCGCTCGGGCTGCGGCAAGAGCACCCTCGTCAACGCCATCGCCGGACTTCTCGACGCCGACTCCGGCCGGGTTGCGCTCGATGACATCGTGTTGCTGGATACCGAGCGGCGAGTCCATGTGCCGCCCGAACACCGCCGTATCGGCTACGTGTTCCAGGATGCTCGATTGTTTCCGCACATGAGCGTCGCCGCGAATCTCGAGTACGGGGAGAGACGCGCACCCTCGCAGCGCTTCGTGAGCCTCGATACCGTCGCCGGGCTGCTGGATCTCGGCTCGCTCATGGATCGGCGGACTCACCAATTGTCGGGCGGCGAACGGCAACGCGTCGCCATCGGTCGAGCCCTGTTATCCCAGCCTCGCCTGCTGCTCTTGGATGAGCCGTTGGCGTCGCTCGATGCGGCGCGGCGCGACGAAGTACTGCCCTACTTGGAGACCCTCAGGGATCAGTTGGCGGTCCCCATGGTCTATGTCAGTCATGACTTCGATGAAGTCTTGAGGCTTGCTACCTACGTCGTGCTCATGGAATCCGGCAAGACCATCGCGCAAGGCGGAATCGGCGAAATGAGCTTGAACAGCGGTCTGCGGTCGATCATCGGCGCCGACGCGGTGGGCGCCATCGTGGACGGCACGGTGCTCGGCATGGATCCCTCGAGCGGCTTGATGCGCGTCAAGCTGGGGCACGGCGAGCTCCGGGTGGAAGCTGCGAATTTCGCAGTGGGCTCAAGGCTGCGCGTGCAATTGTTGGCGCGAGATCTCATCGTGGCCACGCAGGAGCCGCAGCATCTGAGCGTGCGCAACAGTCTGGCCGGCGTGATCACGACGGTGACGAGTGACGACACGGATTCAGATTTGGTCGCCATCGATATCGGCGGGAGTACGATCATGGCACGAGTGACCAAAGCGGCCACGCGCGAACTTGCCCTGGTGCCGGGGCTGCCCGCCTGGGCGCTGGTCAAGGCGGTTTCGCTGCGCGGCCATTCATTTGCCGCGCCGCCCGCTACTTCAAGCGCGCGCCGAGGTGCATGATGGCGACAATGTGGTCATCGGGCCGAAGGCCCACCGTCGCCTTCACGGCCGGATCGTAAGCCGCGGCGCCGGTTTTCCACATGACCCCATAGCCTAAATCGTGAGCCGCGAGAAACAGGTTTTGCGCGGCGGCGCCCACCGCCACGACCTGTTCGATCTCCGGTATCTTGGATTGGTCGCGATTCACCGCACAGCCGACGACCACGATCGTCGGCGAGCGGTTGAATTTCTCGCGCTCCGCGGCCAGCTGCTCCGCGGTCATCTCAGGCAACCGCGCTCGTTTGGCCTCCGCCGCCGCGGCCGTGAAGGCTTCGCGGGCGGCGCCCTCGAGCACGATGAAGCGCCAGGGCTTGAGGCGGCCGTGATCCGGCGCGCGCGCAGCCGCCTGCAACAGACGATCGAGGTCCTCCGGGCTTGGGCCGGGCTCGCCGAGACGCGCGGCGGAAGAACGTGTTTGAACGGCGGCAAATAGTTCCATCATTGGGTCCTTAAACGTGAAAAATTGCAGACGAGACTTAAGATGCGGGAATATCGGCTATGATTTGGAGCCCGAGATCGCCGGATCGCGGCAACGAAATTATACCCAGAGTCTTCAAGGAGCCTTCAATGAACCGTATTGTTTTGGCGTCAATGGCCGCGCTGGTGAGCGCGAGCGCGTTCGCAGTGCCGGTCACCTATGTCCTCGATCCCGCGCACACCTATCCTAGCTTTGAAGCGGACCACATGGGTGGTTTGTCGGTATGGCGCGGGAAATTCGACAAGAGCTCGGGCAAAGTCGTGTACGACAAGGATGCGAAATCCGGCTCCATCGACGTGACGGTGGACATGAGCTCGGTCGACTTCGGCATGCCCAAGTTGAACGAGCACGCCAAATCAGCGGAAATCTTCGACGTGACGAAGTTTCCCACGGCCACGTTCAGCGGCAAGTTCACCAAGTTCAACGGCTCATCGCCCGCGGAAGCCCAGGGCACTCTGACCATGCACGGTGTGACAAAGCCCGTGACTTTGACGATCAATTCCTTTCTCTGCAAACCGAACCCGATGTCCAAGAAGGAAGTGTGCGGCGCGGATGCGTCGACCACCTTCAATCGCAGCGATTTCGGCGTCAACTTCGGCGACAAGTATGGTTTCAAGCAGGAAGTGAAGCTGCAGATTCAAGTGGAGGGCAGTCCGGCGAGCTAGGGTGCGCCTTTGAGGGAAGCGACGATTCAGCCCGTCGCGCACTAAAGCGCGACGGGCTGGCGCCTGATATTTTGCAGTTACCGGCTATGCGGGCAGTTATGGCTACAGCCAGTTATGGCTACAGGGGGTTGTAGCGTTTCTCCTGGGAAAAGTTCATGTAGCTGAGCGCTATACCTAAGCGCCAGCCCACGCCGAAGCGTACCGGCGCCAGCGCAATGCCGTCTCGCTGCACGTAGTTGACGCCAAAACCGCCGACGAAGTAGAGGCTGCCTTCGACGCCCGGAAACCGCTTGTAGAGCGCAGCGACGTTCGGCAGGTCGTATACCAGTATGAATGTCTTGACCGCATTTCCTCCCACGTCGAATCCGATGGACGGGCCCTGCCAGTACACCTTGTGCGCGGGAACGCCTTTGAAGACGAGCTCACCGCGACCATAACGCAGGCCGACGCCCACCGCCCCGCCCGCCTCTTCGCCCCGGATGATGGCCACGGGGTGACCTTTTTCCTTGAGCACTTTCGCCAATACGTCGGATAAATCTTTCGCTCCGGTGCTGAAGAATTCCGATGCCGCCTTGGCGACTTCGTCGTCGCTGTAGGTGTCGTGAGTGGACTGGCGGTCCGCGTTGGTCACGGTCGCCGCGCCGCCGGCCGATATCGCAGCCCCCGCCAGATAGACTGCAGCGGCAAGCGTCGCGAACCGCGAAGACTTGAGATTCATGTTGCCATCCTGTTGTGAACGATCTGGCAATGGTACGCCAGTTCGCGCATTCCAGGATTCAAACAGCCTACTTGGGCTCGATCTGCTTGATCTTCGAGCCTTTCAGCGAAAGGTCGCCGATCAACCCCTTCTCGTCGAACACGAAGCCCAGGATCGGCTTCTTCAAGGTTTCGCTGTCGTAGGCGCCGCCGGCGCCTTGCGACACCAGAGCGACTTGCGCATCCACACCGACATTGAATGTATGGCTGGCCTCGAATTTCTCGAGCGCCTCGCGGGTCATGAACAACAGAACCTCGCTGCGCTGTCCCGCACCCAGGGTCAGGCCCAGGGATGCCGAAGTCAAACTGTAGTAGTGAATGGTTGCCCCACCCTTCTGCAGGGCTCCGTCACCGTGTTCGCCGCCGATGCCGGCGCCGGCCTTGGTGATGCGCGGAAATACCAGAACGCCCGCGGCCTTGCGGAGTAACTCGGCATGAGCCGGGTTGGCGCTGGTGAATCGCTGTAGCGTGTCAGTTACCGAAACGTCGATTTCTTGCTTGGAATCGGCACGCGCCGCAACACCGGCGCCGAGCGTGAGAACAAAAAACCCTATCAACGAGATTACGACATTCTTGCGCAGCATGATTGTTCCTTAAGTTGTTGATTGCGCTGATACGTCCGAAGCTCATTGTTCTCGATATGGCGGCGGAAAGCTGTCGTCGATGCACCTACGACGTCGTCAGACGATTCTTATAATGTTGAGCCGGCAGACCGTGTGTCCCCGTGCTAGCTCGATACCCGGCTTGCGGGCAGCCGCTCCCGAAGTTCGTCGACCAGCACGCGGGTGTTTTCCGAGTAATCGATCGGTACCGCAACCAAGTGCACTCCGCCTTCGGTGAAGGCTCTTTCCAGTGTTGGTATGAACTGGTCGATGGCGTCGACCCGAGTTCCCCTGGCACCGTAAGACTCGGCGTACTTCACGAAATCCGGATTGTTGAAAGTCATGCCGAAATCCGGGAATCGATCTACGGCTTGTTTCCAGCGGATCATGCCGTAGGCGCCGTCTTCGAGCACCAGAATCACCAGATTCAATTTCAACCGAACGGCGGTTTCCATCTCTTGGCTGTTCATCATGAAGCCGCCGTCGCCGCAGACGGCCATCACGCGGCGCTCGGGATACAGCATCGCAGCCGCCATCGCCGAGGGCAGCCCCGCGCCCATCGTGGCGAGCGCGTTATCGAGCAGCAACGTGTTGGCAACGCGGGTTCGGTAATTGCGTGCGAACCAAATCTTATACATGCCGTTGTCGAGCGCGACGATGCCGTCCGGGGGAATGACGTGCCGGATGTCGTGCACCAGCCGTTGCGGAGTGAAGCGGTCCTCGGTGGCGCGAGCCCCAATACTGCTGAGGATGCTTTCGCGCAGAGGCAGCAGCGCGCCGGCATGCGGGACCCGGCCCTCGACCAGGTCCGCGAGGAGCCGAAGCGAGGGACCGATGTCGCCGATCACCTCTGTTTGGGGGAAATAGATCTGCTCCACGTTGGCCGGTTGATAGCCGACGTGGATCACCTGGGGACCCTGGGGACCCATGATGAAGGGAGGCTTCTCGATGGTGTCATGGCCGATAGTCACGATGAGGTCGGCGCGATCGATGGCCTCGTGCACATAGTCGCGCTCCGACAGCGCCGCGGTACCGACGTACAGTTCCGTGCCGCCGGCCACCGTGCCCCGGTCCAGCGCCTCGGCCCCCGCCAAGGGCAGCTCGACCGGGTGAGGCTGGATCAGCGCGACGTCTTCGCATTTCTCGGCGGCAATGTCCTCCGGGAGTTCCAGGTGAACGGGGCCAGGGCGCTCCTCCTGCGCAACGCGAAACGCCTCACGCACGAGAGTGGGAATCATTCTGGGAGAGATGATCTGGCGCGCCAGCTTGGTCAGCGGCCTCATCGCCGCAACGACGTCCACGATCTGGAAGCGCGCCTGGCGTGACGACAGAATGCCCTTTTGACCGGTAATCATGATCATGGGCATGGCACCGAGAAGGGCATACGCCGCGCCGGTCGTGAGGTTCAATGCACCAGGGCCAAGAGTCGTGATGCACACACCCGGTTTGCCGGTGAGGCGACCGTAGGTGGCCGCCATGAATGCGGCGGCTTGCTCATGGCGGGTCAGGACCAGTTCGATGCATGACCTGCGGATGGCCTCGACGACATCGAGATTTTCCTCTCCCGGTATCCCATAGATCCGGGAGACGCCCTCGTTTTCCAGGGCCGCAACCAGCAAGTCGGATCCTTTGATCGTCATTTGTGATTCCCCTTAACGCTATCCGCATTTCCGGCAATAGATTAACCCGTTCGGGTGACTTTGCAGCAGGCCGCCTTCGCTATGGTGGCCTACGGGGTACTGCAGACGACTCGCGTAGTCCGAGAGCCGACATCGCGCTCGACGCACACACTGTACTCGCACTCAATATGCACGGAGATGGATGATGATGAATTCCCGTTGGGCAGGGTTCATGGGCGTCGCAGTTGGGGCGATCGCGGTGGGCTTGGCCTCGTGCGCCGTGGCGCCGTCTTCCGACGATCAAAAACTCCATGTCGCCGCAACTCCCGTCGACTTCGCGGCCCTTGGCCTCGGTCAAAAAGTCGCGATCTGGGAGGATGGCAGGCGGACACCAAAATCCGCCGACACATTCGAGTGGTGGTATTTTGACGGCCTACTAGACGATGGAACCGTTGTGGTCGTGTGGTTTGGCGACAATTGGTTCTATGGATCGCACAATCGGGCGGTCACCATAGAGCTGACCCCGCCAGACAAGCCGACCCGACGCGTCATGCGGACCTTCGACGAGCCGGGTTCATTCTCGAGTGATAGTGCGGACATCAAAATTGGGCCTCATCAGTTCAAAGGCGACCTCGATACCTATTCGATCCGCGTGGATGCGGCAGAGACCGGCGGAGTGGGCTGCGATCTGACGCTGCGTCGCCGAGTCGCCTCCTACCGTCCCGCGACCGGCTACATCGAAGCTGGGAAACAGTTCTTCGCGTGGCTCGTTCCCGTGCCGGAGGGTGCGGTCACAGGCACGCTGACCGCCGACGGCGCGACCCGGCAGGTCACCGGCAGCGGCTACCACGACCACAACTGGGGCAATGTCTCGCCCGCGAAGCTATTCGATGACTGGTGGTGGGGCCGTGGCCGCAGCGGCGAACAAACGATTATCGCCTCTGAAATCCACGGCAAGTCCGCCGTTGGCGGCACGAGTATTCCACTCTTTTTCATCGGCGACGAACATCAAGTCGAGGTCAACGCATTCGGATCTGACGTATCTACCATCAAAGGCGACCCTGTGCGCCACCCCGATTCGAAACACAAACGCCCGATTGGATCTGGAATTTCCTTCATCGCGGCCGACGGAAGTCGAGCCGAGTTCAAGATCTCCGACCACCTTTTGAAATCCGCCGACCTTGTCGCGGATGAATCGTTTGTGGTACGCGCGGCTGCGTGGACCCTGTCCAAGAATCCTTGGTACACGCGATTCGAAAGTCCAATAACTTTGAGCCTGCCAGGTCAATCTCCCGCTACCGGCCGAGGCACTCTGGAATATTTTGAGCTCGAATAGGTTTGAACACTTTTGGCATTCGATCTCAACCCTGGCGCGGGGTGAGCGGAAGCAGCATTGCCATACCGTGCCGTTCGCTCAACGAGCCTCGAGTTTGAGATACTGAACTTGCAAGGCGGGTGTGAGGGCGCACTTGGCCTCAAGTACATCGCCGGCCGCAACAGGACCGACGCCCGCCGGCGTCCCCGTCAACAGTACGTCCCCCGCACGCAGTTCGACGAGGGTCGATAGAACCGCGAGACATTCGCTCGGCGACCAGATCATGTCCGAAAGATCACCACGCTGGCGCATCTCGCCGTTGACCGAAAGCTTGAGTTTGCCGCGCAAAGCGGTCGATGCAGATGCAGCGGGCCGAAGCGCACTGATCGGACAGGATTGGTCAAAGCCCTTTGCCATGTCCCACGGTCGAGCGAGCCGTTTCGCTTCCGCCTGCAGATCCCGCCGCGTCATATCCAACGCCACGGCATAGCCGAAGATCAGCGCGTGTGCGGCATCGGCGGATAGTTGCCGGCCGCCACCCTTGAGAGCCACCGCGAGTTCAACCTCGTGATGCAAATCCTTCGTGGCGATCGGGAAACTCAACTTACCGCCCATCGGTACCAACGCGTCGGCCGGTTTGGTGAAGAAGAACGGCGGCTCACGATTCGGATCGCCCCCCATTTCACGGGCGTGCTCGGCGTAGTTGCGGCCGACGCAGAAAATTCGACGAACCGGGAAGAGCTCGTGCGATCCCTCAACCGGGATCGTCGCGCGCGGCGGCTCTGGAATTACATAGGTCATGATGAATGGACCATACTCGTCGCGCCGGAAGCGGCGTCCTCGACCGAATGGTAGCGTTGAATCATGAGCGAGCGATCGGTTTCGGCGAGCGGCAAAAAGGGAGGCATCACGCGAGCATACGCCTCATCATCTTCCAAGTACGCGACCATACTCTTCACGGCGGGCACGAGCGGGAGGCCGTCGCAGATCGAGCGGATCGCCACTGCGCGCGCCAGCGCAGTCGCGTCGCCGTCTTTATAGGCACGGGCGCAATCGGCTGAGTTGATATTGGCGGTGGCCGAGATGCATCCGGCAAAAGGCCCGTCGCCACGGGCCAGCAGCAAGTTCGCCTCGTTGGACGGAAACACATCGAGGGTCGGTGAGAGCGCGGCGATCCGGCGGGCATAAGCTACCTCGCCCGAGGAGTCCTTGAGTCCAAGAATACGCTCGCCAAAATGTTCGCGCAGATGAGCCACCAACGAGGGCGTGTAAGCGACTCCCGCGAGAGCCGGGAAATTGTAGAGATACAACCCGATCGGTTGCCTTGCTGTCGCCTCAACGATACGTTCGAAATAACGCAGGATTCCGGCTTCGGATACCGGCTTGTAATAAAACGGCGGCAAGACCAGGGCGCCCGCAAAGCCGAGTGCGGCGGCTTCGAGGGTGAGTTCCGCCGCATCCTCCACCGCTGCGGCTCCGGTGCCGACCATCATTCGGGAAAGAGATAGCCGCGAGCCGGCAACCGCGGTCATCACGGCACGTCGTTGTGCCAGCGAAAAGGAAGTCGCCTCACCGGTTGTGCCGAGCACGTTCAATCCATCGCATCCGGAGTTTAGAAGGCGCTCCGCTCGGCTCAAGAATCGACCGAGGTCCGGCTGGCCTCGATCAGAAACAGGCGTCGCGATTGCGGCAATGACGCCACGTAGTCGTTCACTCATCAATCGCAACTCGACGCCAGCCAGGGTTGACGATGCTCAAGCTTGACGGCGTCCTCTAACGGTATGGGCGGATTGTCTCCCCGCAGGAATTCAACGGTCACGAAAATGAGTTCCGTGTCGCCGACATTTTCTATCGCGTGGACGAAGTACTCATCTTTGCCGTGGTGGAAGTGCCGCGTCTCTCCAGGATAATGATGGACATCGACGATCCGCCCGTCTTGATAGTAGCCGCGCGCGATGCCGGTGGAGGGCGTCGTCCAGAAATAATCGAGGACGTGTCGGTGAAAGGGGAGCCATCCGCCGGGGGGCAGACTCAGGTGCCACACCCGTACGTCATCGGTTTCCGAGACGAGCACATTGCCGACCGCGCCGCTGAATTGGTTTTCATCGAACTCCCGGCGCAGCTTCTCAGGCCAATGCGCGCGGGGGCTATCGACAGGGCCCGGCGGGACAATCTCGACAATCTTATGATCCATACATGATGTCCTTCCGCACTAACGCGGGGGCTTGACGATGACTTTGATGGCGCCTTCCAGTCGCTCTTTTGCATAGCGCAATCCGACTGGCATATACCGCCTCTCGCGTTCGTGAAAACCAAATTGTACCAATTCAACCAATCAGTACCAATATTAATTGCGCAAGCCCCGAAAGTTCGCAGTAAACCCCCCGAAAGTTCGCAGTAAACCCAAGATTGGTTGACACCAGCCGCGGGCGATAACGTCTATTTCGGGCAATCGGAACCGGCCTGGGACGCTCGCGTTGCACTGCATACTTGTGCTTGGCGTCGGCAACCATTATGGTTGAGGAGGCTGCAGCTATGGGGACGATGGAAACGATGGAACCCGCGCACCTTACTTCAACAGTTCGGCACTGGCTCAGTGCCGTTCGCCTCAGTGCGGACGCGCGATTGCCGCCCGAACGCGAACTTGCCAAGAAGTTTCGCGTGAGTCGCGCCGAATTGCGCAAGGTCCTCGCCGTCCTCGAAGCGGAAGGGCAAATCCAGCGGCATGTCGGCAAGGGGACGTTCGTCGTCCATCCACCTGCGGATTCCCGGCCCAACGGTGAAGACGTCGCGGCACGAACGAGCCCGCTTGCCGCAATGCAGGCACGCAGGGTCGTGGAGCCGGAGTTGGCGCGCCTTGCGGCATTGAACGCTACATCGGCCCAGTTCATCGAGATGCGTAAGCTCTGTTCGGAGATGCGGCGCGCACCGACTTGGGACGCCTATGCGGAACTGGACTGGCGGTTTCACAACCTGATCGCCGAGGCCACGGGAAATGTATTGCTGGTGGAAATTCAACGGCTGCTCAATGGCGTGCGACGATTCGTCGTCTGGGGGAATTTAGTCAAACGCGCAGAGGGTCCGCCTTCGGATTATCACTCCTTTGGCGAGCACGAGGAAATTATCGATGCGATCCAATCCCGCGACAGCGACCGAGCGGTGCGGGCCATGCTGTCGCATCTTGGCGGAACCCAATCTCAGCTGATCGACTTTCAGTCCCTTCAGGAGTCCCACGCGGCAGTTTAGTTAGACGGGGCTTCGCTTCATGCTCAGGTCAGAGCGCCCGCAGCCTGCCACTGCCGGATCTCCTGGTCCGTCGCGCCGCTTTCCATCAGGACGGCGTGGGTGTCGGCACCCGGCGCACCCGGTGGGCGTGGCCTCGCAGCCGGCGTCCGGCCGAATCGAGGAGCCGGTGCTGCCTGCAAGACGCCATCCTGCCTGAAGAAAGTGCCTCGCGCGGTGTTGTGCGGGTGTGCGGCCGCCTCGGTGAAGGTCAAGACCGGGCCCGCGCAGGCATCGCTGCCTTCGAACAGGGCCGTCCATTCGTCGCGGGTACGCAGGCGGAACACTTCGGCATAGCGCGCGTGCATGTCCGGCCATTGGTCTCTATCGTTCTGGATCTCGATCTGCTTCTCAGGCAGACCCGCGCGGCGAACGAGTTCCCCGAAGAACTCCGGCTCGAGGGCCCCGACCGACATGTACTTGCCGTCGGCGGTCCGATACGTTCGATAGAAGGGTGCACCGCCATCCAGCAGATTGCGGCCCCGCTGCTCGGACCAAAAGCCGCGGGCCAACATCCCGTGCAACAGACCCATCATCGCCGGCACGCCATCGACCATGGCCGCGTCCACGACCTGTCCGTGGCCCGACTTCGAGCGCTCGAACAGCGCTGCCAAGATGCCGAATATCAGGAACATCGACCCACCGCCGAAATCGGCCACCAGGTTCAGCGGCGGCACTGGTGGCTCGTCGGGCCGACCGATGGCGTGCAGCGCACCCGTGATGCCGAGGTAGTTGATGTCGTGGCCGGCCGTGTGCGCCAGGGGCCCGGTCTGCCCCCAACCGGTCATGCGGCCGTATACCAGGCGGGGGTTCGCGCTCAGGCAGACGTCAGGACCCAGGCCCAGCCGCTCCATCACCCCGGGACGGAACCCTTCGATGAGCACGTCCGCGCCGGCCAGCATGCAACGCACGGCCGCGAGACCTTCGGCCTTACGCAGGTCCAGCGCGACGGAGCGCTTGTTGCGCCGGTTCACGTCGGCCGGGTCGGCCTTCGCCGAGCGCCGATCCACCGTCACCACGTCGGCGCCGAGGTCGGCCAGCAACTGGCCCACCAGTGGTCCGGGCCCGATGCCGCTGAACTCGACCACGCGCAGCGATATCAACGGGCCGCTCATCTCATGTCCTCTTGCGTTCGTCCAGACCAAGACCGCGGCCGATGATCTCCTTCATGATCTCGGACGTGCCGGCGTAGATGCGGCTGATTCGGGCGTCGGCATAGAGGCGGCAGATTTCATATTCGTCCATGTAGCCGGCGCCGCCGTGCAGTTGCAGGCATTCGTCGACCACCCAGCCTTCGACCTCGGAGACGAAGGCCTTCCGATCCGTGATGTACGCCAGGGTCACCTCGAACGCCCGCTCGGCACGCGTGACGTTCCCGACCGCACTGGTCAGGCGTTCCTCGGCAAGATTGAGCATCAGGTTACGAAAGCCCTGTGTCGGCTCGCCCAGCACGTTGGCTCTGGGCACCTTCACGTCCTGGAAGAACAGCTCGGCCGTGTCCTGGCTGTGCAGGCCGAGCTTCTTGAGCTTGCGCCCACGCTTGAAGCCTGGCATGCCCTCCTCGACCACGAAGAGGCCAACCCCGTGCGGCGAGTCCGGGTTGGTGCGAGCTGCCACCACGCACAGGTTCGAGATCAGGCCATTGGAGATGTAGGTCTTCGAACCGTTGAGCAGCCAATGGTCGCCCTTGTCCTCGGCGCGCGTCTTCATGCTGGCCAGGTCCGAGCCGGTGCCAGGCTCGGTCATCGCGATCGACAGGATGGTGTCGCCCGAGACGCAGCCGGGCAGCCAACGTGCCTTCTGCTCGTCAGTGGCCAGGTTGTTGAGGTACGGACCGACGACGCGGTTGTGCAGGGCCAAGAAGAATCCTGAATCGATGTGCAACAGTTCCTCGATGAGAATCTGATCGTAGCGGTAGTCTTCCATGCCGGCGCCGCCGTAGGCCTCGCCGGCCCACATGCACAAATAGCCCTGTTCGCCGGCCTTCTTCCAGGCCGACTTGGGCACCATGCCCTCGGCGCGCCACTGCTCGCTGTAGGGTGCCAGCTCCGCAGCGGCCCACTTGCGCACCGACTCGCGGAACGCGACGTGTTCATGGTTGAAGATGCGGCGGTTGATCACGGTTCAGGCCTCCAACGACTTCGATTGACGCAGCTTTTCCA